>Ga0214542_1005497_pt1 | contig 24020 bp, 11 predicted proteins | sample CNSS1metaG_FD_160096 | JGI IMG/M metagenome (GOLD analysis project Ga0214542, IMG submission 160096) | Root nodule microbial communities from cowpea collected in UCLA plant growth center, Los Angeles, California, USA - CNSS1 | ecosystem: Host-associated > Plants > Roots > Nodule | place: USA...
TCTAGGAAGGAGAGCTCACGAAAATTGGTGGTTGAATGCACAAAGTTTATAACAAAATGATCAACCCTTTTACAAGACAAGGAGCACCCTTTAAATAGGAGTTCATAGGGGTCCTTTAGCAAATACAAAAACATGAAAAATGATTAACTAGCAAACCCTAAACCTAACGTGAGAGTGAGTCTTGGCCAAGTGAAGGAGATGATTGGTGGAGACATTCCCATGAGGATTCTAGGGCAAAAGAGGAAGGATTCTAGTCATGCACCAAAATACATTAATTCTAGTCATATTGGCAGAAAACATAGGGTATAAATACAAGTATTAATAGTACAATTAAAATTAGTATTGACTCCTTGAATTTGAATGCAATTTTACTCAGCATAGGTCACGTAATTAAGGTTTTTGTCTCACCCAATCCACTCGTCTAGACCCACAAAGTGAGAGTTAAAAACGTGTTTCAATATGCAATTAAGCAACGCATACATCCATTCATCTGTCACATTTAATCCAATTCATTAAGCATGAACAAAATGAACATGAACAACCAACCCAATCTGAAGTTAAGCATGAACGAAATGAACATGAACAACCAACCCAATCTGAAGTTAAGCATTAACAGATTAAAAGTAACCATTCACCATAAATTCAAGATGAAGAGAGACAAAACACGAATTCAAAACAGAACCTCAAAGTTCAATTGTATCTCCTTCAAGGAGTCAATACACGAATTTAGCTAGACATGGAAATGGGGCAATTAAACACTTCAAATCTGAATTTAATAAAATAGAACATCATAAACCCTAACTTACGAATTCTTCAACGAAAACTCAAGAACAAAACAGATTTTGAAAGTTTTAAATGAACCAAAATCGTTGTTATCAATGGGTGTTGTTCCAAGTCAATAAAATCCACAAAATGAGCTGCCCAATCTACCAAATGCATTCAAAACGTAAATCCCACAATGGGTTTTGTTAAATGTGCATAGAAATGGCAAAAACTAGTGCAAAAACATCAAAAACGAGTGGAACACCTCCATAGACACCCACCAAAGCTTGGAGAACCAAAGTGGAGGTTGGAGAGAATGGAGAAGAGAGGTGTGCGGTTGTTCTCATGCATGACATGGAAATGATGTGGCAATAATGTGGCAAGTCTCTTCAACTAAATATTAATGTCCAAGCTCCAAAATTGCTTCACCCAAATACCTAAAAATAATTAAGAGCAAAAATTAGGCCAAATAATGCAAAATTAACTCAAATTCAGAACAATGGCCCAATAAAGCCCAACAGATGAAAACACACTAAAGAGAAACAATTAAGCACTGAACAACTGTCAAATGGGTACACAAAGGCTAGTAGAATGAAGGAAAATAATGACTCATTAGCGATGGCACTCAAACCAAAACAATCCCTGTCTGTTTCCTTGTCGTAGACGCGCCTACATTATACAACGTACTTCTCGGCCACCCATCCCTCAACACTCTCGGCGCAGTCGTATCTACACCTCATCTGGGCATGAAATTTCCATCCCCATCTGGGGACATCCTTACCATCCACGGCGACCAACGGCTCACGCGAGAATGCTACATGGCCAGTTTACGACCACAATTACCCATCCTTCAAACACACAACATTGAACGTCCACTTGGCTCTGACATAGCCTTATCTAGAGATGATTTGGACCCAGAGTAGGCCGTGATGCACGCCTCGAGCCCGTTGATGAAACTTTACCCCTAGAACTCCCTAATGGACGCACCCTCAAAATGGGCACCAATCTTTAACACGAACAGCGTGAAATACTCACACCTACCCTCATCAGCAACACCAACCTCTTTGCCTGGTCTGCCACTGACTTACCCGACGTTGACCCTCAAGTCGCGCTCCACAAACTTTCCATTTACAAAGAAACCGGATATGTCTCTTAGAAGAAACCGAAGCTTGGTGAAGAACGTCGACTAGCAGCCATGATTGAAGCCGACAAGTTACTAAACGGAGGTTTCATCGAAGAAGCCCACTACACCACCTGGCTCTCCAATGTAGTTCTGGTAAAAAAAACTAACAGTAAATGGTGAATGTGTGTTGATTACACAGATCTCAATAAGGCATGCCCCAGGGACGCCTACCCCTTGCCCAATATTGACTGGCTAGTTGACGGTGCTGCCGACAAAAAGGTCCTCAGTTTCCTAAATGCATATTCTGGATACAATCAGATCCCAATGGCCACAACTGATATGAACAAGACCGCCTTCATCACAGAAGATGCTAACTACTTTTATAAAGTTATGTCATTCGGTCCCAAAAACACAGGAGCAACTTACCAACGTTTGATGGATAAAGTCTTCAACCATATAATGGGCAAATGTGTCGAAGTATACGTCGACGACATGGTGGTCAAATCCCCGAGTCATCACCAATACGCTCAATACTTATCCAATGTTTTCCACGTTACGACAGTACAACCTCCGTCTCAACCCCGAAAAATGCGTCTTCAGCGTCGATCATGGTAAATTCCTTGGCTTCATGCTAACACAACGCGACATAGAAGCTAACCCCAAAAAATGTAATGCCCTCATTGAGATGCGAACTCCCTAGTACATGCAGCCCGACGCCTATGCCCCTATTTCCAAAACCACAACATCATCGTCAAAACCGATTACCCCATCCAGAAGATACTCCAAAGATAACCATGTTGTCGGTTGTCGTGGCCTTGTCTCGTAGAAATACAAAAATGCTTGTGGAGAAGGTTGCAAGTATAACGATCAGCAAAGAATGCGAAACGCTTGCAAGTATGCCAGTTGTTCGGATGCAATTGGGTAGGTGCAACATTTAATAGACGGAGTACACCCATGGTGAAGTCGTCCAATGATAGCCTCACATGTAATTGTGAAAAATGACACATATACATGTAGAAAAATTTATCAACCACTCCTTCCTAACCATGGCAGACACGCTCAACAATGCTCACTCGCTCCAGGGACACTATATGACGGCTTACATCGCTACCTATGACAGGAGTACAGTTCAGCCATGAGTTAAGCAGCCTTGACCATCTGAATAACGAAGATTGATTTCGAACATCAGCAGCAACTCATTCATAACCGGCCTTCGTCGGCCAACTACTCTCCGCTATCTCCTTTGGAGGGTCTTCCCTCACTTCAGTTATCGTCTCTATAGGGAATCTCTCCGTCTTAACCACGAGGCTACCACTCCCCTACTCAGAATGTCTACCTATATCTTCTCTAGACCGCCCACTCTCACTACTCGATGTAGACAACGACACACTACCACTAGTACTAGACAAACCTTTTTAAGTAAGAAAGATGCCAGCAGAAACAAAGAACTAATTGGACAGCTCCAACGCACGCAAATTACTGATCTCATAATTCTTACAAATGAGCCAACAAAAACACACTCTCAATAGCACCCTCATTTATAAACGACGATCCGAAACACTACAACTCCTTGCTGCCAAAAGTCACAACACATGTGAAACGTCACAACACACGCGAAAAGTCACGAACATAAAAATGATGGCGTAAAACCCCTTTAATTAGACCTCTAATATTTGCCACCCCTTCACCTCCCACAAACCTATTTAGATTCCAAGCCTTAACACTGTTCATCACACTATTGGAGGACTGGTGTACTACACCTAGTCGGCCCAACAAAACACACCAACATTTATCATCCTTTGCCGTTATAGATGAACTGGCACATGCTAGGGGACTAGTGTACTACACCTAGGCGGCCTAACCTGACTACAACCATGAGATCCGCCTACATAGCCCCTTAAGGACATAAACTATAATAATGTATGTCGAACAATCAATAGTAAGCGGTCTAAATCATTAACTTAAGAAAATTGAACGAGAACTTGATAAACCTAAAACACTACCAACCAGGAGCTTGGGGCCCTCAATAACCAAACTGGGGCCTAGCTGCGGCCCAATCAAAAGCCCAGCCTATGACCTGTCCAAACATAATTAATAATCTATAAATACACATGGACCCCACGAATTAAAGGTACACATTCATTAATCCCTTAATCACGAGATTTGACTTTCTGAGAATTCTTGGCTGACTTAAGCGTCGGAGTCTCCTGCGTAGGTAACCCCTCCCGGGTCCAAATCGGTCCAAAGTCGGGACACCAATAGATAGTACATACATGCTGGAAGAAAGCTTACTAGAGAGATTGCGGATTGAGGTAAGGTGATACTCATGTTTGACATCTCTTATTTGTTCTCCGCAGGAACATTTACCATGCCTCTTTTAAAGTCGTAGCATTTGCTAACTTCTCAAGGTCTGTATCGACCACAACTCGGTACAATGCATACAGAGTTGTCCTATCTCTAACTCGTGTTCTTTTCAACGCAACAATCTAGGCGACCGTTTATTCATAAGAATCTGCTGGCTCTTCGAAGCCACCTTCAAAATACATCCCATACGTCTTGGGATCCGAGATAGGCCTTTAGTTACATGCTCGACTTATCGTAGTTGGCTTTTTGTGTTAGCTGGGGTAAGGACATATTGTTGTTGGCCATCAGTCTCTCTTACTATTTGTTTGACTCAGACACTCAATCAACAAACTCTCTCTCTTTTTTATTGCACACTCAAAAAGAACCTTGCTTTGTAGCTCCCTAGTTGTCTACCTAGCTCTTGATACCACTTTGTTAGGATTGAGCGTTTACCACTAGGCCAAAAGCTATAACCATTAGTCAGGGCACAACACTTTTTACTTAAGAGTGTAACACAAACCCAAGTGCCACGATTCGATTGTGAGCCGACCCACTTGGTCTTTGCCACGAGATAATTGATGTCACATGCAACAAGTTTCAACAAATTTTCTTTGGTGAAGGCTTCCAGTTGTTGTCACTTTTGTCACAAACTCTTGCTTCCCTTGGTGTGAGTTCTTGGAGACTCTCTTTATAGTTGCCTCCTGGTTTTCTAATAGCCCCTTATACATAGTTCCAAACCCACCTTGTCCAAGCTTGTTTTGAAGGCTAAATCCACCATTTGCTTTCATTAGTTCCCTCAGCCTAAACTTCTTTGGAGCCATAGAGGAGTATTGAATCTGTTGCATGGAGTTGATGTTGTTTATGTTGATGCCGACATGATTGTCAAGGCTATCTTCCCTAAAACTGTCTTGTGTCAAACTCTACAGCTAAAATAACAGCTTATGAAGCTCCATTGGAAGTAGCATTTACAATGCCAACCCATTGTCCATCATTGTTTTGTGGGGCAGTCCTAACTCAAGTTAAGATAAAGGCCAACCCTTCACCACTAGGGGTAGTTTTTGGAGTCATGTTGAGCACAAAAGTGGTTTTGAATGAAGTTATTTGGTTTTTGTTTTTCTTCTATTTCCAAAGCTGGTATAGTTTTATATAGAAAACACGTCAAGAATAATGATTTATGGGAATACGAATATCAGGGGTGACTTGTGGTACTTGTTTATTTAGTTGTTTATGTGTTTACCTATGTGTGGATACCTTTGTACCCTTCAAAAACAAGTACACATTATTGTTATTAAATTACAAAACAATTACAGTAAGCATTTGAGTATGAAAACCTAACATATTAAGACTACACACTTCAATAATCACAAGCTCTTTTGCCTTTTTCTGTAAATCAAGAAATATTATATATGCATATTTGCCTGATCACTTTGTTTTTACTAATATTTGTATACACTACAATAACCACTCAATAATCACAACATTCATTACTTTACAGAACTCTCGTTTATTCATGGTGTTTCAGTTACAAACCTCTGATCCTTTGTCCTCGCTGATATTTGCCACTAGATCCACCGATTTATTCCCCACCAAGCTTTGCACTAACCAAACACCTAGACAAGCACTGAGGCAAAAATGGGATATTAGATCAGGAATATTAGATTGGTTGTATAGGAACCAATCTAACAGATCACGTTGTGGCAATTTTGAAAATAACTTCAATTACTTTAGATCAGTTATGTGGGGAACCGATGTAAAATGTATACATTATATCAGTTTTGGGGGCAACCAATCTAACGTTCTTTTTTTAATTAAAAAAACATTGATGCTTTTAAATATTAGATCGGTTAGAATCAGAACCAAGCTAATGTTTTTCTGCACAAACCCATGAAACCCTTTCCTCTCTCGCTCGTGCCTTACTATGCATTCGTTCCACTTTTCATCTTCTTCTCCATTTTGCTCTGTAAACCTCAACCTCTCCGTTGCTTTCATCTCTATTTGTGAACCACAAAACCCTTTCCGTTTTGCTTTGCAAACCTCCACGCCATGAACCGCCACTGTCGCTGCACCACAAGCCTCCGCTATCGTCGCACCACGAACCTTCGTTGTCGCCGCACCACGAACCACCTCAACGGCATTTGAAATACCACAAAGGACCTTGACGGAAATTTGTTGTCTTTCGTGGAAGCTGTTGCACCTTGATGTCGTCGTTGTTGCCGCACTTCCGTTGACGCTTTAGTCGTCGTTCAATGGTCCATGGTGCTTGTTCCGTAAGTGCTCCTACCTCAATTTTGAAGTTGCTTGAGCTATTGTCGCTGTTACTGCGTTTGTTCCATTTTTCGTTGCTGCTCCTACCTCCATTGGAAGATTACCATCACTTGGATTGAAAAAGGTCAGTTCCTCTAAACTTCATTACATTGAAATTGTTGGCTGTCGTTTTTGAGATTTGAATTTTGGTGAATGCGTTAAATTGTTGCTCTTGGAATTTTAGTGCACATAAAATTGGTCAGTTCCTCCAAACAATTTACTTTGAATTTCAAAGCATAAGAGTGGATTTTTTGTTTGTGGCTGGTTTTATGAACTTGATCTTTTATCAAGTTCATTCATTTTAGTAAAATAGGGATGAATATTATTTGTTATTATGTAGTAAATTTTCCGGTGGTCTTAATAACAAATGTCAAAAACTAATGAGAGCATTGGTTGAGTCACTAATTATAATAAAAGTATATCATAATTTGAGTCACTAATGAGAGCACCTATTTATAGAAGCAATTAAGTCTTTATCACATCAATAATATTTATTTAAACCAAGTTCTCATGTTGTGTAGTAATGTATCGAAGTTGAATGAATGCAATTCGAATTAGTGATGTCTATGACAATGGCGTTGAAGAGTTTCTAAAATTTTCTAAACGACATGGAAAATATTTTTGTCCCTGTGTTAATTGTTTGAACAGGAGACGACAAGAAGTTAAGTTGATAGAGAACATCTTTTATGTGATGGTATCCTGAAGAGTTATACAACGTGGACCTGGCATGGCGAAGTTGTATACCTTCCAACCGTATCTCAAAGTCAAGAGTTTAATCCATATTGTAAGGATCACATGGAAGATATGATTGAAGATATTGAACAATAAAATTTTCGTACAGCAAACGTGTATGATTCATTGAAAGATGATTCAGAAAAGACTTTATATCCTGGTTGTACGAGTTTCACTCGTTTGTTAGCAACACTAAGATTATTTAACATTAAAGCCAAAAATGGGTAGACTGATAAAAGTTTTAGTGAGTTACTAGAACTATTGCATCTAATGCTCCCAAAAGGTAATACATCGCCAACCCGTCATTATGAGGCGAAAAATATACTATGTCCGATGGGTATGGAGTACCAGAAAATTCATGCTTGTCCCAATCACTATATTTTTTGATCATTTATAACTTGCCTTTTTGGTTGGTTATGAAGAGAAAATACATGATGTTATCTATGATGATATCTAGATCAAAGCAACCTGGAAATGATATTGATGTTTATCTAACTTCGTTGATAGAAGATTTGAGATTGTTATGAGATGAAGTAATTAAGGTGTTTGATGCATAAGGAAAAGTGAATTTTAATTTGGGAGCTCTCTTCTTTTGCACCATTAATGACTTTCCAGCTTATGGAAATATGAGTGGTGATAGTGTGAAAGGACAATATGCTTGTCCAATCTGTGAAGAAAACACAAGTTATCATAAATTAAACATGGGAGGGAGACTTGTTACATTGGCCACCAAAGGTTTTTGAGACATAATCACCCATATCATCGATTGAAAAAGGCTTTCAATGGATGTTAGGAGGAAAAAATCCAACCGCCACCCTTAACTAGAGAACAAGTTTATGAGCGTATGTGCCAAGTAAATATCACATTTGGGAAAACACAGAAGAAAGTTCTTGGCAAAAGCATTTGGAAGAAGAAATTAGTATTCTTTGATCTCCCATACTGGACAAAATTAGATGTCAGACATTGCATAGATGTCATGCATGTGGAGAAGAATGTTTGTGATAGTATAATTGGAACATTGCTAAACATCAAAAGGAAAACAAAGGATGATGTTAATTCTTGTAAAGATCTAGTTGAGATGGGTCTTCGTTTGGAGTTATAGCTAGAAGCTCATGGTAAACGGACATATTTACCTCCTGCTTGTCATACTCTCTCTAAACTTGAGAAAAGAAGTTTTTGTGATAGTCTACGAGAAATGAAAGTACCACAAGGATACTCTTCAAATATTAAAAAGTCTTGTCTCAATGAAAGATTTGAAACTTGTTGGTTTAAAATCTCATGATTGTCATGTTCTCATCCAACAACTTCTTCCAGTAGTTATTCGTGGCATCTTACCTAAAAGTGTTAGACATGTCATCACTCGTCTTTGCATGTTTTTTAATAGTATTTGTCAGAAAGTAATTGATCTTGCCACATTGGATGACTTGGAAAATGAAGCTATCGTTATCTTGTGTCAACTTAAGATGTATTTTCCTCCTTCATTTTTTGACATCATGGTCCATTTAATAATTCATCTAGTAAGGGAAATTAAAATATGTGGACCAATGTTTTTAAGATGGATGTACCCAATTAAGAGATACATGAAAATATTGAAGGGGTATGTGAAAAATCCATATCATCCAGAAGCATCAATTATTGAAAGGTACATAGCTGAAGAAGCAATTAAGTGTGGATACTATGTCATGTACTGGATGTGGACCATAGCTCGTGCTGCTATGAAAGATTCTTGGGATTAGGTAAGGAATTAAAAGACTCCTCTTTGAAACGTGTTTTTATGAAATACTTAACTAATATGCATTCATTGCTTTGAACTACAAGTTTTTAACAATGTTGAACCATTAGGACATGAGAAGATTGATGAAGTAAGGATTGAATGGACGAAATACTTCTTGCAGCATAAAAATGTTTATGTGTAAATCTTTTCCTTTGTTGCATTAGTTTTCTTTCACTTAGGAAATATTTTGGTCAAATCGATTGTTGGATTTGAATTGTTCTTTAATTATGTACTCTATAAACTGTTGGAACTACATTGCCTATACTGTTTTGGTTAGTTGCAATTACAAAACGCACTTTTAAAAAGAATAAGTATTAGATCGGTTATGGCCTTAACTGTTCTAATATATATTAGATCAGTTAAGGCCATAACCGATCTAATACTTGTTATTTCTTTTTTAACAAGTGTGCAACATGTTAGATCGGGTTAGACCACAACCGATCTAAACTACTTGATCGTGATGCATTCATGCTGAATAATGTAAGATCAGATATCAGAAATCGATCAAATATTGATACATTAGATCGGTTGCTTATAAGCGATCTAATAAGTTACAGACGTACTACATCACCTTAAGAATATACTACTAAAAAGGTTAGTATAAATTTAACTCCTTGGAAATACTCTCTTAAATGATTATTTTCTTTTAAATATAATGACTATTTTCTTTACAATTCAGTAATAACTAAGCTATTGTGATTTTTTAAGACATGATCTGAAAAAGTATTGCTTGAACAATAAACCTTAATTTTCTACGTCGATAACTGAGTTTTAAGGAAAAATCAAAAAAGATTTTTTAGTTATGCTTTGGCTTGATTAAGTTTATTTCTTCTATTATTTATTTAGTCTTTGTTCAATATGGTACCTCAATTAAGTTTCAATACCTCAATTTAACAAATGCAATAATGTAACTGTTTTCAAATTTAGTATGACTAGTATTTTGATCCGTGCAACGCACGGGGATATCGAATTTTAAAATTATAAAAGTATAATTAAATTTAATATAAATTTTATTTTATAAAATTCAATAATAATATTTTAATCAATTTTATGATAAAAATGTATTTAAATTATTTATATATGTTTTTAATATTTTAAATAATATATTAAGATTTAGTTAATTAAAATTAAGAAATTAAATTAAATTTTAAATGAAATATTGAGCAAAAAATGTAGAAAAATATAATAGTTAATTCTCTAATAATAAAAATGATGGACGATATAGAAATTATTGAATAGACTACGATACAAAAAAATGTGAAGAGTAAACGATATAAAGCTACAAATGGTAGATCGTGCATATAAATGTAATGTTTAATTAGTCAGATAGTACTCACTCTCTTCATATGTGTCAGTTTGATACCCGCTTTTAAAAATGTGTCAATCGAGTCCCAACTTTTGAAAAAATGTCTCAATTAGGTTCCTTTCACTCTTGTAAGTCATTTTAAATATCGATACCGTTAATGACGTTAATACTTTTTTTCTCGAAGGGATCTAATTGACACCTTTTTACGGGTATCAAACTGACATATCTGAACAAAAGTAAGTATTATCCGACTAATTACACCTACATATAAATAGTAGATTCTTTAAAGATACAAATGTTAGACTGCAAACAAAATATAAATAGTAAACAACCAAAACTTACAAAATGTAGACTATGTAGACAAATATAAATAGTACACTATGCAAAAATTCAAAGGTTAGACTCTGCTAGACTCCTCTATTGAAGTCCTTTTTTCACAATTTTTTTGGATTTTGAATTTCAAATTTTAACTTTGCTCCCATATTTTATAGGTTTTAAAATTTAAAATTTAAATTCAAACTTTATTACTATATATTTTAAATTTCAAATTTGACAATATATATCCTAATATAGCAAAAAAAAATATTGAAATCGAGATCATTAGTGATTTTTATATCTTTAAAAATTTTAAGAATGTATAATTTTAACTTGTAATGATATACCAATGTCTATGTATAAACATTATTCTTTAAATTATTATTTAAGTTTGTGTAAAACGTCAAAAATATGTAAAAATTATTTAAAAATATTTAAAAATTCATATTTAAATTTTACAATTATTTATTTACTATTTTATACCATATTTTAATTATTTTTACTATTGTTATTGTTATATTAGGACGAATATATTAATATATTATTATATTATTAAGAACCATGAAGCTTTTATTCCTAAATATTATATTACTTATTTATTTTCTATATCATATTTTTAAATTTTATTATTTTTAATTGTGAATATTAATGTATTTCCATTAAATTTTTTCAATTTATCATTTTTCAGATTTTGATAATATATTAAATACTAACCTTTCTTATAAGTTAAAAATATTTGAAAGTTGTTTAGACACATTATAAGAATCTATTAAAAAACCTACACTATTTCACAATTTTTATTTTTTGAATGTCAAAATTCAAATTTTATTGATATATTTTTGGTTTAATTAGTTAAATAGCATCTACTTTCATTCGAAAGTTTCAGTTTGATAATCGCTTTTAGAGAAAATGTTACTGTATATATTTCGAATTCCAATTTTCACAATATATGAATCTTAATCTTGCAATAATATTGAAATTGAAATAGTTAATTATTTCCATATCTTTAAAAGTTTAAAAAATTTATAATTTTTATTTTTTACCTTATATTTTAATTATATTAATATTATTATATTTTATATTTACATTATTACATATTATTATATTTTATAATATATTATTATATCATTATGGATCATCAATTTTTTTAATATTTGAATTTATATATTTTTATCAATAATATTAAAGTATTTATTACAAAAATTAACTTTTTGTATATATTTTTCATTTTAAATGTTAAATTTAAATTTTGTTATCACATTCTTTTTCTTTTACTGTCTATTACGTTTTCAAATTTGAATCCAAAATTTATTAATATTATTATATGTATTATGATTAATTTTTCACAACTTCAAACCAAAGAACGATTTTATTTTCAATGAATTAATTTTGAATTTTATTCTAAAAACACACGGAAGGAATATATTACCTAATATTATCTGCTGCTTGATGTTTAAAAAAATCAACTATAAGAAAAGTTCGGTTTCGAAGGATATTAAATGAAAAAAAAAATCCCAATGTAAATTCAATGTAATTTAATATTATATAAAAATATATAATGATAATATTACATTAATTCTACATAAATATAAATTTATTCTTAAATTAATATTTAAATTTAATCATAAATTGATATAAAGTTAAGAATACAACTGTAATCAGTAATATTAGATCAATCAATTTTCAAACAGATTAATAGAAGAAGATTTTGGTTTTCAATGCAATATTTTAAAATCATAATTGATATAAAGTTAAGAATACAACTATAATAAGTAATATTAGATCAATAGGTTTTCAAGCACATTATTAGAAGGAGATTTTGCATTTTGTATTAATCATTAACGATAAATAAAAAAGCAGATAACATCTCCAAAAAACAACATGGTGATATAAAAATTTTATATTTTTTATATACTTAAAATTGATAAATAATATTTTTTGTGAATGTCTTAAACTCTAATTATATGTTTGATTGATACTTCATGATTCATTGAGTCCCACAAATCATGATTATTGTTGTTCATAATAAATAGAGTCATAATTCAAAATGCAAAATTCTTGGAAGACGAAAAGTTTTTCATTTATTCTTTATATTTTTGACATTTATATTGGAAGACGTAAGTGTTGATTTATAAAGTTTATTCAATAAACTACGTTAAATTTTAAGAAGATTTTTTAAACCTGTTTAAAGCTTTCTCCAAAAGGTAGGTAGATTTTTAAAATATTTTCCATTTAAAATTTTAATACAATAAATTCATATATAACATTGCAATGAAAAACACAAAAAGTTGTTGGTTTCTAATATTTAATGTTATTTAATGATGAAAACATTCATCTTTGAGAAGTTGTAAAAATATATCTTGGAAGTAGGGTTGGAAGAAACTGAAAAGTTCTTTGAGAAGTTGAAAAAATATACCTTGCAAGTAGTGTTGGAAAAAACTGGAAAATTGTTTTAATTCTTCTTAATATCTTTATATTTTTGGAAGATGAAAAGTAGATTTTGAAAAATATAAATATATTTTTCAGTAAGCTAGGTAAAAAAAACATTCTTAATTTTTAATTTGATAATTAAATATATTTAAGGTAACTAATTTTATTTGCATTTATTAATATTGTTATTAATTATTAAGAAACTATTAACTGATTGGATTTTAAGAAAAGTGTAATATGTAAAGACTATTTTTAGAATAAATTAATAAAATAACTAATTTTTCTGTAGAATATGAGAAAATATTAATACTTATATAAAAATATTTGTTAGTTATATTGTTAATTGTGTGAAAATATTAACTTGGTGGTGCATATTAAAACGAAAAGACTTGATTAATTTTTTTTATTAATAAGACTAAATTAAATAAAATAAAAAAATTATAGAATAAAACGATAATTAATCCTTTAGTTTTTGAACAAACTTTCGATAACTAAAACAAAGTTTAGTAGTGAATAATATAGAGTGGGTGAAGTGTTCTATCAAAAACTATACTAGTAAAAGCCAAATCACGTACGGAAGAGTAAATAGTGGAACTTCACGTGTTGGTTGTGTGCAATGCAGTTCCATTTCTTAGAAAATTGAGTCTTTAGTGTTTAGTCGAGAGAGAGAGAGAAAAACAGCTGAAAACTGGTTTGGGTTGCAACAACACTCTTTAGTCTTTTGATTCCCACGTTCTTGTACGTTCTCTCCGACTTGGAAGTAATGGAATAATAACCGGATCGAGTTCATTTGAAACAATCCGGTTCTTCATCTTTCGGTTCATAAAATTTAAATTTAATTCAATTTCATATAATTAATAAAATTTGTATTTACTCATTCTTAACAATGTAATACTTAAAACGATGTGAAGTAATATACGAAGTAACTGATTATGTCTTCATGCATCCTTCTTTTAATTTTGAATCTTCAGATTATCTAAAATTTATTGCCATTCTGGAACTTAATGCATGGCTGATTTTAATATATATGTTGCAAGTATTTTGTACATTTTTGGATGATAATATACATGCAATTGTTTTAAATACACAGATCATGACTTCATTTCCTTCAAGTCGTAGTTGAAAGTATTATAGGATGTTTAGTGGTAGGTTAGAAATCCACTTTCGTAGTTGGGGTTGAACAATTTATCGAAAGAGCTTATCAACAAGAAAGTTATGTTAATGAAAGGCAACTTAAATGGTCATGCATTAAATGTAAGTGTACAATGATTTATGATGTTCAAACAATCAAACTCCACCTCTACAAGCATGACTTTATTCCTGACTACTTTATTTCGATTGATCACGAGGAAGCCATAAAGAATATTTCCATCATGTTGATGATGCTTCAGAAAGTCGTATATATGTGACTGAAGGTCAAACATTTAAATCATTGGATGACATGTTGTGTGATGCTCTTAGACAACATGGGTCATTTGAAATACCAAAAACAACTTTGAAGAGCTTCCGAATGAAGCAACTTAACAATTTTATAGTTTGTTAGTCGAGTCAAATGAACCATTATTTAAAGGATCATCAGAGTCTAAATTATCAATATGTATTAGACTTTTAGTATACAAGTCGAATTGGAATGTCCCTGACCAATTTCTAGATTTATAGCCAAAATGCTTCAAAATGCGACACAGATGAATAAGCTTTACCCATGCAACGTACGTCTAGGCTTGTGCTTTGATGGATTTAACCGAGAGAATTGCTAGGATTATTCTTCATGAGTTAATGTGCAAGATCGACTCCCCTCTTTATTAAATGTTCTAACAACGAGATTTGAGCTTTTTTGGATTTTCCACCAATTCCTTTGATCACTAGTCTTAGAGTTAAAGGAAGTCCTCTAATCGAATTGATAAGTGCCAAAAATGAGTAATTTTCATATGAAATGTTGGAACTTTTGTTTGTAATTTGTGTTTATATCATGTTGATTCCCCCTAAATCTAGGAGAAATGAGATTCAATCACATGCTTCCAAGATTTTACTTAAAGAAATCATTTGATCCCTATTTTGTGTATTTTTCAGGTAAATTAAAGTAGAGGAGGAAAGAACTTAAAAAGAGCAAAAGAGAAATCAAGAAACAAAGAAGAAATGGAAGAATTTGTGCAACAGGTCGCTCAAATCAAAGGAGTCTCGCCCAAGCTAGAACAATCTCGCTCAACCCAAAGTCATCTCGCCTAAGCGAGACACTTGCTGCCATTCTCGCTCAAGCGAGCCTGCTCTCACCTAAGCGAGAGTTCATGAAGAAGCCCATGTAGTTTTTCAATTCTCGCCCAACCAAGAATCTGGTTGCCTAAGGGAGAGCCTTTCTTCAGCATGAAGTACTCTATCTCGCCCAAGCGAGATTCAAGTGGCTTAAGCAAAATGTTCGTGGAGTATATATATTCCTAGAATCAGAGAGTGATGCTGGATGGTGGGAGACAGATCTGAAGAGCTTGGTGACCACGAGCAGAGCACAATTCCTTATTTTCTTCTTCTACCGTAGTTCTTAGGATTTTGTTGGCTACCATGAGTGGCTAATCTCTTTCCTTGGGATTGAATGTAATCGACTCGAACTTGGATGTAAACTAGTGATATTTATATATAGCATTTCTGTTTCTACTCAATATTGGTATTATTATTCTATTCTTAATGCTTGATTCTATTTGATCAATAGATGTTCTGATTTTGATTTTTAGATCTTACTGGAAAGTATTTCTGAAAACCTGATTTGAACAATGATACTTGATATGATATGATGTTAGGAATAGATCTCAATATATCAATTGCTTATAACACTCGACCGTAATGCTGGGTAGTTTGCTGAATATATGAGGAATCAATATCCAGGGAACTAATCTTATGAATTTTATATGCGAGGAATCGATATAAATGATTTTTTGGTGTTGCATCAATATTGGTATTTTCAAATGTTATGTATTATATTCATCCAGATTACAAACAAGGGAGATAGATGAAATTCAATCCCAAATTCTTTTACTAAATTTTTCTAAACTTTTCTGCTTTTATTGTATTAATTTTATGCAATAGTAAATGATAAATCAAATTAAAATCTTTGTATATATGCTAATTGAGATAATTATCTATTTTAACTGAATCTGTTCCTCGTGGGTTCGACACTCTTACTTAAAATCATCATACTACAGTTGATTTTTGGTACGCTTGCCAAGAGATCAACACGAATCCCCTAGAAGGCAAACTTCTCTTTTTGGTGTTATCAATAAGAAGGAACTATATCAAGAATAATGAAAGTTAAGACGTTCAGCTACCATAGAATCAATATATTCCTTCTTTCTCTCCTACATGAGATCTTGACTATTGGGGATATTTATTTGAAAAGAAGCCAGAAGTTAGTTGACTTACTTACTTGTCAAAGTAAGGAAGAAAGAAGGCTTACAAGTAGGAAGTTAGAAGAGGGGCTTTTCCTTATTAGCTAGCTTTGCCGGACTAAAGGTTATAAAGTAAGGGTTATAACTACCTTTAACTCACTCACTCGAGCGTAATACCCATCCTTCTTGAGCTTCCCATTAACCCATTTTATGCAGATGAAAGGATGAGCTAGCCTTCCTTAAGACATATAGGTTTCAAAACCAACTGCGGAAGATTAGCTAAGCATCCAAAGATAGGAATAGAATAGCTGATCTTTACTCCTCTCGGTGCTCTAAAGCTAAAGCTCCACTTCTTGTCTTAAAGGGAACATACTTGGATGAAGGCATTCCAGTTCAAAAACGAATAACTAATATTCAGCTAAACCTCGTGTTCCAACCAATTGTATAATCCTGATCATTAATCAATGGGATCGGATCTTGGGTACAAAAAAGACCTTGAATCGCTTAGCTAAAGACATCTTCCCACCTTTTATCCTCTTTGTAGCTACGCAGAGAGTCTTCTTCTATATGACTAGCTCCAATTCTGTCTATTTGGAAATGGGCAAGATAAGCCCTTACTCGTGATGCAATCAGGCTTGGCACCTTCCCTTATTCTCCTTCCTTTCCTTTTGGTAGTGCTAAGTCATCGAAAATCTCTTTTGGCTATTAAGAGTCGCCTTTCATCTATGTGATGCAATTCTTTAGTGGGGAAGCTTTCGTTAGCTGGTATAAGCCACCCTTCTGTATAACTTACGCCGAGAAGGAATAGAAAGCGGGGAAAAGGTATCAGTATAGTCGATGTCCTCTTTTAGAGTGAACACCTTGGCGACAACCCTAACCTTCTATCTCTCAATGTAAGACCCGAGAAAAAATAGACTAAAGGGAAACAAATGGAAAAAATTAATGGCTTGATTAATATTTTTGATTTATTTAATTTAATTAGGTTATTAAATTATGAAATAAGAAATAATTATTATTTGAGTGATTTAAGTTATTGTTGTATTTATAATAATTATTTAAGTGATATAAGTTATTGTTTTATTTATTTTGAATTTTAATATTATATTTAATGTTGCAGATATATGTATATAATTAAGTGGTACATTTTATAATGTGAAAAAGTATATGTTTAGTGGTTATGCTTGTGTTTGCCTTTTCGAGTGCAAGGCTTCGATCTCGGTTGGCACTAAAAACGTGCTTAAGTCCTCTTATTTTATTTAACTAAATAATTACGATAGATGGACAATATAAGTTTATTATTTATTCATGCACAATATATATTGAGAAAGCATCTAGTATAGTGGTTGGTGTATATATGTGATGTGACTCGCTTTCAGGTTTATTTTATTTTTCTCTCTCTTCTTTCTGGTGGGGCCCACGAAACTTTTTTCAAATTAAATTTCTCTCTCCTTTTCACGTTGATGCTGCAATGGTTAATTGCATTCATTTTTTTTCTCATTTGCTGCCATTCATGCATAAAGTTTACAATATATATTTATTTTTTTTATTTCTCCTAAAATGAGTTTAAAGGTTAGGGTTATTTGTTTGTAAACATGTTACTGGCACATTATAGATAGAAGATAAAAATAACCAAATATTATAAAAAAAAAGGCATGTATAAAAATTAAAGAAAACAATGTAGGGTTTTCTTTTAAAATCTACAAAACCTAGATGAGGATTTTAGGAGATGTGCTACATAGAGAGTGAAAGAGGAGGTTGCGGGAGTGAAGAAACGAGTAGCAAAGAGACCATTAGGTAGGGGAAGCCAACCTTGTTTTCTTCTCTTGTTTTTTTGTTGCTTGATGAATGAAGTTAACCTTTCTTCTTTTCTTTTTCGTTTGAAGCTAGAGGGTTCTTGGTCTTTCTTCTTCCTTTATTCTTTGATTGCTTGATGAATAAATTCTTGAAGTGGTTGTTGTCAAATTGAATGGGTGCATGGTTGTGCGCTTGGTTGTTGGAATTACGTGAGGAAGTGCATAGGTGTGAGTGGTCCTTTTGGGTTTCAAACCTTACGTTAGAGGTTCAGTGCATGAATCATATGGGTTTGGGTTGCTGTGTGAGGTTCGTGTACATGCGGGTCTGCAACTTCATAGGTGTGATTTTGTTTCTATTGGTGCACAATATATGTTCTCCTTTCAAAACTCTTTGTAAATTTGTGTAGTGGGATGTGTTTCATGCATGCATGAATAATCGAAGGAATTAAGGGTCGTTGGCAGTGAGCATAAGTGCTGCTAAAGTTTTATGGTGGTTGAGTAGTGGGTTCCTTTATTTTTCCTTGGGTCTATATTTTCTTTGGTTTATTTCTTTGCTGCCACACTAAATATCCATACTAAAAGTATAGTTTAATATTGCTTTTCTCTTTCTTCCTTTTTTCTAATTTCTTTCACATAAATATGGACGCAGTGCAATACATTCTCTTTCTTCATCGTTGCTATTCTCTTTCTTCTTTTGTTTATCTATTTCACGTAGGTGCCTGGGTCTAAATTTCTAGTTTTCCTTTCGGTTAGATTTGTAGTGGTGCATGATAGTTTGGCCATATTCATTCACAATTTTCATTGGTTAATGGGTTAACTTTTCTCTTTCTTCTTTTGGCTTTTCTCTTTCACGTAGGTTTGCTTGTAGGTTTTAACATTGTTTTGTTTACCAAGTTTATCATGTGGGATGATGCATGGGTGGCGTCCACATGTAAATGCAAAATTCTCTTTCTTCTTTTGCTTATACTTACACGTAAAGGGTTAAAAAATTTAGGTTTCAATTGCTTTACATGAGGGCTTAAGTTGCAGCAGCACAATTTCTTTCTCCAAAGGTATATTATTTTTTTCCTCTTAGGCTTGTAGTAGGTTTTCACGTTAACAAGATTGTGGTGGTGGCATTGCTTGTTTCTCTATCCTTGCTTGAACGTGGTTAAGATCTTGGATGGTTAAAAGCTTACGAGGTTGTTTAGAATTTGTTTATTCATGAATCATTTGGTAGTTACATGATAAACCATGCATGGGTTACGTCAAATTTTCTTAATAAGCTATTAGATAATTATGCTATGATACTATGACCATCTAGAAATTATGCGGGGAAGCTTATTAAAGTATGAATTATTCTTTGTCTACTTTTATTTGTGGTGCATGTTTGTTTGTTACCATGTTTGAAGGGTACGTCACGAGTATGGTTCTTTGCCATATTGCATGCATTGATTTGGTGCATTGGTACCACTAGGTGTGGTATTTTTGGTTCATTTTTCTTCTCTTTTGGTGTATGTGAGACTAGCTTTCAATTGAGTTTTGGGTATGGCATGATAATGTGATTCCATCTGATTTGACTACCATTCGTTTGGTTTGGTGCTTATATGAATTACGTTTGGAATATGAATTTGGTTTTTGTTATGGAACTTTATTGCTATGCATGATGTGATGGTGTGTTCTTTGTTGGCAATATGTAATTCTTATGTGTTGAATGTTGGGAGTGTTTTACCTTAATTGAAGACTCTTGTTGGAATTGAGTGTTGTGTGAGGTTTTTCGTACCTAGGAACCTAGTGAAGACTTTTTCTCCTGTGTGAAGTAATGGAAAGGGGTCCTTTTCGCCTGTGTGAAGCAGTGGTAGAAGATTGGTTCGAGTGTTGTACCCTCTCGCCTGTGTGAAGCAGTAGGGAGGTGATAGATGTTTCACCTTATTTCGGCTTGTTGCGAGTATAGTGCCCGATGTGCGATGCATCAACATTTTTACTCATAATTCCTTGAGGAATAAGGGAGATAGGCTAGCTGCGATAGTGGGACACATCAAACTATCTGTTCTAGGAAACTAGATGTTGTTGTGGGGTGAGAGGCCGCGGAAAGCCAAAGCTGGATTATGATCACTATGTTTATGAATGTGATACTATGTTTGGTTTGGTTTGATTGTTTGGATTTTAGGGTTTGTGTGTTCAAATGAAGGATTGATTGTGATCATAATGCTTAAGTGTTACTGGAATGCGACGTTGAGTATTTATGGACATGTTTTATTAACGAATTTCTTTTATAAATATCATTGTTTATGGTTAGCTTACCCCTATTTGTTTGTTTGTGTGTTTGTTATATGTGCGATGATCGTATAACGTGTGTGTTATACGGGAGTAGATGATATTGCAAATAATTTTGGCATGGAGTAGATTGACGAGAGGCTAGGGTGGACTCGGGAGTTTTTGATAATTTATTTAGTTGTTTTAAATCATTAAGAGCTATGTAATTTTCTTTTGTTCACAATTGTTACTTGAATTTTTTGACAAGATAACATTTTGAACTACGCAATTTAAATTAAATTATAAGTATTTTTTATTAGTACATTTTCAATGATAATCCTTTTTTGTCAAATGCGTTCGTTTTCTAACTTTCCATGACATCCCAAAATTGGGGTGTTACACTCAATCTTGCCTTTTGTTTGATTCCCTATTAGTCTTATCCATTTACACCCTACAGGCTTGGATCATTTTCTCTAGGTTTTAGAGTGAGTGGGCTAAGGAGCCTTTTCTCGCCTTTCATCTTTCCAGTCAAGTAGTGGTTCCTGCTCTTCCCTCTTATGAATCTACTCAACCATTTCGGAATGAGTGAGCCTTTGTACATGTATTGAAGAATCTGGTTATCAAATCGGCAGCTATTGAATCTAAGCCAATTGAATCAGCAATCGTTGGTACAGTAAGCGATGTTCAAATAGCTGTAGTTGGGATCTTCTTCACTGTTAGCTCTTCTTCTAACTAGGTTTTGCTTCCTCATGTTCTCTTGAACATGATTCTCTCATACGCACTCCTAAAAGGAGTTAGGAAGCCAAGATCTTGTCTGAGTAGTTTTGATAGCCAATAAGCACTTGTCTGGTATCGAATGAGTTCCAGTAGTTGAGTAGCTAAAGGCTTTGGTGGCCTTAGAGGATGGTTCTATCTTCGGGTAGCTTCCTACAGAATTCTTCCCTTATTTCTAGAAGTTCCTAGATTGTGTGAAATAAGAACATGAGGTATTTACTTATTAGCAGCTCAAGCTCCATTTCAAAGGTGATGAGTGACGCTTCTGGCTGATTCAATATCACTAGAGTCTGCTTAGGGTTTCATTCAATCAACAATCCCTTATTCTTGTTGGCCGGTAATTGTCACCCCCATACAATCTTCCTCTTGAAACGTGCATGACAGAGCCATTTGTCTTCTTAAGTTGTCTAATACCCACAAAATCCTAAGATAGGAATTCATGTGTATCTCGAACCTTTGGTGGATGTACTAGTGGCAATGCGGGTCGGCCCAACCCATTTAGGCCCAGCCCCCATCTTACCCGCACAATGAGGGTCGACCCGTCCCACCCCGCATTTTAACTACGGGTTGAAAAGTCTGGCCCACCCCGCATAAGTGCGGGCTGTGGGCTAGCCCACTTTTTTTTTAAATTTATTTTAAATTCTTATGATAAAACTTTCAATGTTCAAAAAATTGGGAAACTTTAAGAAGTTCACAAAATTAAGCCAAGACCTTAGAGAGTTGGATGATAAATTGATAACTCAATAGTTTCATCATATTCATATTCGTACCATGACATATACGATGTATTTTTTAAATTTTAGCACATTAAAAAATACATGACATTGATGAGTGCGTATTTTTGCCCTCATTTAATGTTTAATTCTGGGTATTTAATTGAATATGTGTGCTTAAAGAGTAATTTAATTGATAATTCTGATAATTAGACCGTTTGAGCTTGTGTGATAAAAATGTCTTAAAAAGTAATTTTTAGTTGCATAAATTATTTTTGGATATTTTAACGTTTGTTGATGCAGCTGAAGTTAGGATTAAGCTCATTCAAGGTGGGAAAATAAATTGATTATGTTACAAACCACCTTTAAATAAGGCTGAAATTAGCAAGTTCTGAAAAAATCACTTCTGCACCTCCTAAATTACATATACACTCCCCTCTTTTACAGAATACCTACTTCTACACCCCTACATTTGTCTATTTTCACCCCTCTTTCCACTCATAAACTAAGATGCACTCAGATGATGCCATGTGGCAATCCTCCACTTATTAAACTAACCAATCAGAAAGTGACACGAGTCATGATCCAGCAACTCAAAATTCAGCCATTGAAGTAGTGCCACGTCATCATCATCTTCTTCACTCAAACCCTAGGCACCTTCATCCAACAACAGCCCACCATCCTCCTCGTACCTCGTCAAAAACCTGCACCGTCGCAGCCACTTCACCGGAAACAACTCTATCTTCACACATTTGCAACAACCACCACGCATCTCAATCGCGTCGAAGCACCGAGCTGGACCACCGCGCACTGTTGCCACCTGAACCAAGCGCGAACCACCGCGCTTGCACCTGCAACGCAGATCTGCAATTCGAGCCTTAAGAGCAGCAGCTTCCAGACCAGCAACAACCATTGCGAGCTTCCCTTCATTTGAACCAGCATCACCTGTTCGAACCTCCATGGCAGCACGCTCCATCTTCTCTACAACGTGACCCAGAAGCGGCGCGACCACCTCTTTCACGCATCTACACCACTACAATCACAACGTCGCACCACCACAGTTTCGTCACCATCGTTCATGCAACAGGAGTAGTTCGAACCATGCACCTGCAACCATCACGCAGCCTCCTTTCTCTTCGCGAAGCAGCGAGAGCAAACCATCTGCAAAACAGCACCGTGAACGCAGCAAAATCGGAGTACACCATGGCAGCAGCCGTCAAAGCTCATTCCTCTCCATAACCAAAGTGTGAGAGTGAAACCCTAATTCTGGAGAGAGAAGGAGCTGCCACGTGTCAGCCTGCTATTGCATAGTCAAACTGGTCAAAGTTGGTCAAACAGTTAACTCTGGTCAAATATTCAAATTTGGTCAAAGACTGGTCAAACAAGGGGGTTAAACTGCAAAAATTGATATTTTTGGATGTCTCTGCAAATTTGGACTACATGATTGAAAATGGCTTATTGAGAAAATTGATGCAAGTATTATTTGGTGATAATTTATCAGATATCTTTAAATAATTTATTTATTTAATTATATCATAAATTATTAACCAACTATGTTTGTCAAATAGTTTATATCTCTCTAAATATCTTTGAATATTTATCTTTATTTTAAAAGATATTTGAGAGGTTTTAGCAACCAAAAAGCCCAGTCCAAGTCCTATATAAAGAGACCAAGGGAGAAGTAGAAGACAAGCTCGGGACTTCGGAGTTTTGGAACCCTTAGGGGGGGCCTACTTTCGTTTCCTTTCTCTCTCTATTCTTCTTTTTTTATTTTGCATTCATGGAGTTCTAAACATTCTTGGTTGATTCCATGGTAATTTCTTAATTGGATTCTAAGGTTAGATCAATTAATTTCTTTGTTCTTTTTATTATTGTTGAGATTTTAATTCATCTATGTTTTTTATCTTTGAATCACGTAAAAAGTAATGATTTTAAATCTATATGCATGTTGATCATATGAGTTCAAGGGTTTTTAAATCTAATTGAGACTTTACTTTGATTTTATTTAGAAACTTTCATGTGATTAAATGAGTTTTTACCAA
>Ga0214542_1005498_pt1 | contig 24020 bp, 9 predicted proteins | sample CNSS1metaG_FD_160096 | JGI IMG/M metagenome (GOLD analysis project Ga0214542, IMG submission 160096) | Root nodule microbial communities from cowpea collected in UCLA plant growth center, Los Angeles, California, USA - CNSS1 | ecosystem: Host-associated > Plants > Roots > Nodule | place: USA...
CCAAGCTATATATATATATATATATATATATATATATATATTCTATTTCCTTAAAAGATGCACTGTATTACTAATTTTTGTTTCTCCCCAAACCACAGTATAAAAGTGATTTTCCCACTTCACAAACCCTGTTTCACTCCAAATTCCATTAAAAAAAAAATTACCCTAATGTGGTGTGCTGTCTTTTGCTTATAGTTTCTTCGACAATCACGTAATTAAAAAGGGTTTTTTTCTGCTGAAGGTTTAAGCTTTGTTCTTCTCAGTCTCGCCAGCAGCCATCATTTATTCTCTCACCAAACCACCTTCCAGATCCAGGTAAGAGCTACTTGCATGATCCCAACCCGCTCTGAAAAATCCGATCTTTCTTTTAGAACTTCGTTTTCTTTTTTATGTATATTCCCCTGTTGATGCTTATGAATGATCATGAATAAATGACGCCAAATTCGTTCATTTGATCTCCCAAACTTTTTTCTTTCTTTGATTTTTCATCTTTCACAGATCAAATGGCTGCCATGGGTATGTTGTGTTTGTCTCCACTCTCAGGTCAACAACAAGCACTTTCCTTTCCATCATTGCCATCTACATCGCCTAAGCTACAGAATCGTCCTCTGTATCTCACCAATTTACCTCATTTTCCACAAAGGCTGAGACCTTCTTTCGCCGGAGGGGACGGCGGGGATGGGGTCGGGCGTGGTGGAGGTGGTGGTGGTGGAGGTAAAGGTGACGACGGAGATTCCAAAGATTCTTCTTTTGGGATTTTGGGTCTCTTTCTGAACGGGTGGAGATCAAGGGTTGCTGCTGATCCACAGTTTCCCTTCAAGGTTTTGATGGAGGAGCTGGTGGGTGTGAGTGCTTGTGTTTTAGGTGACATGGCTTCAAGGCCAAATTTTGGGTTGAATGAACTTGACTTTGTCTTTTCAACTCTGGTTGTTGGGGCTATTCTGAATTTCACTCTGATGTATCTGTTGGCACCTACCCTGACATCATCAGCATCCAGTGTACCTGCGCTCTTTGCCTCATGCCCCAAGAGTCACATGTTTGAGCCCGGTGCTTTTTCCCTTCTCGAGAGGTTTGGAACCTTGGTGTACAAAGGTACCATTTTTGCTGTTGTTGGTTTCGGTGCTGGACTAGTTGGAACCACACTTTCCAATGGGTTGATCAAGATGAGGAAGAAGATGGATCCAACATTTGAGACTCCTAACAAGCCCCCACCAACAATTTTGAATGCTCTCACTTGGGCAGGCCACATGGGGGTTAGCAGCAACCTGAGGTATCAGACTCTGAATGGTGTTGAGTTCATGCTGGAGAGAGTGCTTAACCCTTTAGCATTCAAGTCCTCAGTGTTGGTTCTGAGGTGTGTGAACAATGTTCTTGGGGGCATGTCCTTTGTGGTGTTGGCAAGGTTAACTGGGGCACAGAGTGTTGGGGAGAAGAAGGAGAGTGAGGTTGGTTTGATTTCTGAGAAAGAGAAGGTGGAGTCGGAGAGGGAAGAGAGGTTGCAGAATCAGTCGACAGAACCATCAAAGTGATGACAGAACTCACTTTGTCTTTTAGCTTAACTCGAGAGATGTTGGAGTTGGAGAAGGTAAGGTTTTTCGTTTGATGAAATTGCATGTAGGGGTGGTAAGGTATGTGATGAGAGTTGTGGCAAGCACCAAATAAGAGTTGCGATTAAGATTTTGAGACCAGTTTATGGGCATTTGCTGCTCTCGCATGTTGTTGAAAGTGTTACCTGAAACAACAAGAATAACATGCCAAAGTAGTCTTGGCCATGTATTGGGAATTTGGGACCCCCCTCTCTTTGAAAAACATAAAACTGTTTAGGCCATGTAGATTTTTATTTCTTTTTCTTAATTTCTCTGATCAATTAGTAGGCTTTTTTCTTGTCGTTTTCTTGAGCATCCATCCTTGTAAAAGCACCATAGATCTAGTTTGGGGCATTTGCTAATAAAACTAAGAGTATTGTGATAACGATGTTGCATTGTTTGGATGATTATTTTGTTAGGATTATTGTCTTATTAAAGCTTCTGGCATTAAGGGTTCATGTTTTTCTAGACAGTTCTTTTCAGAGAATTTGTTTTTAACTTGGTCATCAATTTATTTAACATGAAATTGCCAAATTATGTTGTTTTGGTTTATCTTTTAATAAATAAACAACATTTCCAGAAAACAATATTTTTGGCAAATGGTTTTTGAACATTTTTTCCTGAAAAGAAAAATCGAAGAATGGAAAATCCGACTTTCTTTAATTGAAATATAGTTTTAAAAAGTTAATAACATAAGAAAATTAGTATATTTCTATCTTCTTGGATTCTTACAAATTAAATATTAAGCACTACTAGTACTGGCCATGTGGTTAGAAGAAAATATACACAAGCATATAAAAATAGCGTAGTTATTGTCTTTTCACATCTCAAGGTTTTTCAAAATACTAAACCTTTCAAAATACACATCAAGACCAATTAACTACACCATTTTATATGTTTATGTAGATCACTTCCAAAAGAACTCCACACCTAGACTCTTTACATTAGCGATCATCGAAAAAAAAAACACAATAAGTTAATGATAACTTAGATATACATATATAAATATTATATAAAGATTATATGACAACCAAACTAACAAATATTTAATTCATTTATCACAAAACAATTCTCATCCATTGATATAAAAATATAATCTTAGACTCGATTATTCAAATTCATACATTAACTTAAATTTTACAACATTTGTTTTGTCATGTAAAATGAGATTCTCAGTTATAATTTTAGTAATAATACTTGATCTTCCCTTCTCATGATAAAGTGAGTTCACTTATAGTCTAAAAGAAACGAAGTCTATGACTCCAAGACCAACTATAGGAATCTCTTTTTCTTTTTGCTACCTAGACTCTTTCCTTTGCATGAGTCTAAAAGTCTAATAAAATATAAGGATAGCTTCTAATGAGTGTTCCTAACAAATGTATAACACTAGACTTGTATGTCATATATTTTCTCCTTAGAAATGATATGAACATACAATTCAATTATCACATTCAATCATTAAATAAAATCTTATTGGTCTTGTAATACCTCTTAATTTCCCTTCTATCATATAATAGACCTCCTTACAATTTCTTCCTCAATTAACACCACCGAGTTATACAGACTTGCTCAACAAAATCATACCCTTGTTGCTTAGTGATCAACCCCCTTGGAGGCTCTCTTGTTCAACACCTGAATGCCTGGCCCAATGAGTGTAACACTTGAACAAATTCAGAATAATTTGCCTAAATCCCTTTCCTTAACTCTACCAAACTTGGGTTTGGCGTTCAGAGTCTGCTCGCTCAACAAGCATACTTCCGCTGACTCTCTGCCAAACTTGATTTTGGTAGTCGTCTAATAAGAATAGGGCTCACCCAACGAGTTTGTATAACACATACAACAAAATTAAGAAATTTGAGTGTGTAATTGATACCAAAAATGCATCTCATGTTTCATACAAGTGACATACGTTCTGATAATGACAATTGACAACCATTCATTCCAATTAACATCATCAATTTCACAGTTCCATCACTCATTCAAATCCAACAATACATATCATGGAACCTTAACTTGTCTAAATTTCACATATAACCTGCATTGGAGTTCATACATCTCATTTCGCACATATTAACCATCAACATGTAAAATTTCTCATACAACTTTGAATTAGTGTAACAAAGATTCACTAAGAGCAAATTTGAATCACATGCATAGCTCTAAGACCCATATGCGACTCAAGTGCTAAAATGCTTAAAAGGGATTAAAACTAAAACTTACTATGGTTCAATTATTTGATCGATTAATTATGTAGAGGTCATCGCGAAGATCAATCCTTTAATCTTTAATGAGACAAAGATTGAAGTCAGAAACAAAAAGAAAATGTATAAAGAACTTAAAGAACATGGCTTCAAGAAATAATGTGTTTTTTTCTTTTTTACAAAAATGAACTTCTTTTATTAAAAACCTTTATATAGTTTATCATTTTATTATATACTTTTCTGTTTTATAAAAATCATATCGCTCTTGAATATTTTTTTTTCTCACGTTGAAAAAAAAAATTCTATCACCTAAGTTTAGTATTTGTTGCATTAAATTCTCTAAAGGAGGATTTTATTTTTTCTTCTCAAATTATTTTTTTTTAAAGAAAAATTCTTTAAACAGTTCTATTGGAGCATTATTTTCCTAAATAGATCTATTTAACTTTTTTTTTCTAAAATTGGGAAGAATTTTTTTTTTTTAAATTAAAAGTAAAATTACGGAAAGTTAACTGAAAATAACTAATTAAAAATATTATGAATATATTTTAATTACTTCAAGATAATGAATAAAATAAAAAGTAATTTAAGATTTTTTAATATAATTTGAAATTAAAATTTTTATTTATTTTGAAAAATAAAATTATTATAATTAAAAATATTTATGATCGATAATATGATAATAATAATGTAAATTTTAAAATTATCTTTTGTTTTTCATTCATTTTTTTACTACAATTTATTATATTAATAACAATTTTCATTCCTAATATATTATAAAGTTAATATCATGAAAACATTTTTATAAATAATTATGTTAAAAATATTATTGTAATTATTTTTATTATTGATTATAATTAGTTTTTATTTTATACTTGATCTTAAAATAATTAAAATTTAAACTCAAAATTTTTAGTTAATTATTTTAAATTATTTTTCCATAATTTTAATTTTTTCCTCTCTCATTTTAGAGAAACAAAAAAAAAATCAAATAGATTGATTTGGAGAAATAATTTTCTAATAGATCTATTTAGAGAAATAATGTTTCAATAGGTCTATTTAAGGATTTTTTCTATAAAAAAAGGATTATTTTGAAAAATCTATAATGTCGTCTACCAATTTTATATATGCGTTTATCTTTTGTTTTTACATTTAAGTTAATTAAATTATTTATTGATGATATTAGGTGCAAGTTTAAATTGGACTAAAATAAAAGAAATAAAATGCATTAAATTTATAAGTAAAAAAAAAATCATATTTTCTTGTTTTCAGAGGTAAGCAAATTTGAATTATTTTTACTTTATTTAAGATGAAATATCCTGATTTTAATTTATGTTTGACCTTTTTATTACATTATCATAATACGTATTTTCTTAGGAGATTAATAAATGTTGATATAATTAACTATTAAACAAATTAAGAATCAAAGCAATTGAGTTGGTTTGAACCTCAAAATACCTCAAACATTATCACATACCGTTTTCAAAACTCAACAACTAGTTAAGGAAATTTAGATCGAGAAAAATTTTTATGTTATTGTAAGTCTCTTATTTGTGTCCTAAATACATAAAAAAAAAAAGAGTACAGCAGTGGTAAATGTTCCTAATTGTTAAAGAACTAAAAAAGTCAATACCATGGTAAAGTATAGTTTATATTTTGTACATAACCAGTCGAAATTTAAAATAAATAACATCTGTTTCAGTTCTCAATAGTTTTACATTGTTTGGCAAATATGGAAAAACATGTATAAAAATTGCCTATACAAGTAAACACTATAACATGACACGGATATGTTCTATGTGAAAACATTGGTCACTGGTAAATCTGCCTTGCCTTTCCCTCATAGGGAATTTCCAAATTTGAAATCACTCTTTCTAGTTTCTTTATCAAGGGTCTCTTCAAATTAGAGCAACCATGTTTTGGGATATGAATTTCAGAAATGTATATAGCTGTTAGAAGAACAGTACCAATAGATGATGCAGGAAAGGCAGCACAAGACTCTTTATCTGACAGCCTCTGGTGCAGAATTGCAGTAAGGTGTATGTAAGCAAACCAACCTAGTGAATGTTAGACATAAAGTTGCAAATCCAATACCCATAATGAGGCCACAGGTGCTCTTCCTCTTATCCAAACTTAGAGCTCTCTTTACTACTTTTCCAAAGCTAGGGATTAATCCACCACAGGCAATGACCATTATGTGATCAAGGCCACTGTAGTCAATGCCAGTAAGAATAGCTGCTATTGCTGATATTGGACCCATGAATCCAATTATGGCAGCTGTTGCAAGGGAACCATGCCAGCTATCAGTGACTCCAAATATGCAGCTGGCCACAGCTGCACCTCGAGGAAGGCCGTGTAGAGAGACCGGAAGGACCATGTGACGGCCGAGTCCATATGCTTTTGGTGCAGCCACTCCCAATGCAAGTCCTTCAGCTAAGGCATGAAAGGCTACTGCACCGCATGATATGAATGATTGAAGGGTGTGAACACTGAGTGGGAAACCAGTGAGTGTAGGCAAGTCATTGACTGAGGCCTTTTTGGAAGTTGCCATCTTCAATACACCAGATGTAGAAACCTGGATGAAAGCAGCACCCATTGCCAGGAGTAACAAAATGGGAATAAATCCCAATTTTGAAGACAAAATAAGTTGTATTGGCCGCCAAGCACCAAGAACAAAAGCAATACCACATGCTGTGCCCATGAGGAGAGCATGCTGAAGACGCAATGCAAGAGCAAATACAACAAGAATGATTCCTCCAAGTAAAGGGCCAAGTCCAAAAAGTAATGAAACAAAAAAGCCAGAAGCATCCTCAGCGCTGTAACAAAGAAATCAAAATTTAGGGAAAAGAAAACTGTAACAGAATGATAAACAAGGGTAACATTCTGCATATTTCTACATTTTGCAATTTAGCAACAGATCATGGATGTTTATACTATTTCATTTTCACCCTTGCAACAAACCCAACTAATGAAATATACATGATAACTAAAAGGAAATCTAATATAAACTCACTTGTAGTCATGACTGAAATTCTGAAAGAAGGTGCTGAGAGCTTCCATAAATGCTACAGAAAGGGTTGCAGCTGATGCAACCTGTGAAGCTGAGGCTTCCTATAATCGAAAAGGAGGAGAAAAAAATGTTATATATATAAACACAATTTTTCTCATAAGAAAAAACATAATTAAAAAAAATTAAAGACTCTTATTTTAGTATTTATATATGGTGTTCTCTTCCTTTATTTGGACCGAAGCCTTTTGCCCGACCAATTTCTAGTGCTAGCTTTTATAGACTCGAACAAAGTGTTTAATGGTCATTTATTTTGTCTAATCCTTCCCCATGTTGCCTCAACAACTACGTTTAGTGGAGACATTATATCTCTGGTTCTTTTTTTCCTTTTGAAGGGTTTATTGTAACAAGCTTATAGCCTAAAGGTTAATGAAATTCAGCATGTGGAGAATGTAAGAATAATTATTGCATGCAGTTTGGGTATTAAACATGCTTTAAATAATCATAGGAATTAGTGTTTTGGAGCAATCATATATCCTTGGCTAATAAATTATATCATTAAGATTGTGTGTTATGCTGAACAACTTTTCACTCAAGTCCTTCCTCCCCCACAAGCTAAGGTGGCTTGAACATTAGGGATTGTTAGAGATTAAAAACCATTCATCAGCCTTCGCCTAATAGCTTAAGTTTTGGGAGTTGCCATAATAAAAAAAGCCAAAAAATTGAAATAAGTAGCCATTGAAAGCAAAACAATTAGTCTTCAGAATGCTGCAGGAGAAGAAAATGTCATAGTATCTTTGGCATAATTGGGAAATAACCTTGAAAGCATCAGGAAGCACTTCCGCAATAACCATCCAAATCATACATCCAGCAGCAAATCCCGTACAAAAAGGAAGAAACTTACTGAATGCATCAGCGCAAATAAATGAAGGAACCGCTACAATGGGCTGCATTAACATAAAGAATAAGGTGTTACGATGATAAGGTTAAAGACAGCAATTGCAACCTTAAATCTATAGTGGTCTAAAGAATCGTTATTGTTCAATATGCTAACTTTTCTGTAGCTGAGTTCATCAATTAGAACATACTAGGATGCCACAAGTAGAAGTGCCTAGCTAGTATGCAACACAGACTTAATTAGTCTACACTAGCCTAAGGCCCAAAAGAAAACAGTATTTCATCCACTAATAAAGAAATCTATCTATATCAGGTATATTAAACCATTTAATGTTCACAAGGACTAAAAGTAATACGAAGCCTCATTAGATGCCCACCATGGCAAAAGCAATGTCACAAGGGATGTGATTTAATTACGTATAACAATAATTTATTGTTTATGTGATAGTACAAAGATGGTGTAGTCCTCTTAATTTGAATGACATAACCAATCAGTGGTGGAAAGCACCACTAACTGTTCTGGCCTAATCATGCAATGCAACATATTACACATCACTTGAATCAGACTAAATGCGTATCAAAACGGAGTTGAGCGACCAAGACCCATCCAATCACAACTTCAATGAATAATGTGAGCATGGGGTTTACAACAATGAGCAGAAGGGATTGCAAAATTATATAATGTAACAAATATAAAAGTTTTCAAAGTGATATGCTAACTAAAGTCATAATAATTTATTTCTTCTCGGACAATTTAAGATAATTAAAAATCAAATTAAGAACTACCTGGGGTAAAGATGTAATTATGCTCCATAACATAGCATTCTGTGGAGAGACACCCCTTGATGCAAGCACCATGCTCACAGCTAATCCTTCTGGAATGTTGTGTACTGCAATAGCCAAAGTTACCAACAGGCCTTGAGTAAAACCCTTTGAGCCAGCAAATGAGACTCCAACCCCAGATCCCTCCCCAAAAGAATGGAGAGTCATTATTCCAATAACAAGAACAACTTTGGCAGCGTCAGCACCTTTTAAATCCAACATACTTACTTCCCCATATTGCTCAAGAAACTGAAACCAAAACCCAAGAGATTAAGTAAGACACAAGTGAGGAAGTTAAAAACTAAGAAACATTTGTAGACTAAATTTAAGAATCATACAACAAAAATGCATCCCGGGTGGACAGAATAAAGAAGAGAAGCACTACACATAACACTTTTATTAAATGATCAATTCATCATCTCTGCTAACATTTTTGAAGTAAAGGATTAGGAAGAATGTTCACTGAAAAATCAATAAAGCTGACTTGTACAAGTGATGTGAATAAGATAAGAAGTCCCAAAGTCAACTCTTATTTTTATCTTAATTAGTTGTGGATCTGAAGCTTACCCAGTCAACAATGTACGACTCAAGCAAAGCAACATAAAGGAATAAGACATTATAATGCATAGAAACAAGGCTGGAGAAAAACTGTATCATCACGCAACTTCTTTTAAAACATACAGAAAAAAGCAGTGTAACGGATACAGGGAGAACTATCATCACCTTCTTACATAGCCAAATAAAGATTCCACCAGCTAGAATCCCAGTGACAACCCAATTTCCAGCACCATACTCTTGCCCTTCCTGTATTAGATCAAAGCTCGCAGCCAACATGACACCTGCTGCCATTCCATTGCATAATCCAGCCCACTGCGGATCAAGCTCCACAAAGAAGAAGGGCACAGCACCTAAACCAGTGGCAGCAGCCATCGCCAGGGTAAACAACGCAACAGTTGATACTGAAACCTTATTACCTGCACCTTTCCTACTACCCACCGCACTATTGTCATTCTCAAAATTAAAAGCATTCTCCACACCAGTGCCATCAATTACATTAGTTCCTACATCTTTACGAGGAGCAGCTATGACCTTATGTGAAACTTGATGATCCAATTCGCCATTTGAATTCAAGAGAAAACTCAGCAACAAAAACAACAAGGGAAAGCATAATCTTAGCCTCAGATTTGGAGCCATGTGCAAAAATATCCAGTATCTAAAAGAGTACTTTCTTTAAGCCAGAAGCCCCAAATCAAAATCCTTAGAGGCTACAACTACAACCCCATGACCTTCTAGTGTATCAGCTCAATTCAGAAAATACAATTGATATCAAATTCCAAAAAGAATGTAATTTGAAAAGACACCCAAATACAAGAAGTCAGAATTCGGTATGCGTTTAACACCCCTCGTGAACAATCTACCTGTTGATATCAAAACAACAAAACCCAATTAAAACCCAAAATTCACGAGACATAAAAAGGCATTGCTATCTTTGAAGAAAAAAAGAATGAAATTGGAATTGAATAGTTAAAGGGAACATACCTGCTAGGGTGATTGCTCCTAAGGGGAATCAAAGAGGCACATACAAAGAAAAAAGGGAAGACTTTTTGAAAACCCTAATTCGATTATTGATTGAAAATTGACAGAGTATGAAAAGGGGATTTGGGGCACAAAACCAGCGACTTTGGGCACGCAGATATCAATGCTGATGTCACTCAAACTATGAAGTTTGAACTGATTTGGCATCCACAGTATGTTGCTATGGTAAAAGGGGAAATCAGTGGTTTCAAAACTCAAAACAAATCATAATTTGGGGAAATAATATGGTTTATTTCATTGATGATTAACGTGACGGACGGTGATATTTTTTTCTTTTAAATATTTGAATAAAGATTTAACAAGAAATGGTTTTCTGAATCGTTTAACAACATTTTAAATTAATAAAAAGATTTATTTATGTTTCTTATTTTATAATACTTTAATTGAGTATATGAAATTCATAAAATGGTTAAAACACTTTTTAATTTTAAAATGTAATAAATTGATTTTAAAAATAATTATAAAAATGGTAAGAAAATAAAACTGAATTAAACTTTTTGGTTTAAATTTTTTTATCATTATTATTTAATTCTTTTTCTATATAAATTTAAAAATGTTACGTGTGTTATTGATAATAATGTATGTTATTAATAACGAAGTTTAACAACAGATTTTAATTTCTAATACATAATAAATGGTCTTTTAACATTTAAATAATACATTTGTAATAAAAATAATTAAATAATATATATCTATATTTATTTTTTTTCACATTTCATTATTTCAATTTTATCTTTAATTTTTTTATAAATAATTTATTTTTCACTATTATCCTAACAACTTCTTTTATTTTAAATTATTATTTAAATTATTTTTTACATATCTTACTTTTTTAATTTTATATTTAATAATTATTTTAAAATTAATTATACATTTATTATTAATCTTAACTTAAATTTATTAAAAATTAAAAAAACGAACACAGATGCCTAATAAAATAATAAATCAAATTATTTAATTTATTAACTTTTATAAGTACTAAATTAACATGTGTTTTAAGATAATGAGCATTTTTAAATTAATTAGAAATAAAAAGTAAATTTTTAATTTAAAGAGTTAATTAAATAATTTTTAAAAGTTTGAGTAAATTACAAGTAAACGTTCCATTAATTGTAGATAACTGTAAATGACCAAATCTTCTGTTTCGTTAATAACTTCAATGACCGAAATGAAGATATTTGTTGTTTAGTACATAAAGCATGGAAGAGCAGAGAGATCAAACATCAGATCTGGAAAAATAATAACCAAAATATAATTTTTTTTTATTAAAATTTATATTAATTTTTTATTTTCATTTAAAATTTATTTTGTCATGAATTTATATTTTTAGAAATTATATTTATATTGAATTATTTTTAAAACTTTATTTTATAAATTATCTTTTAATACAAGAAATAAATTATTCTATTATATCAATTAAATTAACTACCATATTTTCATTTATTTCTTTTCACTTTTCATTACTTTTTTTTCTTCGATTCCAACAACCATTTCTTTTTTCACTTTTCTTTTTTTTCCCCTTCATTTGATTACACAAATAGAAATATAATTTTGTAAAAAAATAAAGTAAGACTCTAACATGATTGATTCTACAAATAAAAAAAACTATATCTTTTATAGTTTAAATATAAATATGAAAATATTCGTAATTATGATAGAGAAAAGTGAAAAACATGATTTAATTTTAATTGAGTTTTAATCTCAGTAATTTATTGTTGTCAATCATAATCTAACTATTATATATATATATATATATATATATATATATATATATATATATATATATATATTTAAATTTTTAAGAATTATTTTCATTTGAACATCCCCGTATATATCTATATTAAAACATGAAAAGAAAATCCTAAATCAAATAAAAAGGTACATGAATGTAACATAAAAAATTTAATAAAACCTATAAATTCAGAATTATATTTAAAGTGTATTTATTAATAGAATAAAATTTATCAAATTTACAAAAAAAAAAATCATAAGTAATTGGTAAATAAACTGGTTCAGCTTAAGTTGATTTTGTGTAAAATCTATAAATTTAGTAGAATACAGTCAGAGATCACATTTCATCTATTTAAGTTATATTTGTATGCAATCATTTTTAGTTGTAGGTCTAATTCAAAAAAAAAAAGAAAAAGAAAAAGAAAGAGCAAATTTTAAATTTAATCTTTTTTGTTCTAATTTTGAGTTTTGAAATAAACTTATTTTAAAAAAATAAATCTATTTCATTAACATTAGTTTAAGCAAGTGCATATGTGGTGAGCATAATAATAATAATAATAAATATTAATACTATCATTGAAAATGCTTGAAAATGCAAGATGATATAGTGGTGGTCAGTGACAATTTTTGTGGCTGTGCCAACATTGTAATATACAACAGTTTGAAAAAATACATGAAAACTAAAAGTTTGTTAGCACCGTACCTTAATAAATTAGATTCAATTAGTCAAATTTGTGCCACTAATTATAATTAAATAAAAGCTACCTATCTTAGAAGATAACACCTTGACAGAATAGAACAATTGCATTAAAAGAATGTGTTAGTGCGTAAAACTAAAACGTGGGAGTAGACATACACATACACTTGCATCTTTCACTTATATTTGGGCCAATTATTAGATTCCAGTAGCAAAACAAGACAATTTCTTTCTCTATCTTATTATTTCCTGCTACTCAGGAATATAAAAACTAGTTATTTTTATTATGTAATTTGATTTATTTTTGTAAATTAAACTTTTTTTAATTCATTATTATCACCTATTAATATTTCGTATGCAATTGAAGGTAATGTTTAGGATATTTATTTTTCATACGTAAATGAAGGAAATGTTTAGGATATTAATATTTCATACCCAATTAAAGATAATGTTAGCCTCTGTTTCCAAGCATATACTGTACATGAAGAAGGAAGAAGCAGTGATGATGAACGCGTTTGTTTCATTCGATTAGCGGTGATTCGTTAGTATGCAGGAGGAAGTGGATGGAGCTCCCTAGCATCAATGAAGAGAGATGTCAAGAAAGATACGTCAACGGTTACAAAATGATCCAGTTATCCTTCATAGGAGGAGAATTGATTTCCCTCCTTCCATTTGTGTAGTAGATAGAGTTTTCTAATCAGATCTCTGTCAAAAAATAAAATAAAACCAAATCAAATCTAATCTGATAAATCATCAGTTAACTCTTGAAGCACAACTTTGTACCTAAACAAACAGGACATGGTAGTTTTACATAGCTTCAAGAATTGCTTTTTAGAGGGAAGACAGGAGAAAATATTCTATTTCAGTAAGGAAATTAACATTTTTTATCTATAGCGACTAGAATTATTCTTTAAAATCTAATATGGGTAAAGAGGTATAAAATAGAGTATCAAGTGGTTTTCGGTACTACTAAATGATTACCTTGCACTTAATGTTCTTGCATTGTGATATAGGTTGCATCCCCATCAAAAGCTCCTGAAACAAAACTCTAGTTATGGCCTATGGAGTATGAGTCAGATCATATCCATAACAGTTTAAAAGCATACCATAACCTCCTTGGACTGCTTTAGTTGAGACACTAAAATTGACAGCAATTGGTATCGTTGAAGTGCCAATTCTTCTAAAGTGAATGTTTCATTCAATCTATCCTCACATAAGCTTGAGTCGGAAAACAGTATAAAGCTGTCAATAGAAGGTTCCAATAATACTCACTTATGTCACACTAGCAATTTGTACTGAGGAGCTTCCATTTGATTGTAAAATACTGATCACCAAAGCACATGGTATACAAGTCCATCAAACTCGGGCCAAGCCACCCTCTACTCCAATAACTTCAGATATGAGCTTCAAGGAATCACCAATAGTCCTTACAAGAACAGTAACCATCCTTGAAATGATGAAATCTATTAGCATCCCTCAAAATGATCTCCCTTCCAGAAACTTTTGCAATTAATTTAATTGCAGAATGGCAATCACCACAAACCCGCAAATTTTTCATAACTCTAATTGGCATTCCTTTAGGCACTTTTAGGAGTCCATATGCTACAGCTAGCTTTTCACTATGATAACCCAAGCTATGTGTCTTCTCTTCCTCATCCACATCGTGAAGGACAAAGCTACCATCAGGACAGTACCCAGCTTCCCTCAACAATCCACCTAACTTCTCCAACATTTTCATGATAATAGGTTGCTCAGGGTGGCCCTTGCTGTCTCCCCCAGTGAACATATGTACCTTTTTCTCGATCTCAATCCAACTACAACCAGGCAATTTGATAACACTCCTAGATTTTATTTTCTTCCTAAGTACTTCAACATCTTTCCATCTTCCTCTAGACGCATACATATGTGAAAGCAAGACGATAGGTCCAGCATTTTTAGGTTCTAGCTGTGCAAGTTTATCAACGGCAACTTCAGCCAAATCCAGATTCATATGAGTTCTGCATGCTCCCAACAATGCACCCCAAACAATTGCATCAGGTTCCATTGGCATCTTTTCTACTAGTTTCATTGCATCATTAACTTGGCCTGCTCGGCCTAGCAAATCAACCAGGCAAGCATAGTGTTCAACTCCCGGTTCCACTTGATATTTGCATTTCATTGATTCAAACAATTCAAGCCCTTCTTTCACCTTGCCACTGTAGCTACATGCTGAAAGAACCCCGATAAAGGTAACATCATCTGGTGGAACTCCAGAGGAGCCCATGTCATAAAAAACATTCAAAGCTTCTTCCCCCAATCCATGCTGGGAATAACCCGTGACCATAGAGTTCCACATAACAACATCCTTCAAAGGAAACCTGTCAAAAACACGTTTTGCTCTCACAAGATCGCCACACTTAATGTACATTGTAATTAAGACCGAGGCAACGAATAAATCCTGATCAAATTCAGATCTCACCAATTGGCCATGCACCTGCCTCCCATGGTCAAGACTGGCCAGGCTGGCACACACAGAAAGAACACTAATTAATGAAGGGAAATTCAGCGCAACCCCTTCTCTCTGCATCCTCCGAAACAAACCCAACGCTTCCAACTCGTACCCTTTCCTCTCATACACCTTAATCAAGGCACTCCAAGTTCCATCATCCCTATCCTTCATTTCCTCAAACACACGCCTCGCCTTATCCACCTCCCCAGCAAGCCCAAACCCCATGATCATCTCATTGCAAGCAACAACCGGTTTCACCGGCATCATGTCAAAAAGCTTAGAAGCCTCTCCCATCCTCCCACTATGAGTATAACCCATAAGCATAGCCGTCCAAGACACCTCATTCCTCTCCGGCATTACTTCAAAAAGCTTCCTCGCAACATCCACTCTCCCATTCCTTGCATACCCAGAAACCATAGTTGTCCAAGTAACCACATTCCTCTTCGGCATTTGATCAAACAGCGCGCGAGCCTCGTCCAAACGACCCTCCTCACAGTACCCTCCAATCATGTTGGTAACCGCTACCACATCCTTTTCAGGCATCATATCAAACAGCCTGCGCGCATCCTCAATGCGAGCATCTTGCAGCAACCCGCCAAGCATAACGGTCCACGACACCACGTTCTTGTCGGGCATCTGCCAAAAGAGCCGTTCCGCTTCAGCAACATCGCCGTTTCGCACGTAGCCACGGACCATAGAAGTCCACGAAACAACATTGCGATCGGGCATTGCATCAAATACCCCGCGCGCCTCAAGCAACATTCCGTTCTTGATGTGGCCTGAGATGAGACCGTTCCAAGATACGGTATTTCTGTGGGGCATTCTCTCAAACAAGAAGAGAGCCTCGCGCGGTTGGCGGGCTTCGAAGTACGCAGCGACCATTGCGTTCCACGAAGAGATGGTTCTGAGAGCGAGAGGCGTTTCGTCAAACACCCTGCGAGCATGGTCTAGTTGACCGCTACGCGCGTAACGTGCGATGGCATTAGCAGTGGTGCACTGTAATCTCACTTGCATCAACATGCTCCATAGCACAGTGGCGCGACCATGGTAACCCATCTACATACGAATGCAAAAACTATTAGCGTTTGTAGACATGCAAGTCTCAATGTTCTATTTATCTATTTATATATATACTGTAATCTTGTAGTTTTAAAGTGAAAAAATCATTATTTTCTTCTGTACTATATAGATCACGTTTGCAAATATATTAACGATTTATTAGCAAGATACCAACCTTATCATTACACCAAAACATATTCTCAAATGATACTATTATTTTTCTATTAATACTCAAATAAACAACCTTTTAGTAATCTATTACACATTAAGAAAAGAAGATATCACCAAAATTACTACATTATCCATCTTCTTTTATCGACAAGTGTCATAAAGTTTAGTTTTTTCGTCATTTTAAAATTGTATAACAAAAGGACCCCGGTTCAAATCCTACAAAAACCAATTTGTTTTTATCTTTTCATTTATTTATGACTTCAACTATAATATTGATTATAAGTAATATTATTATTTGTAATATTTTTATAAGTATTATTATTTGTAACTATTAACAATAATATTATTTGTAATATTTTATAAGTATTATTATTATTTATAACTATTAATAATATTATTATTATAAATATTATTTGTAGTGATAGTAATAAAATTATAACCAATATTAATATTATAATAATAATTATTATTATTATTATCATTATTATTATTATATGTTATTATTATATATGATTATTATTGGTATAATTAACATTATTATTATTATGAGTAAAGAAGTAATTAGAAAAATGATTAACTTTAATATACAAAAATTAATATTTAAATTAATAGTGAAATTATTAGTATTACTATTAGTATTATTACCATTATTATTATGAAAATTATTAACATTATTAGTGATAGCAAAATTATTATTGTTATTATTAGTATCTGTAATATTAACAATATTAATATATAATATATTAATATTATGATTATATATAATTGTTGTTATTATTAAATTTATTGATAATATTAGTAGTTGTAAAAAATATTACTACAGTATTACTTATAATATCAATATATAATATATTAATCTTTTATATATTATAAAGAAGAAAAAAACTAGAAAATTTTATTATTATTAACAACATTATTATTATTAGTTTTAATGATATTATTAATAAGATTATTATTATTATTATTTACTGTTATTAGTACTATATTTATCATAAATAATATTAGTATTATTACTATTATTTCAATTTTGACATAAGATTATATTTTAATTATCTATATTTATATTATTTGCATTGTGATATTTAGTTTTATTATTTGGATTGTAATATTTAGATACACATTTTACTTTTATATATTACGAGATTATATTTTAATTACTTGCCTTTTTATTTGCTTTGTTGTTAGTTTATCTTTACATTTGAGTAATTAGTTGAATCCAAAAAAGTAGTTACTAAAATTAGTAAAATAATAAAACTAAAATGTAGTTTTTTATTATAAATAATCATTTAAATTTAAAAAATAATAATTAGTATTAGTATTAATATTAATATTAATATAATAATAATAATAATTATTATTATTATTATATTAATATCAATCTTAGTATTATTATTTGAGTTGTAGTATTTAGATACACATTTTACTTTTATTTACTACGGATTATATATTAATTACTTGCATTTTTATTTGTTTTGTTGTTGATTTATCTTTACATCCGAGTAATTAACTGAATTAAAAAAAGTAATTACTAAATTAGTAAAATAATCGAACTAAGAGAAATTTTTTTATTATCAATAATCTTTTAAATTTAAAAAATATTAATTAAGAGAATATAATTGTAAAAACAAGATAGGACACCATGTATCTCTATATATGTAGTTGTGTATTATTATTATTATTATTATTACTAGCATAATACAGGCTCTATCGCGTCTGTGTGTATGCATTTTTTAAATATGCATGATATTATATTAGTATATGATAATATTATAATATTATTAAGTTAATATATATATATATATATATATATATATATTTAAATTATATTTATTAAAAATAAAGTGAAATATATCAGAACAGATAAAAGAATAACCATTGATAAATAAAGAAGAAGAGAAGAAGCAGAGACATCTGATTTTATAAAAAGTTTATGTAGTTGTGTATTATTATTATTATTACTAGCATAACACATGCTCTATCGCGCCTGTGTGTATGCATTTTTTAAATATGCATGATATTATATTAGTAGGTGATAATATTATAATGTTATTAAGTTAATATATATACTTAAATTATATTCATTAAAAATAAAGTGAAATATATCATAACAGATAAAAAAATAACCAATAATAAATAAAGAATAAGAGAAGAAGCAGAGACATCTGATTTTATAAAAAGTTTGTAAAACTAACGGTCAATTTTTAAAAATTTAATGAATTATTATATTTAAAGGGTAAAATTGGTATTTTGAAAAGTGGACACAAAAAGGGGAATCCCTTTTATATATTGTTATAGATTATATTTATTAAAAATAAAGTGAAATATATCAGAATAGATAAAAGAATAACCATTGATAAATAAAGAAGAAGAGAAGAAGTAGAGACATCTGATTTTATAAAAAGTTTGTAAAAGTAACGGTCAATTTTAAAAATTTAATATATTATTATATTTAAAGGGTAAAATCAGTATTTTGAAAAGTGGACACAAAAAGGGGAATCCACTTTATATATTGTTATAGATTATTATTATTATTATTTTATCAATACGAGATACTATTATTATAGTTAGACACCCATTTTATTTTTATTTACTACATGGTCATGTTCCAAATACTTACACTTTTTTGTTCTATTTGTTGTTGATTTATCATTATATCAGAGTAATTAATTCAAAAAAAATAGTTACTATTATTATTATTATTATATATTATTAACAATATTAATATATAATATATTAATATTATAATTATATATGATTGTTGTTATTATTAAATTTATTGATAATATTAGTAGTAGTAAAAATAGTAGTATAGTATTATTTATAATATCAATACATAATATATTAATTTTTTATATATTATGAAAAAAACTAGAAAAATGTATTATTATTGATAACATTATTATTATTAGTTTTAATGATATTATTATTAATAAAATTATTATTATTATTATTTACTGTTATTAGTACTATACTTATCATAAATAATATTAGTATTATTAATATTGTTTCTATTTTGACACAAGATTATATTTTAATTATTTACATTTTTATTATTTGGATTATAGTATTTAGATACACATTTTATTTTTATATACTACGAGATTATATTTTAATTATTTATATTTTTATTTGCTTTGTTGTTAGTTTATCTTTGCATTTGAGTAATTAGTCGAATTCAAAGAAGTAGTTACTAAAATTAGTAAAATAACAAAAGTAAAATGTAGTATTTTTATTATAAATAATCATTTAAATTTTAAAAATGATAATTGGTATTAGTATTAATATTAATATAATAATAATAATTATTATTATTTTTTGTATTTTTATTTTAAATAATATTAGAGTTATTATTATTATATTAATATAATTCTTAGTGTTATTATTCGAATTGTAGTATTTAGATAAATTACTTGCATTTTTATTTGTTTTGTTGTTAATTTATCTTTACATCTGCATAATTAGTTGAAATAAATAAAGTAGTTGTGTATTATTATTATTATTTTTATCGTTACAGGATATTATTATTATAGTTAGACACCAATTTTATTTTTATTTACTACATGATCATGTTCCAATTACTTGCACATATTTGTTCGTTTTGTTGTTGATTTATCATTATTTCAGAGTAATTAATTCAAAAATATAGTTATTATTATTATTATTATTATGAGTAAAGAAGTAATTAGAAAAATTATTAACTATAATATACGAAAATTAATACTTAAATTTGTAGTAAAAATATTAGTATTACTATTAGTATTATTACTATTATATTTTGTTATTTTGAAAATTATTAACATTATTAATAATAGTAAAATTATTACTGTTATTATTTTTATCATTAGTATTATTAACGATATTAATATATAATATATTAATATTATGATTACATATGATTGTTGATATTATTAAATTTATTGATAATATTAGTAGTAGTATAAATATTAATATAGCATTACTTATAATATCAATATAATATATTAATCTTTTTATAGATTATGAAAAAAAAAACTAAAAAAATTTATTATTATTAATAACATTATTATTATTAGTTTTAATAATATTATTATTAATAAAATTATTATTATTATTATTATTATTATTATTTACTGTTATTAGTACTATACTTATCATAAATAATATTAGTATTATTAATATTATTTGAATTTTGACACAAAATTAAATTTTAATTATTTGCATTGTAGAATTTAGATATACATTTTACTTTTATATACTACGAGATAATATTTTCATTACTTGCATTTTTATTTGTTTTGTTGTTGATTTATCTTTACATTTGAATAATTAATTGAATCCAAAAAAGTAGTTATTAAAATTAGTAAAATAGTAAAACTAAAATGTATTTTTTTTATTACAAATAATCATTTAAGTATTAGTATTAATATTAATATAATAATAATTATTATTATTTTTTGTATTTTTATTTAAAATAGTATTAATGTTATTATTATTATATTAATATCAATCTTAGTGTTATTATTTGAATTGTAGTATTTATATGCACATTTTACTTTTATTTATTACGAATTATATATTAATTAGTTGCATTTTTATTTGTTTTGTTATTGATTTATCTTTACATCAGAATAATGAGCTGAATTAAAAAAAGTAGTTTTAAAATTAGTAAAATAATAGAACTAAAGAGTAATTTTTTTATTATCAATAATCTCTTCAATTTAAAACATAATAATTAAGAGAATATAATTGTAAAAACAAAATAATATACATGTATCTCTATATATGTAGTTGTGTATTATTATTATTATTATTATTATTATTATCAATACGAGATATTATTATAGGTAGACACCCATTTTATTTTTATTTACTATACGATCATGTTCCAATTGCTTGCACTTTTTTGTTCGTTTTGTTGTTGATTTATCATCATATTGGAGTAATTAATTCAAAAAAATAGTTACTAAAATTAGTAAAATAATCGAACTGAAAAAAATTATTTTATTATGAATAATTAGTTAAATTTAAAAAATAATAATTAAAAGGATAAAATTGTAAAAATAAAAGAAGACACCAAAGATGTGTATCTTTTCATATATGTAGTTATTCTATTATTATTATTATTTGTATCATTACGGGGTAATAATCTAGAGTGTTATTATTATTATTATTATTATTATTATTATTATTATAGTTAGACACACAACCTACTTTTATTTATTTTAGGATCATATTTCAATTATTTGAATTTTTTATTTCTTTTGTTATTGATTTATTTCTTTATATAGTTATAGATTATTGTTGTTAACATTAACATTAGTATTAATATTCACATTAATATTTTTTTAACATAAATTCATTATTATTATTGAAAACAATAACAAATGACAAACTACAGTAAAAAATGTAATTTAGTTATTATCATATTTTTTCTTGCTGATTTAAACTTCTAGAAAATTTCACATAAAAATTTTATATTTGTTGCAAATGTTTTTACAAATTTAAATTAGTAAAAACATATTATATATATCTTAAAATTCGACAAGAAACTACTAAATTTTCTGCTGATTTTCATTTTATTTTTTTCACATGATTTTCATGCAAAAATTATTAGAAAATTATTTATTATTTTATTTTATTTTATTTAAAGTTTTAATTCACAACAAATTTATATTCTTTTGTTTTTCTATAAATTATATTTGTTAAAAAGTTACCATAATTATAATATCAACAATATTTTAATACATGGCAAAATAAATATTTTTCAATCATAAATAGTTTAAACTGTTAAAAACAGATCAGTCTAATTATCTTAACCACAAAGGTATCTGAATTGATTAATAGGCTTTTATCTTGTTTAAGATGAATCTTGAATGAATCTTTAGGTTTTAAAGCTCAATTAATCAATTTCACAGTTATGGGTTAATGGACTGTTTAAATCAATCAAGAAAGATTATGAGAGAGTAGAAAGAAGCAAGACACACAATTTATACTGGTTCGATTCAGGGCGAATCTACATTCAGTCTTCTCCTAAGCAACACACTTAGGAGGATTTCACTAAACAGAAAGGATCCAAGAATTACAAGCACACCTATGTAATTCTAACCCCCCAAAACCCAAGAACTTGATTCAACAATCAAGAACTCCCTCTAGGAGCAATGCATCCACACAATTGCACCTAGGCCTACACTTCAAGCACTGAAGCAACTATAATCAGAAATACAGAAAACAAAACAAGAAACGAATACACCTAAGCTGTGCAAATTTGACTTGATGCTCCTTGAATCAAGCAAGATCCATCATGGTAGAATCAACCATCAATTCTTCTTGGATTTGTACTTGAGTTATCTTGCAGAATCTTCTGAAGCTTTGTGTCTCTCAGATGGCTCTATCTCAGATGAAAACTGCGTGATCTTTCTGATTTTTTTAGACCCAAAACAGATTCCAAAAACAGCTTTTATACAAAGGTTTTTGCTGTCACTAATTCGATTAGCAATTTACCTAATCGATTATCGTGAGTATATTTTCACTTATTTTGTACCATACTCACAGCTAATCCATTAGTTAAAAAACTAAACATATGCAGAATTACACAGCAAGCCTGAAATACATTTGATAAAGAGAAACTAATTTCCTAATGCATATCCTAACTGGACCAAGCTATGTTTTATCCTAGATCAGTAGACATCATCAAAACTGTTCTTCATTTATGGATGAAAGGCTCCCCTTCCAACATAAATGTCGCAACCGGAATCGCGACGGGACGACAAACCAAAAAAAGAAAAACGGGTTTAAAAAGAGATTTGGAGTCGCCACCATAGTTATTCTGGAAAACTATGGAAAACCATAAAAATAAGACAAGTCTGCGAAAAACCAGATTTTGGATTCGGGAGTCGATTACGCGTAGGGAAGGTGTTAGCATCCTACAGCGCCCGCCCAAGGGCGGTACCTTTAATTAAAAATGCAAAGTTGATGTGGTTTTCAAAATGTTAATTTCCCCCAAAAATAATGAAGCAATAATATTAAAAAGAAACAAAAATATTTTTACGTTTTTGGGCCCGACAAGGATTGACCTTGGTCCTACGTATTCTCATTCAAATGAGAAATCAGGGTTACGTAGTTCTTTAAAAGATAATTTTTTTAAAAAAGAGCTATTTGGAAAATGATTGAGAAAACGATTAGATTTTTTGAAGGTGAACCTGACAAGGACTGACCTTGCTCCTACGTATCTCACATGGGAGAATCAAGGATCACGTAGTTCTAAAAAAAGTTGGAAAATGTTGATATTTTGTATTTTTAAAATTTTATATATTTTTTGGTGTTTTTGAATTATTTGAAAACAAGTGTCATACGATGCGAGCGATCGGACAGACACTAAAAGGGAAAGAAAACTATTTTTGGTATTTTTGAAAATGAGCATCACACGGTGCGAGCGACCGGACAAACACAATAAAGCAAAAAGAACATTTTTCATTTTTTTGGATTTTTTTATTTTTTGTAATTTTTAATAATTTTCAAATATTTGATTTTCTAAAAAAAAATAATAATGATAAATAAATAACGAAAATAAATAAATAGTAATAATAAAAGTAAATAAACAAATAAACAAATAAATAAATAAAAGGAAATAATTTATTTAAGAAGGGTGAAAGTGGAAAACAAAGTATGAGGGTGTATGAGTGATTAGTGGGAGGTACATGAAGTAAATGAGGTTTATTTATTAAAGATGTTGGTGCGGCTAGTAAAAGCTGAAAATAGAGTAAAAAAAAAAAAAAGAAAAGCGAAAATG
>Ga0214542_1005500_pt1 | contig 24006 bp, 10 predicted proteins | sample CNSS1metaG_FD_160096 | JGI IMG/M metagenome (GOLD analysis project Ga0214542, IMG submission 160096) | Root nodule microbial communities from cowpea collected in UCLA plant growth center, Los Angeles, California, USA - CNSS1 | ecosystem: Host-associated > Plants > Roots > Nodule | place: USA...
TTACGTTGAGTTTTTTGTACAAATACTGGACAATTATGTATTTATGAAACAACATGTTCAATGTTCCTAATATGGACCACAAAAATGACATTGTAGTCTACATGAAAAACAAAAAAGTCTGTTGGACCTAGTCTTAACGAAAAAAATATGACAGAGAGAATCATAAACATGTGGCAAAGAAGTGGAAAGTTGCGTTGAGATTTTAATACAAATACTAGACAATTATGTAAGTATGAGACGACATGTTCAGTGTATATAATATGAACAAAAAAAGTGACATTGTAGTCTTCATGAAGAAAAAAAAGAGTTTGTTGAATCCAATCTTAATGGGAAAAAAATATGACAGTAAGAGTCACAAATGTGGGGAGCCATGTGCAAAAAAGTGGGGAGTTGCATTGAATATTTTGTACAAATACTGGACAATTATGTAATTATGAGACAATATGTTCAATGTAGTTAATATGGATGACAAAAATGACATTGTAGTCCTTATGAAGAACAAAAAAAATTTGTTGGACCTAATCTTAATAAAATAAAAAGACAGCAAGAGTTACACACATGTGGGGAACCATGTGCAAATAAGTGGGGAGTTATGTTAAATTTTTTGTACAAATACTGGACAATTCTATATTTACGAGACATGTTCAATGTACCTAATATGGGCCACAAAAATGACATTGTAGTCTTCATGAAGAACAAAAAAGTTTATTGGATCTAGTCTTAATAAAAAAATATGACAGAAGGAATCATTAACATATGGCAAAGAAGTGGAAAGTTGCGTTGAGATTTTAATACAAATACTAGACAATTATCTTAATTGTATAGAACATAACATGTATAAATTTTTAACTTGTACATACAACATGACTATTAAGATTGAGTCGAACAAACTATTTTGTTTTTCATAAGGATTAAAATGTAATTTTTATAACCAACCTTAAATACATTGAACATGTTGTCTCACAAATACAGAATTGTCCAGTATTTGTACAAAAAACATAATGTAACTCCCCACTTATTTGCACATAGTTTCCCACATTTGTGTAACTTCTGCTGTTATATTTTTTTTCGTTAAGATTGGGTCCAATGAAGCTTTCTGATCTTCATTAGGATTGCAATGTGATTTCTGTGGTTGACATTAGGTATATTAAAGTTGTTGTCTCTTATTTACATGATTGTCTAGTATTTGTACAAAGCCCTCAATGCACCTCCCTACTTATTTGCACATTGCTCCCCACATGTCAGTGACTCCCGCTGTCATATTTTTTTTCATTAAGATTGGGTCTAACAGACTTTCTAGTTCTTCATGAGGACTTCAATGTCATTTTATAGTTCATATTAGGTACATTGAACATGATGTCTCATATTTGCAGAACTGTCCAGTATTTGTACAAAAACTCCAACGTAACTCTCCACCTATTTACACATAAATTCCCACATTGTGTGACTGCTGCTGTCATATTTTTTTCCGTTAAGAGTGGTTTTAGTGTCGTCATCTTCAACTCAGAAAAAACCTAAATCCTAAATGATATCTACACCAAGAGCAACGATAGGATGGAGAAACCCTACAACTCACCCACAAAACAACCAACCACAAACATTTCAATCACGTATGGTATTTGAACGAAAATGAATCATTGGCGATTGTGAGAGTGAAACAAAGTACAAAGTCAAAACGAACCACCACCCATCGTTGTTGAGAACCCAAACCTTAGACCCTACTTCTCTGTTCCATGATGTCGCGAGACAATTCTTCTCCCTTCTCTCAAGTTACAGTTTTCTCTTCCAAATGAGAAAACCATGGGTGTTATCCTTTGATAATTACCAACGGATAGATCCGTCGATAATGGCACAGATGAACGTATGATTTTTCTGACAGATGTAGCCGCCGGTAATTACCGACGGTGTGGTCCGTCAGAAATGGTCGACGGTTTGATCGATGGATGCCTCCGTCAAAAATTACCAGTGGACTTTTGAAATCCGTCGGTAAAGCATTACCGATGATGTGTTTACGGACGGATTTCGTGTCGTTGGAAATCCGTCGGTAAAACATCAATACCAACGGATTTATGGTATTACCGACGGATTTTGATCGTCGATAATTACTGTTTTTCTTGTAGTGTGCACCCCATTCTAACCAAAGAAGACCGAGACCAAACACCATGTATAGAACCTAACATTGAAAGCATAAATTGTAACTACAAAGACCACTGCACCAACACAAATAATTCCATGCACACACACCTTTGATAACACACTCACATATTATTATGATGCCCATGATCATGCTCAAATGACAAAAACTAAAATACTCACTACAAGATTGTGAGAATAACACAAAAAAGAAACTATACCATAAACTAAAATGAATGACTCTTTTATGCATTCTATGGGTTCTCTAGCAATCAAACAATACAATCTATATTAAGAGGGATGTACCCAGACTTGGAAAGAAACCTAGAATATCCATGAACTCTCTCACAATGTTGCAATGTTAACAAGTGGTTTGAGTTATTAAAGAGCTAAACCCCATGCCACCTAACCAACAATTATGTATGTGGGGTTAGCTAAAACATTGGAACCCAAAACTCATACTAAGGTAAACCTGCATGAAACAAATGTACCCCAACCTCATCTTACATGGTTGCCAATCATAACATGTTAGGTTTCACATGAAAAAGAACAAAAACGTTAACCATGCAGCAACAAAACGAACCCAAAACATGAACCTCACCAAGCCCTCATGTAGAGAAAAGAAACACAATTATATCACATTCAAAGAACCTTTTGTGCGTGCTATAAGTTTAACAAAACCTAAAATTAAGTATAACTCTATACCACCATTCGTCCAGCGCATGCTCGGGTTAAAAAGAAAGCTGAGAGCAAAATTGAAACAAAGAACCCATCATAATAACACGCAAATCTGCAACTTAATGAATGCAAGAAACATATGGCATTCAAGGCATTCAAACATCTATGGCAAATCAAAGTCAAGCTTCAAACAACAACACAAATCACACTTAACTTCTCCTTCACTACACATGCATGTTTTTCAAGTTTTCATTCATTAAACAAACAAAACAAGAGAAGAAAACAAGGTTGGCTTCCCCTACCTGGATTTGGTTCTTCACTATGCATTTCTTCCTCAACCTCCTTTTTCACTCTCTATGTTTCTCCTGATTCTCCAACTCTCGTTCTCTCCTTCTCAAAACCCTAATATTTAAAACTAGATTTTTTCTCTTATTATTCCATAGTCTATTATGTTTATATTTTAAAAAAATAAAATATACTACTTGGGCGTTTGGCCTTTCTATTAATATATAGCAACAAAGCTTTTTGAAGAGAAAAAAGAAACGGATGTGCATGCACGTGCATTTAATGCTTGGGAGAGAGAGAAAACCTAATCAATTTTCGTGGGCCCCACCATTAAAGAAGAGAGAGAAAAATAGAAAAAATTTATTTTACACAATAACCAACGAAATTGAGCCAACAAGTTTCAAACCTGCGACCTTGGAAACATTGCACACAACTTTCACCACTAGGCTACATGCCGTCACTGGATATATCATGCATTATAAGTATTAAAACACTTATACTTCACAAACCATAATTCCTTACATCATTTAAATAATTATTATAAATACAACAATAACTCAAATCACTCAAATAATAGTTATTTCATATTTCATAATTTAATAACCTAATTAAATTAATAAATCAACAATATTAATCAAGCCATTAATTTTTCCCATGTGTCTTTTCCTTTAGTCTAATTTTTTCCGGATCTTACAGATTCAAACACAATTTCACTTATCATATGCCACTAAATTAACACCTTTGCCTTCTCTCAATCCACTAAATAATAACTCACTAAGCGAAAGTTACAATCAAGCTTCATTGTGCAATTAAGCAATGCACACATCCTTAAATTTGTGACAACCAAGCTACATACATTAATCATGAACATAACTTAACCCAAACACATGCAATTACTCTATAAATTAAGCACAAACAGATTCATCACATGCATTCCCGAATTCATAACAAAGAGACATGACAGATTTCACAAAACAAGCACAACCTCAAAGCTTCATTGCATTTCTTCATTAAGGAGTCAATACACGAATTTAGCTAGACATGGAAAATGGAGCACACAAACTCTTTGAATCTGGAATCACGAAAATAGAATCAAAAAACCCTAACTTCAAACTCACCAAATGCGATTTCAACATCAAAAGATGAATTTAAGAGCTTCAATTGAATGGAAAACGCTGCAATGGTATAAAAACAGAAAACCCCATCAATGGGTGTTGTTCCAAGTCAATAAAATCTACAAAACAAGATGCCTAATCTACCAAATGCATTCAAAACGTAAATCCCACAATGGGTGTTGTCAAATGTGTATAGAAATGGCAAAAATTGGTGCAAAAACATAAAAAACGAGTGGAACACCTCCATGGACACCCATCAAAGCTTGGAGAACGAAAATGGAGGTTGGAGAATAGTGGAGTAGAGTAGAATGTGGCTGCATGAAGGAGAAGACCTAAAAAACGTGGTCACATCAAATTTGTCACTCATATTTACAAAATTGCCACTCTACCACTCAGAATTACAAAAATGTCACTCCTGGACCTCTAATGTTGGCCCATTCACTCAAATGATGTGAAAATGATGTGGCAACTCTCTTCAACTGAATATTGATGTCCAAGCTCCAAAATTGCTTCACCCAAATACCTAAAAAATAATTAAATACAAAAATTAGGCCAAATAATGTGAAAGTAACCCAAATTCGGAATAGTGGCCCATTAAAGCCCAACAGATGAAAACACACTAAAGATGAACAATTAAGCACTAAACAACTGTCAAATGGGTACACAAAGGCTAGTAGAATGGAGGAAAATAATGATTCATCAATGAAGAAATAGGTTGCGTTGCTTGGCGGGCCTTTATAGTCGCCAGGCGGTTTCTGGGCAGAAACCTAGAATTCTCGAAAAACAGCGTCAATAAAGAAGAGAATCAAGCACTTAGACCATGAACTCATGTAGAACAGTTTAATAAATATTAAAACAAGTATAGACAACTCCCCTTACCTGGTTTCCTCGCACCCAAAAGCAATTCCTAAGGGATCCTTCTTGTATCCAAAGGCTTCACTCCAACTTGCTCTCAATCACTCAAATTCTCTCCCTATAATTGATTTCGTAGTTCTCCCTTACTCTCTGGTTGCCACTCTCCTTGACTCTCTGTTTTCTCACTCACTCCCTCAATTTCAGCCCAAAATAAATAAAAATAATAGTAAAACGAAATTAATTAAAAATTAAGGTTTATTGGCTTATTACTTGTTTTTACTGTCCTTCAACTAATATCTTTTTGTTTTCTTAAGGAATCTCTATAGTTCTTAGATTTTCCCTTCACTAGGAAAAAAATTAATCACGCATATGCACAACTATCAAACCAATACATGTTAAATGTATTGTCAATTCATATGTGTACATACGAGCTTAAACCATGCTTCTACATTCAGAATACATTGGAAAAATAAAACACAATTAAATAAACATACTAATAGCATACTTAAGACTCGAACCCAAGACCTCTCAACATAGCTAAGTACTCTCAACCACTTGAGCTAGTACTGTTTCTTATCTAAGACTTACCAAGAATTTCTCTTAGGTTATTCTCAACCCACCATTACTTGTACTTTAATTATTATTTATATGAATTTTCTGGGTCTTAGACAGAATCATGTGTAATTCTTATGTTGTCATTACTTCTTAGTTTGACAAATTGATTTTGAAGAAACGTGGTGTCTTGTCTTTGGTTTGAAAATTGCACCATATATGTTCTTTTGAGTGCTTTTGTTTTTCAAATTTGAGTTCATACTTGCTAGTAGATCATTAGTAAGTTTTTATAGTTAGGTTTCCATTGTGTCTTGTTTGAGTTTGTGCATCAAATTGTTGATTCCTTAGGTAATTTCGTTTGGCATTGTGCTACTAGTGTTGTCTTGCTTGAATGAAAATCTCTTTGATGAAAATATTTGTAGTGTAAGGGTTGGCCGAATAGTTTGAAGACAAATAGTGAAAAGAAGTGTTAAAAAAAGAGATACAAAAGACTGTGAAAAAAGAAAAAAAAAACTGAAAAGAAAAAGAATGAAAATTATGTGTATGATGACCACTACATCTAGTGGAGTTTGTGTTTTGAAGTCTTTGTCATTTAACCCTTGTATCATTGAATTTCCAACACCTTATATGTAACACCCCAACTAAAACATGGTGCTACTAGATGTTCTTTACTTGTCTAATGTATTGTTTACTTGTGTAGGGAAAATTTATTTGTATTCATTTAACAAATAGTAGAGGAAAAAAACACATCACTTGAATGCATCATTTGTTAAACATATATGATATTTATGGTTATAAAATGTTGACATACATGTAGGTGTATGTAATAGAAGTTTGCTTATACTTTTACAACCAACTAAATATACTTCTTAGTTTGCAATACATTAAAACAAGTTACACTATATCAGTTGTAGTTTTAACAGAAGCAAGGTACGTGTGAGTCTTTCCCATACTAAAACTTCATCATATAACATTTCAAAACATGGTTATTTGAATAAACCTTCAATTGAATGAAACAACTTCACAAAGTTTAAATCTTCATAATATCATAACTAACCATGCCAAAAATATCAAAATCAAGTTAGTCAATAAAATAATTATTTTCGTATGTTTTGAATTTAAGATATCAAAATTCTCATTATCAATCTTTTAATAGCCATATTCGTATAATTTCGAGTTTCAACTCATTAGTATATTCATATCATATTCTTTCTTTACATACTTTGGGTCCCAAACACTACTGATGAGATGCCTCTAGCCAAGGGACCTACAACAAGAGCAATGGCTAGGAGAATACAAGAGGAATGGGCCTCCAATGCACATGCAAGGCCCAAGATGAACTTCACATGGGCCAAGGAAGATGTGAAGATCTAGCCTAGGACTCTTTGTTAGTAAATATTAAAATAAGGTTTATTTTTGGGCCTTGTATTTTGGACTTAGTAGAATAGGGTTTTGTTTGGGCCATGTATTGGGCCTTGGAAGGTTTTAGGGCCTTGAAGTGAATTGGACCAAAAAAGAGTTGGGCTTGAAATTAGGCGACCAAAAAGGAGAGCGCATTTCAAGAGGATTTTGATCCTTCTTGTGTAAAGCTTGGTCACCAAGCTTCTCCTATGCGCCTACATGCATGTTCCTTGTGACTTGCTTAGGTGGCAAGTCACACTTGCCTCATGCTCTCTTTTTGGCTCCAAATACCACATTCTAGATCCTTTTTCCCTCCATTTTTCTAGACCACTTAGCTTTCCTTTTCTACTACAAATAGAGAGCTTAGGACCCTTGTAAATTCATTCGTGAATATAGTAGAGAAACTCTATTGAGATGACTCCAAACTCCTCTCTTTTTGTGAATGAACTTAGGCTAAAGTGCTCCTTGTTGGTTTCCTCTAGCCTCCTTCCTTGAGTGTTAGCCCAACATCACTTGAGAGCTCCTCCAAACACCAATGTCACATCACTTCTCCTCTCATCTTCTAGATTCCGCACCTTCATCCTTCTCCATGGAAGTCTTATCAATTTCGCATGGCTTCCTTTCTCCTAAAGATGGACTCATCAATTGCCATTAGACTTTTCCGAATCATAATGGTCTTACGCCAATATGGATAGTGCTAGTAGGCTAAATGTTCTCATGGATACAACGTGTGTGTTATTCCACCTTCGTGGTCTTACAATATAGTCAAGAGAGCAGTCGAGAATAGAGTGTGAAACCTATGAATTTTTGAATACCCGGCTAATTGTGTACATCAATACAAGGCATCTATATCATCACCCTCCATTCTCCTAGGTCTACTAAACCTTTCTTTGGACTCTATACCCAATGTATCTCTGTACTATCCATACAATTCTTTTCTATTTCTTTATTTTTGTACTTTTATTTATAATTATCATTTCACATTATTTTTGTAATTCTAGAGACTTTCACAAAATATTGGCAACATAACAACTGCATTTTTAATTTTTCGTAATTTTCAAAATAGTAAAATCAACCAAATTATAAAGATTTTAAAATCAACAACCAAGCATAAATCATTCTATCACAATAACTTTACAGAAAATTAATCAAAACAATAATCATAATTAAAACATAATTTTCGTATAAAATCTTATAAGTAAAATCGAAAACTTATTTTATTATAACTTTTTGTATAAAACTTCAAATAATATTATTCTTGAACCTAAGCCTAGGTTTTCATACCCAAGGAATCCATTTAAAACTAAAAATTTCAAGATAATATATGAAAATTTCAAAATCAAGAAGACAAATTGTATACTTAAAGAAAACTTACTAAGATAAAGATTTAAAGATTTGAGGTAGACCCCCCATACCTTGGTGATGCTAATCAGACTCTAAGATGGATATAAAGACCTCAAGGTGCTAGATTCCCCCTCCTAATTGTCTCACAAAAGTTTATACCTCTCTTTCTCTACTTTGTAGGATTTTTGTGAAGAAGATATGGGAAATGAAGTCCTATTTATAGGAAAAACCTTGGATAAATGGATAAGGATGAATTGATGGTAGATTTATGAGATTCCTTAGTGAGGATAAATTTATTTTGACCATATAGAGAAGCTTGGTAGAAATTCCCATAGTTGGCAAGTTAATAGTAGTTGCAAGGAGACTTGTTGACTTTCTAGAAGACTTGATCTTACTCTAAACTATAAAATTCATATCTCTTACCACAATCTCTTATTTGTAAATCCCAATGATGAAACTAATTCCCTATGTCTCTAGAACATCTCGAACAAATTTGAGCTCAATCCAACAGTTATTGAAACTGGAATCGAATTGTTACTGAAATAACTCAAAACAGGACATAAATGACGTCAGTTCAAACTACAAAAAATATTTCTCTAACCATATAACTATAAATCAAAATCCAAATGGTCAAAATTAAGTACTATGTCTTAAGAACAACTTTGAATAAATATTTCATCCTGATCGAACGGTTAACAAAGTGGGAAAAAATATTTACCAAGGCAACTCAGAACTAGACATCATGTGGAGACCTAACTTTTACACTAAAGTGAGGGAGTTACTGCTCCTTGCATACACCTCCAATTGAAAATCCTACCATTCATATTGAAGAACTTTGTTTTAAGAATGATATGTAAAATTTTCAACCTAATCCAACGTTAATGAGGCCTTAATAAAAATTTTACTTATGAAACTCGAAAATAGGAAGTAGTTGGCGCTAAAAAAATTCATAATTTACATTGTATAATGACCTTTGTCAATTTACTTATGAAATCATAAAATTACTTCATACTACATATATAAATAAGAAAGATAAATATAATTAATATAAAATAGAGGATGTTACAATTCTCCCACCCTTTTAGGAATTTTGTCCCCAAAATTTATTAAGTTTCAAATAGATCGATACTTCTCTTTTATTTTCTCTTTAGATTTCCATGTGGCATCTCCATCATCCGTTGAACTCCAAACTACCTTGACCAATGAGACAGTTTTGTCATGCAGTTGCTTATTTCGTTGGTCAATGATTTTTTGTGGTACACCATTATATGTGAGGTTATCTCAAACTCCAATAGGATTAAGATGGATTACGTGGGAAGGATCATGAACATATTTTCTAAGTTTAGGTAGATGAAACACTGGATGCAAATTTGAAAAGTTTGGAGGTAAGGCTATCGGATAAGCAATTGAATCAACTCGTTCTAAAACCTCAATGGCCCAAGAAATTTTGGTGACAACTTTCTAGATTTCAAGGCTCTACCAATACAAATTGTAGGAGAAACTTTTAGAAAGACATGGTCTCCAATTTGGAATTCAAGATATTTCCTCCTACGATCATAATAGCTCTTTTGGCGATCTTGTGATGCTTTCATCTTTTCCTTTATCATTTTTATTTGTTCATTTTTCTTTTGCACAAAATTTGGTGTCAAAAGGATTTGTTCCCTATTTCATACCAACATATTGGCATTCTACACCTTTTACCATATAAAGCCTCATATGGTGTCATCCCGATGCTCACATGAAAATTGTTGTTGTATGTGAATTCTACTAATGGAAGACAATCATCCCAATTTCTTTGTTGTTCCATCACACAAGCTCGTAGCAAATATTCTAACATTGAATTGTTCTTTCTACTTGTGGATGGTATGCCAAGCTAAGCTTTATCTTGGTTCCCAATGACTTTTGTATGCTTTCCCAATATTTGGAAGTGAAGTAAGGATCTCGGTCAGAGATAATGCTAGTAGGAATCTCATGCAATATCACAACTTTCTTTGTGTACAACTACACTAGCTTTTCCAATTTATACTTCATCTTAATTGGCAAGAAATGTGCAGTATTAGTAAGCCTATCAAAAATTACACATATTGCATCAAAATTTTGTCGGGTTTTTGGCAATCCAGAAATAAAATCCATAGAAATATTGTCCCATTTCCATTTTGGGATTTCTAAAGATTGTAATGTTCCTGGTGTACAATGATGTTCAACTTTTGACTTTCTGCATGTCAAGCATTTAGAAACATATTTTGCTATATCCTCTTTCATTCCATTCCACCAAAAATATTTTCGTAAGTCTTGGTATATCTTAGTTGATCCTGGATGAAAACTTAACTTACTTTTGTGCACCTCAAATAATATCATTTGTTTCAATTCTTCTTTTTGAGGGATGCATACAGTATCTTTAAACTTAATGATTCCACTAGAAGTGCGATAAAATTCCAAGTCTTTTCCTTCCTCCTTCTACTTTATCATATCTTGTAAATATTTGTCATTTTGTTGTGCCTCTTTGATTTGCCTTAGAAAATCATTGTGGATCTTTAAGGTCCCTAGGTACAAACTTTTAGGTCGCACTTCTATTGCTAAGTTCAAATTACGAAATTGTTCTAGATTCCAATTCCTTTACCATCATAGTAGAGATATGTAAGGACTTTCTACTTAAGGAATTTGCCACTATGTTTGCTTTTCCCGGTTGGTATGATAGTTCAAAATCATAGTCTTTTAAAAATTCTATCCATCTTCTTTGTCGCATATTTAATTCTTTTTGATCGAATAAGTACTATAGGCTCTTGTGATCACTAAAGACTTCAAATATGGTCCTATAAAGGTAATGTCTCCATATTTTTCACGCATAAACTATTGTTGTTAGTTCTAGATCATATGTTGGATAATTCATTTCATGGGGTCTTAATTGCCTTGAAGCATATCCAACAATCTTTTGTTCTTGCATCAATACACAACCTAATCCTTGTCCTGATTCATCACAATAAATTTCAAACTTTTTCTCTGCATTGGGGAGAATTAAAACTGGTGCAAAAGTTAATCTTCTTTTTAGTTCTTGAAAACCAGCTTCACAATTGTCATTCCATTTGAAATCTTGTTCTTTTCGGGTTAACTTGGTTAGCGATAAAGCCAAACAAGAAAAGCCTTTTATGAACTTTTGATACTATTTAGCTAATCCCAAGAAATTACAACTTTTTGTGGGAGTTGTTGGTCGTTCCAATCATGTTACTACTTCAACCTTCGATGGGTCCACCCGTATTCCTTCACTTGAAACAACGTGCCCAAGAATTGAACTCGACTTAACCAAAATTCACACTTTGACAAATTAGGAAATAATTGTCTTTCCTTTAGAATTTGTAACACAATCCTCAATTGCTCTGAATGCTCTTCGGGGCTTTTTGAATAGATTAGGATGTCATTGATAAATACCACCACAAGTTTGTCCAAAAATTGGTGGAAAATTTGATTCATGTAGTGCATAAATACTACGGGAGCATTTATTACGCCAAAAGGCATAACTAAATTCGATTCAAGCGATATTGTTGGAGGTGTGAGTTTTATATATGTTGTTTGTATGTGTTGATGCAGACTTGGACTAGGAGATGTTGTGCCATGAGCGGGTAGGTTCATGGATGGTGGTGAACACGTGATGATATGAGCGGGGAGGTTCATATCCAGTTACTCTCGTGTGGGGATACGAGCTAGGTAGGTTCGTATGTTCCGTGCTCACACTTGAGAGATGCTGCATGCGGGGAAGTACGTAACTGGTAGATCACGTGTGTAAGATCTGGGAAAATTAATTAATTAAATAATTAATTAATTAATAAATGCGGGTAGAAGACGCCTTTATGACATTAATTATTGTTGAATATGAAGTGGAAAAGTGCTAGCTCATGTGATTGAGAGTACTTTGGTTTGAGTGAGAGGACTTGGGTTCGAGTCCTATGTATGCCAATTATGTATGATTGTTTTGTTATTAATTTTTAAGGATATGTATGAGTATGTGATTAGTATTGTAAGATATTATTTGATTATGTATATCATCAAATGTGATTTGGCATATTGGTTGTGATATGGCCTAGTGGGTGGAAGGTCACGGGTTCAAACCTTGATAAGAGCAAATTAATCTCTTTATTTTTGCTATAATGTTGGGAATTGGCCTTTGAGAGGAGCACGGGTTTGGGAGAGTGAATTGAGTTTTGAGGTGCAAGGGTTGAAGCCATAAAAGATTTTAAATCAAGGGGGTTCTGTCTTCGCAATTGTTGAGCGCTCAATCCAGGTTAGGGGAGCTTATCCTAATTTTCGTGCTGTTATTTTAGGTTGTGCATTGGATAAATTGTATGTCATGGAATTTGTGTGGTATGCACTGTGATTCAGAATTTGACGGGTTGAGATGGTGTGCAATGTCTTGCTATGCATAATTTTGTGATTTGAGGGAGGGTTTTGGTACGGAATGGGTAGGGATGATTAAATCTCGAGTTGGGTAATATGAATAGATGGTATAGGACCTGTTCTGATGTATGTGGTCTTTATTTGTGCTTGGTATTGCTTTAATCGTGTTTTGGTATCGTTGGTGGTGCAAATTGGGCAAAGTTGGATGATTTAGGTGTGCGTACAGAGACAAAACCCTGCAAGTCTCGCCCAAGCGAGTCCATCTCGCCTAAGCAAGAATTGTAGAGCTACTCTTCGGATTTAAAGGTCTGATAGCTCGTCTAGGTGAATTGTGTTATTGTTGAGCGAGTAACACTCTCGCTTAGGTGAGAGTGGCTCGCCTAAGCGAGATAACAAGGAAGTGTGCTCATGTTGAGCGTGATTTCTCGTCCAGGCGAGGTTTTATGGGTTTGAGCGAACCAGAGTCTCGCTCAAGCGAGATGGCCTCGCCTAAGCGAGATGTCTTGGTCATGTTTTGGTGTTTTGCTTATATTTTAGCCAAGGCGAGATGGGAAGGGGTGTTTGGGCGAACGTGTGGCTCGCCCAGGCGAGAGGATCTCACCTAAGCGAGATGACGTGTTTTGGTTGCTGAGTTAAACTCGCTCAAGCGAGGTGGGCTAGCCTAAGCGAGATTGAGGGTCTAGCTTGGGCGAGGGGTCCCTAGCCTAAGCGAGTTTATGTGATTAACTCTGTTTTTATGTGCTTGTGAGTGTGTTTGGTTGTTATATTATGGTTAGATTGTATATGCATGTGTTGTGGTGTGTTGGGCTTAAAGGACTAAGTCCATTAGGGGTTTGGGATGTGCTCGGTGGTTGGACACATGATGGGCATGGAACTAGTTGAGTTCCCGTCGGCTACTATTGGGCGAGGAGTCCTTAGTATGGTAATTGCATGTGTCGGGCACATGATGGGCAAGGAACTGTGATGTTCCCGTCGGCTACTATTGGGCGAGGAGTCCATAGTATGGTGATTGCGTGCGTGCCAGGGTCCAAGTGTGAGACTTGGATGTTTTTACTACAGACGAGGAGTCTGTAGGGCAGGACTATGAGCGAGATAGGCTCATAGGGTTGGACCACGAATGAGTCAGTTTCGTGGGAGCACAGGGAAGTCCCAAGACCTAGCTCATGCATATGACTCATGAAGGACTATGAGGTCATGGTTGGATATTTTGGAAATTATGAGTTTTGTATTTATATTGTTTTGGGTGGGGAAGCATGTTTACTTCATATATATTTGTTATGTTTTATTGTGCATAGCTCACCCTATTTGTGTGTGTGTGTTATCCGGGAGCAGATGATGTGACAGGTGGGCCAGGAGATGCGTAGACACAGAGCGGGGGCTATCATGGGATAATTTTGTAGATACATATGTATACTTTTATTGTTTTGTTTTGAGAATATTATGTAAATCCGGCTGAAGCCGTTGACTTTTATTCTAGTTTTTATGAATCATGGATTCTTGGATTTACGGATTTTAATTGTTAAAGTTTTAAATTTTCCCGTGTTTTTGGGAAATAGTTCATAATCAATGTGGAATTTAATGAAAATCGAATTTTATTTATTTTATATCAGTAATATTCCTTAGGGATGTTACAACGTGTGTTGGACTACGGGCGGGCAGGTCTGTAGAGCAAGACGACGAGTGGGGAGGTTCGTAGAGGTAGGACCACGAGCGGACAGGTTCGTGTGAGCATCATAAATTTTAAGACCATGGCTAACTATGTTGTGTGTTGTGAAGGTTGAAAAGCCTTGGGGATTAAGGTTTTGGCCAAGAACTAACTAGGATGAATCAAATGGGTGAATTGCTTTTATTATGTTAACTGATATGTTATTTTATTTTATAAGCTCACCCTTTATGTTTGTGTTTGGCAATGATCATGTGATTCGTTACACAGGAGCAGATAATGCTACAAGTGATACTATTGACGTTTAAAGACGGAGAGTGGGGCTAGCTTGGGATTCAATCTAGGAACTGATTTATGTTTTCTGTTACCTTTATTGGATTTTGGAAATTGTAATAAGACTATTATTTTAGCTTTAATTAATCTTTGGCGCTTTGAATATTTTTTTAAAAATTTTCCCGCGTTTGGGAATAATGAAAATATGAGGTTGTTTTATAAATTATTTTTTTATTTTTTTACTTTTTAGTAATTTCTAGTAGGGATGTTACACTTATGCCTTTGCATCATTGCCTGGCACTACTCCGAAGCTGCCATGCGAAACTCACTTCCAGATCGTCTGGCAGGGGACACGTGCCGTCAGGCACCAAACGCCTCTGATGCTACTATTTCTGCAAGTATCGCCTGACAGGACAACCCTTACCACCAAGTGCCACATGCTTTAATACTCTACTGGTTTTGTAGCTATCGCCTGGTGGTCAAACACCACCGTCAGGCACTACACCAGTACTTGCACAGTAACAATTTGTAAGCACCCAGAACAAAGTAAAATCAATCATACTCTTATAATTATGCATATCCACAATCAAGAATATAGGCTTCCAGAAATCAACATTACTCCCATGCACAATCTCAATTTAGATGGCTTCATCATACGCGTACACAAGTATCACCATATATCATATGCATCAATCCCCACACATTCATATATATATATATATATATATATATATATATATATATATATATATTCCACCCTTTAAATCCATGCTAGCATTCAATTATAACTTATGAATAACGAATGCTCAAACAAATGTAAAGCAACAACACTCTGACAACTTAAGCACATGATCCTATGCACCAATGCAAATTAATATAGCACTATCGCCTCTCCTATGCAACAAGTTAATTTATATTAACACACATGCGTTCACCAATAAACCAATTCTCAAGGTGTGACTAACCCAAAGGAACATTCAAATTCATAGAGATTTAAAACATAACCCAATCACGCTTCATTAGAAGTTACTTGAAATTGTCAAGAGCTTATTCATGCATTTTAAAGACTTCAAAACCAACAATAATGAGTAACATATATCTCTAGCTACGGACCTCCAAATAAAATCTCCACCATTGAAAATTAAGAACTACATGTTATGGACCACCTGTCAAAATTTCACCTAAATTGGACGGTTAACGAACCAGAAAATGCAGTTTTACAAAAACTGCGCAAACTAGAAAAACAGTGGCGCCTAGTGTCTATAAGTCAGGAACCTGGCGCCTAGCTATATAAAAATGTTCCTGCACAGGACAAATAAGATAAGTTAGGAACAAGCGTCACCTTACCATGTAGTCCGCTATCTCCTCAGTTAGCCTCTTCCTGGTCGATACATGTTAGCTTGGACCTAGGAGGGGTTACCTGCAAAAGAGTCTCCGAAGCTCAAGTAAGTCAAAGTTCTCCGGAAGTCAAATCAGTGATTAATGAATGCGTACCTTTAAATGATGGGGTCCACGTGTATTTATAGAGCATTAATGACGTTTGACCATTTCATGGGCTGGGCCTTGACTTGGGCTCTAGGTGGGGCCTGGGTTTGGGCCAGGGCCCAAACCTAGGCCCCTTAAGGTTTATTGGACGTGGGCGTTTCCATTATGTTGAATTCATTAGAGTGGTCAGCCTAGGTTCCAAACTTAGCAGATACGCTGGAGTAGTCGGTCTAGGCCGGCTATACGTCTTGATGGCTTACGTTGGTGTAGGTTAGGCTAAGCCGGCCTAGGCTGGATACTTGGCTGCCTTGATATGCACATTGTTTACTTATTTTGTCTAGTTTGGCTAGGTGTGGTACAAAAACCAACGCATGACGGTTCCTATTGCGCAAAAAGTATGAAAGCATAGCGCTTTATCATGAAAAGAACACCAGCACGCATTGTCTGACGGCAACTCTTCACCGTCAGGCAGTTCGTAACAGAAACCCAAAAAATGGGTTGTTTTAACATGATTCGCTTGGCGGCTATGAAGGCCCGCCAGGCGGTTTCTGGAGATTTTCCAGAAATGTGAACACATGGAGAATTTGATCATGCAAAGGCATTATATTCACGCATTATATGATGAAAAACATCACATAATTAATATATCTTCAAAGCAAGAGCATGATAATTCAATTTCTATTAACCCGTATCCCAAATCAAGAGATTATCAAGCACCCAAAATCTTAGTTCAAACATCATGCGTCACTTAGAGAACCTTCATTACCGCCAGGTTGTTTATGAAAAGTTCTAGAAGGACGAAAAAAAAATATAAAAATGGGCGGTTTCTAGTTTCCTCACTTCCAATTTGCAAAGCTCGTGATAATACATCTAGGAATTTATAATCTCTCATCATGATTAAGCATATCATTAAAATTAATAAACTATTAAAATAACATACAAAAGCATAAACTAGACTTGAACCCAAGTCTATTCATAATAACTAAATACTCTTAACCACTTGAACTAGTACTTTTTCACATCATAAACCCCAACATTAAATAACATAAAGGTTCATACTACCCGCATTTATTAAATAATTATTTACTTAATTATTTAAATTTCTCGGGTCTTACAGAGGAGGGGAACAATTTTCTAAACAATAATAGAATGAAGGGGTTAGGGTTGGAATTGGGGTTTTGAGCACTCTATGGACCAACCTTAGGCCCAACAAATTAGGGTAGACCCTTAAACATTAGGGTCAGAAATAAAGTGAGCCTTACATAATAGATACTCACAGATGTTGGGACGTTTTATTTAGCAGGTAGGGTACGAAGGAGCTACTAATCATACCTTACATGTTTTGATAACATCCATAATAACTATATTAATTTAATATGACATGTGGCAAATATATATCTATAACTATATATAAAGAGGATTCCCTCTTTTGTGTCCACATTTCATAGTTCCAATTTTACCCTTTACAATATAATTATTTGTTAAATTTTTAAAAATTAACGGTTATTTTTACAAGTTTTTATAAAACTATTTACTTATTTCTTTCTTCCTTTTTCTCCTATTCATCAACCGTTATTTTCTCATATTTTTTTCATACATTTCACTTTATTTTTAATAAATATAATTTCATTTTATTTATTAACTTAATAATATTATAATATCATCCATTACTAATATAATATTATGCATATTAATAAAATACATACATAAAAGTGCGATAGTGACTGTGTTTACGCTAGTGTATATATATATATATATTTTTTTTTTTTTTTTTTTCAAATTGTAAAATAAAATAAAAATTAAAGAATCAGAAAATAAAGGAAAACACATGCTATATAGATTCAGTTGAACCTTCTACATATTTTTAAAGATATAGACTCGGTTGATACCAATAAAAATCTGGGAATAGATTTGATAAAAAAATTATAAAAGAAAGAATTATTTTAACCTAATATTTTTTATGTTATTTTCCTTTCTCTTATTATTTATTCCCTCTCTATTTCTCGGATTCAATTTTGCTTCTCTCCCTGTACTCCTTCACCACACCTTCAGCTTCTCTGTGATGAACGCCTCCATCATTGGTTCGGCTTCCTCTATTCTCATTGTCTTTTTTTTTTTTTTTTTTTTTTCTCCATGTCACTTCTTTGTTTTTTCTTTGCCTCTTATGTTTCATGGTCTGACCTTGTGGTGTGCACCATGTTGAAGATCCGTTACAGGGTGATTTCCCAGAAGTCATAGAGGAGTATTTGGAACATGGCTGTATGAAATGTATTGCCTTCAATCGCCGTGGTACCCTTCTTGCTGGTAACCTCTCTATTATTCTTCCTGTGTCTCTTTCCTTTCTCTTTCGTGTTTTTGTATTCAACTATTATTGTGGTTCTTTTTGGTATTATCCTTGATGCATTTCTGTGCAATGTTTTTGTCTTTTGATTCTAAAGATGGGCAGTGGTTAAAATTTGATTTTTATGTTTTAAGTGGCGATTTCAAGATTAAAGTAACCAGCTTTGGTTAGTATTTTCCCCTGATGGCCCAGGTAAGAAAAGAACAATATTTTTTCTTTTCAGGTGTTTCTTGTTTGGTAACTTTCCTTATGGGGTTATGTTGAATTTGGGATTTTAGCATTAAGCGCGGAATGAAGTTCTATGTTTTTGTTTTTTTTTTTTTTTTTTTTTTTTTTTTTTTTTTTTTTTCTTGCCTTGGGTCCTGCGGATGGAAAAATAGTAATATCTACTCATACAATTGATGCCAATGCACTGGATAAACATAATATGCATAATGTGGTTGTTTGTTTATTCATGTTAATTTCTAAGCTTCGTCTTGTATAGAAAAATAACCTAAATTTTTATGCAAGTCATGTTCATAGTATGATTTATTGAATTTAGAGGAGGATGAAAGAGAAAAACAGAACAGGACTGAATCGAATGTTGTTGAGAGAAGTAATAGAAGTATTTTTATTTTTTTATTATCTGAAATTGATAGGGTAGTCTAATCTAACTACCCATATATACTTATATTATTCCCGCTATGGCTTAAGGCCTCACCTTACAAGACAGTCAAGTTAAAGTGTACTAAGATCCTATCCTAGCTAGGTTTTCTTAGTCTATTCTAACTAGGTTTATTGGACCTAACATTATATCAAACCACCCATAAATACCATTTATACCACCTTTTAAGCCAGTTAAGTTTAAAGTCTACTCTTCAGGAAATTTTCTAGAAATGTAGTACTTAGGTTCTCCATACCCATTATATAAACTCTTGATATACTTGCTACTGCTACACACTGATACCGATGAACTATACATGCATTTTAGCATGTGACTCCTGAACCACGTAATCTACCAACAGAGTTGGCTAATAAACATTTGTAATTATTGCATGCACTTTAGAGTTAATGGTATGAACAATTTAAGATTTAAGATCAATGAACCAAATGCAATATGATCGCAGGCAAGAAATAGTTACTAATCACTTACTTTTAATTTCGGTTTATGTTGATCGCACAGTTGTGTCAAACTCTTTCTGAACCATCTCTCGTTTGTCTCTCATCTGAACTTTTTCTCCCTGTGGAGCAACTTTTGTGGGTTTATATTTTAAAGTATCCATTTCTGTTATGGACTACGCCAATCTGATGGTTACTCTAATTTTTTATTTAGTTTGTCAGAATGCAGCGTGGACAATCTCGTTAAGTTCAAGAATTTTGAAAAAGCATTCTGATTTGATTTTATTTTGATATGTTTTCTATTTTTGGATTAGATTTCAAGATAAATTATTGGTAGATTTTTTGAAAATTGTGGTAATTCATTTTCTGAAGCATGGACTTATTTCCATGATGTGTGCTATCTGTTCAAATGTTATTGGAGTTATTGTATGATGATATCAATTTTCTCATTTTGATCATGATTTGCACAATTGAATCAGCTGGGTGCAATGATGGAAGTTGTGTTATTTGGGATTTTGAAACAAGAGGCATCGCTAAGATTCTTCATGATGATGAATGTTCTTCCCCCATAACCAGCATCTGTTGGTCAAAGTATGGTCATCGAATTCTGGTATCTGCTGCTGACAAATCATTGATTTTGTGGGATGTTATGAGTGGTAAGAAGATAACACGAATAGTTTTGCAACAAACCCCTCTACAAGCGCGTCTTCATCCAGGATCTTCAACACCATATCTTTGCTTAGCATGTCCTCTTTCATGTGCTCCTATGATTGTTGATCTGAATACAGGAAACACAACTTTGCTTAAAGTTTCTGTGTCAGAAACAAGCAATGGTCCAATCCCTCCCTCACGCAATAAGTCTTCTGATGGAATAACCTCCTTTACACCAACCGCTGCTTGTTTTAACAAGTACGGGACTCTGGTTTATCTGGGAAACTCAAAAGGTGAAATTCTTGTTATTGATTACAAAAATGGTGAAGTGCGTGCTATAGTTCCAATCACTGGTGGTTCTGTTGTAAAGAACATTGTGTTCAGCAGGAACGGGCAGTATCTACTCACGAACTCCAATGATCGAGTAATAAGGATCTATGAAAACCTTCTGCCCCTGAAAGACGAGGTCAGAACCCTTGACGAACTGAATGAGAACTGTGGTGATCTAAATAACAGTGAAAAGTTGAAGGCCATTGGGTCAAAATGTTTAATTTTATTCCGGGAATTTCAAGATACAATCACAAAGGTACACTGGAAAGCCCCTTGTTTCAGTGGTGATGGTGAGTGGGTAGTTGGTGGTTCTGCTTGCAAAGGTGAGCACAAGATTTACATATGGGATAGAGCTGGGCATCTTGTGAAAATCCTTGAAGGACCAAAGGAAGCTCTTATAGATCTAGCATGGCATCCTGTACATCCTTTTGTTGTATCTGTTTCCTTGAATGGCTTTGTTTATATATGGGCAAAAGATTATACCGAGAATTGGAGTGCATTTGCTCCTGACTTCAAGGAGCTTGAGGAAAATGAGGAGTATGTAGAGCGTGAAGATGAATTTGATCTGATTCCTGACACTGAGAAGGTAAATGTTATTTTGTTAGATTGGTCATGGATATCTTTATTTCTTTTTGCCCACTCTTTTTTGTGTAATATGCTTGCAAAGGTGAAAGGTCCTGATGTAAATGAAGATGAGGAAGTTGACATCGTATCAGTGGAGAAAGATGCCACTTTCAGTGATTCTGATATGTCTCAAGAAGAGCTATGTTTCTTGCCAGCAACCCCTACTCGTGATCCTCTGGAACAGCAAGACAAGTGTGCAGAAAGTTCTTCAAAGTTGTTGGACAGCAATAACACTGGATCCCCTTCAGAAGAAGCTGGACCGAATGGACTTATGATGAATCACGCATCCAGTCTTCTTGAAGGTAATAGCATGCTTTGCATTATATGATTGTAGCAAAGTTCACAAATTCTAATTTTAATCCCCAATCCAAAAAGTAAAAGTTATAGAATCATGCTCTTGTAACTTTGCCAGTAAATTTATCTCGTGGGATTAACTTTGCAGTTTGCAACTTCGCTTGATTAAGTCTATTACTTGAAGAAATTGGATAATTACATGTCTATGTTTGCTAGAATGGAGAGATGATGACGGGTGAAAAAACTGGAATTTGAGTTGAAGAGAATTGAGGAGAAAAAGATTCTATTTTTTTTTTCTTTTAGTCAACATTTCTGTTCAATCAAATAGAAGGAAAATGCATCACACTATCTGTGTTCTTTCGCTTTCTTTTGCTCCATTTCTTCTTAGCCAAGTATAGTGGTAGGTTTAACATGTTAATTAGAATATAGGACCAATTAACTTGGTAATTATGGTTCTAATAAATTTCAAAGTCCTCTAACTTCTTCCAGTGTGTCTAATAAATTATGGTTCTAATTAATTAGAATAAAGGACCAATTAAAAGTTTCCCTTTTTATTCCTGGTATGGTTGAAATGTCAATGTATTGTGTATGCATTTTTCTGGTATGTTCCTTTTGACTCTTATGCTGCCTTCAATAATAATGTTTTATTTTTCAATTTTATGAAGAGGATGCTGGACGCGTTAAAAGAAAGAGGAAACCTTCAGAAAAGGTGTTGGAATTGCAAGCAGAAAAAGTTAAGAAATCTTCAAAATCAAGCAAATTGGCAAAACCCAAGAGCAAATCTTTGGTTGATCAAGATAATGGTAACAGTTTTCATGGTGATGGGATTTCTGATGAATGATTGTAGGTTACGAAATTCTTGTTCACAAAAGCACAATTCTTTTATTGATTTTTGTTTTTGTTTGGTTTTCATTTCTTAAAAATTTTACTCTTGCATAGCTTTATTTAAACTTGCCTACTCTTTTTTGACCTATGTTTCTAAGTTGGTGGTGGCTAGTGAAGGCTGGTGTTTCCTTTAGTTCATCTTTTTTTGTGGCCATCCTCATTGGTGACAACTTTTTCCGTATAGGTTTGAGTTCATATGAACATGTTTGAATGAACGATGTTAACTTGTTGAACCTTTGGTAAATTTCTCAACTAGTTTGATTTTTCTAGCACAATGTAATTTTTGTAGCAATATTTAACTAGTTTGGGGAGCAGTTTTTTGAGGTTAATGCAAAATTCACGTCCCTCTGGTCATGTGCAGTGTTTTGCTTTGTGATCTTCTTTTGCATCATTTATAAATTGCATTCTGCATTTTTTTTATGATGTGTGTCACATTGTTTAAATTGCCTGTGGTCTAATGTACTGTCCCCTATTTTGTTTAATATACAGTTACGGAAGTGGCATGATCCAATGATTTTTCTAGCACCCAACAATCTTACACTGCTCTTTAAATATGTTTTTGGGATGATTGGTTGGATTACATGATATTGAGCATAAAATCTCTAGCATACGCTGATCCTGCCATCCCATAAAATTCATTATTTGAGACCACCCTTTTTCCATTTAATCAAGATTTTCAAACTTATTTGTCATGCACATCTTGACCTCTTCCCTACACTTCTCCTTTTTCTGGTCTGGTTTGTGTTTTCTCTTCATCTTCTCTTGGTAAACATGTCTTTTATGTTTGATAGACACGGCTGTTTAAATATACAAATAATATATAATTATATATTATATTCATGTAAATAATATATAATACATCATACATATATTGCAATTTACATCTGATGATAATTTAAAAATATTAACTATTAATAATTTTTAAAGGTATATTAGCGTGTTTATAAGTTTCTCTGAACCAGGTTCAGGCTAGGTTGGTTTTTCAAACAGATTAGCCTTTTGACTAGGAAATAGGTCAGATGTTTTAATTATGAACCAGGTTCTTTAGCTTACCAAGGCTTGGATGCCATTTAATTCATGTGGTTAGGGATGATGAATTTCGAAGTTGCTGGAATTTGTTGCCAGACATGGTATAGGGTTTAAGCCACTATTCTACCTTGAAATTAGAGTAAAAAAACTCAATGATTATGGAGGATATTGAAGAATATTTGTAATATATTATTGTACTAAGTATTACTAAAGGAAAATAAAATTTCAAGAATAACTTTGTTAATACCTCTAAAAATCTAAGTTATTTTCAGTCCTCTTAAAATATAAAATCTTCTCTCTTCGCTGAATGTTTGAGCCAATGAGATAAAATTATAACAAAGAAAGTTCTTCCTTGCCACCCTTTGGTTTCAACTTTGTTAGTGATAAAACAATTTTTTAACCTCTATTGATGGTTCACTTTCGAAATAAGTGGTGGAAATAAGTCAAGGAGCTTGATCTATTTATTAAAAAGGTTAAGTTTAGTTTTCTTAAAAACATTGTTTAAAGAAGAAATAGTTAGGCTGATTTTAAAAGGACAGTTTACTGCACTTAAAAGTCAAATGTGTTTATATACAATATAT
>Ga0214542_1005501_pt1 | contig 24006 bp, 10 predicted proteins | sample CNSS1metaG_FD_160096 | JGI IMG/M metagenome (GOLD analysis project Ga0214542, IMG submission 160096) | Root nodule microbial communities from cowpea collected in UCLA plant growth center, Los Angeles, California, USA - CNSS1 | ecosystem: Host-associated > Plants > Roots > Nodule | place: USA...
TCAATGGAGCTTGTACCTAGGAATGGGGCTTGACCCATTGGTTGTCTTAAGCCCTTGTGCATAAAGCAAATTTGCTTATTAAGAGTTCAAGGAATTGACTTTTAATAAGGAAATTTAGGCTCAATCTATTAAGGAATTAGGGTTTGAGTAATATTGTGGGTTGGCATTAGCATATTAATGAAGAGAATGTTAAATTGTAGTTGCATGAGACCATAGTTGGTGAATTCTAACCCCGACAATATCAAGTCATATCATTTCTAATCTTTTCCACTCACTAAGTGCTTTTAACTTCCAAAGTTCAATTTTAATTATTTATGCAAAGTTTAATTTCATACATTAAAACTCAAAATATGGATTTATTCGTTAGTTTAAATTAGTGACTAATTACGCAATTAATTAGTATACACGAGTCTCTTGGGAAACGATATCCCGGTCTTACCGGAAAAATGTTACTACTTGCACGACTTGGTACACTTGCCAAAGTCTTAACAATGTGATCACCTTATTCCTTTGGGAGTGATAAAGGGTGATGTCGAGCAATGATCGAAGGGTTCATTCCAAATGTAATCTTCCTATGCATGGTGAGATTAGAGGGTGATGCACTGCAACTTACGAAATTACCCCTTCATATTTGAATTTTCCTACACGTGATTTATTCATTTGTCCTTATTATGAAAACAACATAATAAAATTAATAACACAAATAAAAATTTGTTATAGTTATAATAAAAATTTATTACTTCTAAAATTATTATTAAAATAAAATAAAATCTTCATATAAATAAATTATTTTCCACCTTACATATTAAATTTATTTTCACACCAAATATATTGTATTATTCATTTTTTATAATTTCAATCATTCAATAAAATTTTTAAAAATAATTCTCAATAATTTATATATTAGTTTATATTACTTTTAACAATAGAGACATTTTGGTAATCTAACTTTTTTATTTCTTAAAAGTTGTTTTTAATATGTCACACGAGTCAATTTAGTCAAAAATTTTCACACACTTCACTCTCTAATCCACTCGAAAATCACCTTCAAATCCTTTAAAATAAACAACACCAACTTCACCTTCTAATCCTTCCAATCTCTTCCTCTCTTTCAAACCATTCATCCCAAAAGAACACAACCTGTGTTGTGTTTGCTTTAAGGAGAGTGTATTTGCAAAGATGGAAATTAAGGTTAATATGATGTTTGTTTATCAGATTTTCTGTGGATGGCATAACGATGATTACAGGGATCCAAAAGATTATTAATTCCCCCATTATGAGCTGATTGCTAGGATTGAATTGTGCTATTACAAGTTTATCCTCTCCTCTTTCACGTGCATGGATCGGATATGGGGTCTTGAGATTCGATCCCATTGGGATGGATCAGATACGCGATTTTGAGGATTGGATCCACATAGTGCAGATTCGATCCTACTTTCCATGGCTGCTTGGTTCCTAACAATTTTTTATTATTTTCTTTTGCACATAAATTTTTTTTAATTTATTTTCATTTGTAGTGTTTAAAAAAATTATGAAAATAGATTTACTCACACAAAGATCAATTTATAATACTTATTAAACTAAGAGAAAAATGGTAATCTCATTATTACTTTTATTAAAACATATTTTTTAATCTATCATATCAATCAAATTTTTCATAAACTTTCACAAAAATTACTTTTAAATTTACTCACCATCACTTCTAAATCCCTTAAAAGAAAAATAACAAAAAATTTACTCTTAAATAAACTCAAATCTATCTACTCACTCTCTCTCAATTACTCTCCCCCAAGTGAACACATCATAAGTCTCATTCCCTCGATGACTCAAGTACTTGTTGATGCATCACTACTTTGGTAAGCAGATTCACATTTCTTTTTGACCCGACAAAGTCAAAAGAAAATCATGAATAATTATTTTTCTAATAGACTTGTGTCTCGGTCTTACATGCCTTTTTCTTCATTGAAATTTTTGCTAGAGACTTTAGATATAACAACATGAGTGTTACAATACATTGTAATAGAAAGTATATGCTTATTTAATAATGGTAAATCATATAGAAAATTGTAAAAAAAAAGTCTCAACAATAACATATATATATATATATATATATATATATATATGAATAATCTCTTCTTCCATTATAGATCATGAAACAACAGTGTGTTTAGGATATTTTCATAATACTTCATCCAATGTAAAAACATAACCATTAGTTGATTTTGTATTTCTAAAATCAAAATTCAATTTACATTAATATATCATTCAATAATTTTAATAAATTTCATATATTGAATGTCATAATTAGAAGAATCTCAAATAATATTATCATTATAAAACAAAATGTTACTAGAGGTATCACAAATAATTTTATTTAATTTATCTTTAAAGAAAATATCTTTTTGATTATATAATAATATTGTAAAAAATTTCACTCCAAAATAAACTATCAATACATTTTTTTTCTATTAACGCGTATATTAATTTTGTAAGACATTTCATGCTTTAAAATATTTTAAATGTGACTCTCTTCCATATTTATTCAAAATGGCATTTTTTGTATGTAGGTGTGCACTTTTCCTTACAATGTGTAGATATTGCTTAGTATTTAAGCAGAAAAATTGCTTAGCTTCGTGTATTGTTTCTGTCCACAATTGTTGATATTTTTTAATTAGATCAAAGTAAAGGTTAAAAGTGGTGGGTCCAAAGTTTGAAAAATGTTTCCAAAGTTTTGACTGTAAAAAAAATGAGGAAAAACGTGTGATCTGTTTGTTATGTATTAGACTTCATGTTGAAGAAGGAGAAGGAAGAAATATAGTAGCAATAAGTTGACAAAAGGAAAGGAAGTTATGTGAGAATGAAAAAAAAAAAAACAAGAAAAAAAAACAATGAAAGAAGTTATATATTATCCAAAATTTTACATTTGACAAAAATATAAAACAAATTTATAACGGATATAAATCTTATTTTACGGATCAAATATTTAGAGTTCAATTATATTTAAAGTTTATATTTAAGTTAATATAAGGGTTATTTAAAATTTATTTTAATGAAATTTGTTGTTTAATAAATTTATAAGATCATAATTATACTAAATTAATTCCAGTCTCAAGGTCAAACTTAAGACATATATTTCATATATTTCGATATGTGAAGTATTTGTTGAAGATGTGAAATAAAACAAATTTATCTATAAATTTTATCAACATTTTATTAATTTAATAAGATTGAGTTAAATTTAAAATTTAGATGAATATCTACAAAAGTTTGTATAAGAAGTTAATATGTTATATTCTTTCTACAATTTTTTTATAAGTAGATTTTACATCAAGTGATCAATAAATTTATCCGTAAATTGATCCCGTCAAGTTATTATTGATTTGATACAGGGAAAACGTAAAATATTTATAAATTTAAAGAGTTAGATAATAAAATTCATAAAATTAAAAACAAATGAGAAAATATGTAAATAAATTTTTCCATAAGTTGTATCTACACTTCCCAATTCCATCTTTATTCTTCTTCTCATTATGTTTCCACTTAAACTAAGAAATGAGTTTAAATTCTGTAGGTAGAAACATAATAAGGTCCTAAAAATTGATTTTAATATAACTTATCTCGTGGAGACTTTGAGATTAAGGCTTTTTACTACCCACGATTAATGAGAACTTATTTTAAAAGTAAATATTAAAAAAAAATTGTTATTATCAGATCATAAGCCATATTCACATATTTATTAAAAAAATATTAAAGGTTTCAGCAGTTCTACCCAAGATTGCACTTCAAGAGATATACTCTTTTTCATGTGATAATAACAAAGTAGTGACATATAGAATTAGCGACCAATGAGAAAAAACATGCAACTTTTTGTACACTTTTTAAAGGCGTGACATTCCTAATCGAACCATAAGCTAAGAATTTGAATTCTCTCCTGAGCTTTTTATTTTTTAATATTATTTTTTTAGTGTATCTTTATAATATACTGATTATTACTAATTTTGACATTTTTAAATATATTAAAAAAATAATTAAAAGGCCAACAGGATATACTTTTAATGCTCATCAGAGAGATTTTGCAATTCAGAGCATAGCATGTACTTTTTCTGATAAATTTAAAGTGATTTGGAAGTTAATCGGTATATATATTTACATTGGAAAGTGTGGTATATACAGAAGCAATGAATCAAAGAAAACCTGTAGTGCCATGTGATAATGTGATAATGTTATTTGAAAGAGAAGTTGCAAGCTCCAGCTTCACCAGTGCTTCAGTTCAAAAGCCTACATTAGTAGTACATGCTATATACATTTCTTGTTCACCTAATTTATACTCCTTTAGTCATTGAAGCCTGAGATTTTATCTCAAATAAAACACAAACTTAGTATTCTGAAGAATACTAAACAAATTATGCAGTCAAGAAAATGAAAGCTTTCCAAATATTTTCACTTTTCTGTCAGACCATCTGCAACAGTTTCACAATTCCAACTGAGTTGGCCGCAACAAGCATGTTACATTTCTTTCTCCAGCAAACACTAGAAACAAACTGTCCACTATTATCACCACTATTTAGATGACCAGAAATAGGATCAATTGACTCAAATTTGTGAGAAGCAATTGGCATAGGCAGTGATTTGTGATAACAGTACACCTGAAAGGAACAAATGTTTAAAATGAATTAGAATTTGTATCTTGTTATCATGCTTTTGCTGGAAAATTCAATTAAGAGAAGCAAAGCTCCCACAAATATCATTAGCATGATGTAAATAGAATGACCTCACCTCATGTATTGATTGTAAGAATGGATGATACTCATATTCTCTAATTCTACACATTAAATTGATTTAACCCAACAACATTATTGTTTTTTTAAGGCGTTAGATTAGATTCTAAACTGACATTTGAACTAGAATGTGTCAAACCGTATAAATGCCTCAAACGTCAGTATGAAACATTGTCTAACACGTCAACAAAATGTAACGTAATTGGGTTAGAATGACTATATCTATTCATTTATAAAGTTTGGAGACCATATTATATCAAAACTATATCAAAGCTTGAGATAGAGACGAATTCCAATTTTATATCAAAGTTTAAGGACTAAAAACATATTTAACCCTTATATTAAATACCTGACCTATATACCAACCATCTTTACATGGTATAAAGAATTATGCTTGGTGATTCAGAACACATAATATTTTAATCTGCATTGGGATCTGTTTTAACAAAGCTTGATTTTATTCAAGATCGGTAAGACAATTCATAAATGAACAAAAGCAAAACTAATCATACATACGTATATGATGAAAGCAATAACAACTCTAAGTAACATTAGGCTATACACAATTTCATTCCATGATCAGGCTCCTAAATAAGCATAAAGTAACCCAAAAGAGAAAAGAAAATTCAATAACTGATTTCTTTTCCCACATACAGTGCAGATGGTGAAACATTTTGCAGGCTTCATAACAATCAGCATCCAATGGTGAAGTTAGACTATAATTCCATTCCATATTGCAAAGTCAAGGTTAGGAAAAAAGAAAAGGAATACCTCATTAGATTCTGAACCACATGCAATGTATTCGTCCAAAACAGATAATCCCACAAAATTCTGCAGAAGAAGAAGATGATGATGAAATATAAACAGATTAGAAGAACAGATAAAAGAATACAGAAAAGTGTGAAAAAATATGTTGAGAGTATTAAGAAGTGGACTTTAAGCCTGAAACAGCAAACCCATCAAGGGACATTGACTTACTTTACAAGCCAGTTTTGTGGAGTTGAGTTAGGCTTAAAGTCGACTTCTTAACAAAGAAACCAACCTTTTCATTACTATGACCTTTATAGTTTAAGACACAAGCATCAGAGGACAAACCAGAAGAGCTGGTTTTCTTCAGGTCCCAAAGCTTCAAAGAGTTGTCAGTGGAAGCAGAGACAACTGTTTCAGCGTCTAAAAATTTTACATAACTAACAGCTTTTCCATGACCAGCTAATGTGCACCACGGAATCCTAGTGTGACGAAGATCATAACCATAAACCTTGTAATCAGCTGATCCAAAAAATAAAAGATTTGTTGAGTAAGAAGAGAACTGAACACAGCATATATTGGCAGGGTTCCAGATGGTTCCCAGAGAATTTTTCTGCAAAAACAACAGCATATCAGACAATTAGTATGCAGTATGAAGCAATAGCATATTTTCTATCACATAGTTATGTTTCTCTTCATATCATTCTTTTGATTGTTACTATTAAATGCATAAAAGAAAGCATGCCTCGCTGATATTCCACAGTTTGACAGAGCAGTCATCACTTCCACTAGCAAACATTTTTGGGTCTGACAGAGAAAAATGAACAGACCAAGCTCTCTTTTGGTGCTCCATGTATTGAGACAATGGCTGACCAGTGTCTGCATCCCACATCTGGATTCATCCATACAAGTTATTTTATTAATGTCAATGAAACCTAAGAAACAGTCAAATGCAAAGGCAATGGAAGTTTGGTTAGTATGAATGAAAGGGACAACACTAAAATTGGGTTTCATCAATGCTTTAAGGGTTTAATATATTTTTAGTCTCTAAACTTGGACACAAAATTAGAATTCGTCCATATCCCAAACATTTATACATTTTGGTCCTCAAACGTAAGAAATGAATGGATATAATCTTTCTAATCCAATGACGTCAACTTTTTCTTACGAATGTGTTGTAGGTTAGCATTTGAACTGAAACATAGTATAAACAATTGAAACACCAGCTTGAAACGCCATTTAACACGTCAAAATTGCAAGGTATACACACCTGAACAACACCATCATAGTCAGTAGATGCCAGGTGATTTTTGATGTAGGTGTTCCAGCACACACAGCTAAGCTTTGATTTATTTGTCATCTCAACCAATGGGTATTGAATGTCAACAGAATCACTTGAAATAGCATTGAGGTCAAAAATCTTGATTTTCTTTGAAACTCCTGCTGCTGCCATGTAATCTTCATCACGGTCAAAACTTAAAGCACACATTACATTGGAAGAACTAAGCAGATCTCTATTTCTTAATCTGCCACGCTCTTCAAACTTGCTGCAACGAGCAAACTTGCATAAACCTTCAAAGAAGGATCCTAGACAACCAACAGAAGTACTTATTCTTCTAGGCTCCTTATTAGCAGCATGCTTTTCCATCAGGTTTTTATCATTGCTTGGAATAGATGAAGCATCTTTTGGCAGGACTCGGATTCTTGAAGAAAAATACGAATTCTCTAGCTGACTTATGTTAGCCATAAATCTTTCTTCATCACCAAATGACCTTTGAATGGATCTACTCATGTCTGAACTAGAAGAATCTTGAAAATGAAAATTGTTGTTCTCACTCACTTCTGAATTTTTCATTTGTGCCAAAGGAAATACTGAATCTGTACCAAATGGATATCTTCTTTCTATCTCCTGAATATCTTCATTCAGCAAATTCAGCTGTTCTTCTAACTTGGAAGCCTGTATCATCTTTTCTTCTTTGAGTGAAGTTAGAAAGTGTAGTAGTTTATCTGTTTCAGCCTCATCGTCAGATATTCCAACATCATCTATAGAGCTTGATTCCTCTGATTCTCGTATAAACTCAGATTCTAAAATGATCCTGTTGTACAAAAGAAGAATTAAAAAGTTATAATATAAATAGAAGCTTCTTCAATATCAGTATCTCACAACTATCATCATCCATCATGAAGCCATTGAAGATGGCACTGTCAGAATACATTCTTGAGTAAGGAAACTTGTACAAATTCAAATTGAGGCAGAAAGATATTGTCAAACATAAGAAAGAGAGCATGTTCATCACCTAGCATTAGGACGAGAGGATGGTTCAGGATGCAGAAGCCAGAGACAAAAGCCAGCTTCCTTTGGATTTTCTGCTAGAAACTTAGGTGGTAAGATTCTATGACACAACTCCAACATCGCAGTTGAATGTGCCTCCCTTGACTCAACATTGCACAGCAACTGAGAATAATACCATCCGCATAAATGTTAAAAAGATTAACATATTTAAACAGTTAATCTTTGAATAGGATTAATAGCAACTTAAATAGTTAAAATGATCAACATATTTAACTCTAATCCAGAAAGTTCAATCCTTCATAACTCATGTTTCAATGTCAATTCTAAAGGTTTGGTACTGCATGTCAAACATATATTTTGTTTGGAATTAATTTCTTGCTGGGTTGCAGCAACCAAAATCTCATCATTTTCATGAACATATTCTGAAAAAAAAAAAATAATGGAGCATATTGAAGCTCTGTGGTTAGCTTGCTATCATTCAGCTTGCTATCAATAAAAGTAATATATGATAAAGCTTTATGAAAGGTAACAATGTGTGAAACAATATTTTCTTACTTCAAAAAGAAGAACTCCAAGGCTATAAATATTAGATGACAAGGTGCAGACTCCATCATTCAGCATTTCTGGACTACAATACCACTTCTCTTCTAATGGAATGGTAGCAGACATAAACTGATTTTCTATGGTAAAAGTATGTTGACAATTAGAAATATCTTTACTCCTTGATTCCAAGGGTTTGATTGTGTCAGAGTCAGTTTGATTCACTATTCTCCTGAAGCCATGAGTAGAGGAGCATTGATGCAACTTCCTAAAAGATCCTGTTTCTTCAAACAGTTTTTGCTGCTTTGTACTTGAACTTTGGCAAGCACAGGTATTCTGTTCCAGAGGCCTTTTCCTAGTCACATTGCAGGTCATGACTTCATTACCTAACCGTTGTTGGCCGTATGAACCAATGTACTTAATCTTACTTGAAGACAATAAAGTGAAACAAGATGGTGTAAAGTCTAGCAAGACAAGTCCCTGGGAGTGTGCAGAATCAACCAATTCCAATACCTGCTTAAATATATGAATTTTTCCTAATTTCTTCATGTTATGACATTCAGATTTCAGCCACTCTCTCAAGTTTATTTCATTGCTACCAGACACTACAGTTTCTTCCACTAAAGGCTTATTATCATCATCATCATCAACATTTGATCTCCTCAGTGTATCAGATTGAAACGTGGCTGCAAAAGGTTTCTCATGCTGCAGGCTCTTGTGTGCTCCTACAATGCTGAAGCTTTTTTCTAAATCTTCACAAATAACCTCCTTTCCCTTCCTTGTTTGCTTTACAATCAATTGAGGATAGTTATATGCAGATGAAGTACTCTGAGTTATACTGCTAATAAGATGTGCATTGTTTGAGATTATAGTCTGATTTACACTCTTACCAGACAAAGGCTTCAGGTCCCAAACTTCAAAATCCTTTCCCTTAAGTACCTTACTTAATCTGAATGGTATCTGTTCTTCAACCTCGGAAACAACTTCTCTATTTATGTCATTATACTTAGACTCAACAGTCAACTGATTCCTTGTCTGTCTTGAATTATGTGGGTGAGTAACTAACTCTGGATTCTTGTTCTTATAATTCCTAATAGCAACAGACAACTTTTCAACAATGTGTTCAGAATCTATACCAGAACACAAACTAGTCCTAGGAAGTCCAGATCCAGCTAAGGAAATTACATACCTATTCACACCATTGTCCTGATTACCAATCACATTGTCATTTGGCAAACTCTCTGACCACTCCTTCTTAATAGGTGTGCACAATCTAGGTGATTTTGACATGTTTTGCTGACCCCCATTCTTAAGAAAAGATTCATTAGTTTTTCTCTTGTGCTCCTCAGTCCCAGCCCCGGTCCCACCATTTGCATCAGTCATGTCTTCTAGCAAAATTCATGCAACCCCGAATGCAGTTCCTTCCATTAATTTGAAAGAACTGCACCAGAAGATTTAGATCAGTGAGATCACAAGAAATAGTTCAGAGAACAAACTTCAACATAATTAGAACGAGAAACTATGAAAATGATCGCAACTGAAAACCTAGACACAACTATAGTAAAATACTTAAGACTCCATTGCTATACAAATACAAATGGATTCAAATTTTCGCTTTTGTTCTAAAATTTCCAAAGGGTGACATAAGCATGCATGTACTGAAGCTGTTCAATTCGTTATAAGCAGAGATGTAATTGTTGTGTCAGATGACAAAACATAAAAAGTTAACCATTTAGCTAACATGAAATATTGAGAGTGTGAGATTGTGTGAAGAAAGAACAAAAAAAAACACCAATGAATGAACATGGAGTAAGCAGCAGCATGAGAAAGAGATATGAGAGACCAATGGATAAAATGAAGTGATAAAGAGAATGACTTTAGATGGTTACCTCATAGTTAACAAGAGTTCCTCTCAGAAAAGAAATATCTTGGTTAACAAAACTGACAAAACAAGTACAATGAAACCAATAAATAGTTGAATTGAGAGAAAAACTTAGGTTGTTTTTGGGTTAGATATTTATTATAATTATTATGGACACCGTTTAGTAGTTTTTTCTTTTTCATTAATTAGATTCGGAGCATATATGACTGTCCACGTCTGAGGCCAAAAGTACTGCCACGATATCATCTTGCCGCCGCCAGCTACACAAGTTTAAATGAAGTATAAATTAATATTTTTTTTATCAATTGGTTTTTTATATATATATATTTTTATTAAGGTGGTCCAAGCGACTACGTCAACAATCTAATGTTTTTGTTTTAAAAAAGCATCGCTTATGTGATTAAAGATTGCATAGTCTTTTCGTTACTCTAGAGTTCACTGGTTTAGAATTTTCATCTATTTCAAACTTTCACTGTTAGAAATTATTATATTATATGAGATTTTTTTTTATAAATTTATTAGAAAAATTTGCAAGAAAATAATTTTTCCTATTATTTTTATTTTAAATTTTAATAGGTAAATAATTTCTTCTTAAGTAATCATTTCCTATAAATTTATAAAATTTATAAGTATTTCTTATAAGATTTATTGTCAAAAATATTTTACACAAAATATTTTATAAGAAAATTGGTAGCAATTTTTTGTATTTTTTTTTTCACAACAAAATTTATTAATATTTTCTACGAAAAAATTTCAAAACAAACATGAAATATGAATTTTTTTAGTAGTGTTTACTTACATGAGATAAGTTTAAAGTTAAGGTAGTTCTATAGTGTAAAATATAATCATATAGTAGTCTAATTTATTTTTATTTTCATTTTACTTCCTTTCATAATTTGTAGAAACTTGACTTATTTCTTAAGCATGTTTTGCAATAATAGAAGTGATATAATATTTTGATGGGTTATATTTCATATTTTTTATATGAGATTATAGTTATTGAAAGATTGTAATTTTATATATATATATATATATATATATATATATATATATATATATATATTGGCAGAACTTCAACAAAAATTTTAAGGGTGTCAAATTATATTTATTATATATAAATTATTTTTTCTAGTTAAAAAAAAAATTCATTTTCTCACATTATTTTTTCTATTTAAAACAAGCACTCATAACGATAGAATCCAAAAAATATGACAATAATATATATATATATATATATATATATATATATAAATAAGTAGCATAAAGTTTATCATCAACAACAATATATTAAAAAAAGAGCAAAAGTTATCTTTTCGGATCACGTTCTAAAGTATTTCAAAATTCATTATATATAACTTTAGGAACCTTAGAGGATTGTTTTTCATTTTCTTCAATTTTTGGATTCTCATAAAGTTTCTCAAATTTATGTGACATAGATGTATTTTTTCATCTTCATCACAAGCCGTCCACTTGAAAAAAAAAATCAATTATTTTACTCTTTGCCATAATTTTTCTAATATAAATTTGTCACCTCTTATCTATTTAGAAAAATATTAAATTATGAATATCCTAAACTAAATCTTAAAACCGAGACTCAATATTCTAAAAAAAATAATAACTTCTAGATTGTTACATTTTGTTACCTTAGAGATTCTTAATCTTGTTCTTCACTTTCACTTACACGACTAAAATAGCTCTATCTACATAAAGAAGAGTTTGATGAACAATTAAAGCATGATTTTATGTTATGATCTCTAACCAATAGAGATATGCCTAAAGCGTAAAAATGGCACATATTGCTTTGAAAAAAAAAGAGAGTAAAAGATGAATTTATTCAAAAGAAAAAATTGTTCAATCCAAAATGTTTCTTAACTCCTCAATTTTGTCCTGGTTCAATTTGATTTTAAAAATAATAAGAAATTGATGATGAAAATTGGAATGGAAATAAAAGAAGAGAAAGAGATAAAGACACGAAAAAAAGAAAAACCAAATAAAGAAAAAAACATATTTTTAAATTTAAAAAAAATTAACTAAATTAATATAAATAAAATAATAATATATAAAATATTTTTAAAAATATATAAAAAATTAGAAAATAAGTGTTGAGGGAGCCATGACTCCTAATGTCAATACTATGTTTCGCCAAAAATATATATATATATATATATATATATATATATATAGTATTAGATATGCATATTTCACGTCATTTTTATCTAAAATTATGAACATTTTATTTTAATAATAGTATTTAATTTTGTTTTTCTTATCTAATGTGAACTTTGATTCGTACTAATTTTTTCTTACAAATTTGTTACTCTATTCGGTATAAATTAAGATTCATAGATAATATTAAGTTGAACTCAATTTAAGAACAAACAGATCGAATAGGATCGCAGAATTTTATACTAGTATTTGATTAAAAATTATTATTAACGTGATTTTTAAGATTATTCAAAAACTAATAAATTTATACAATAATTTATAATCAAATAAAAATTATATATATATATATATATATATATAATATGTCAGTTTTTTATGAAGAGAAAATCATTGTTGTTATATTTTGTATTAAATAATTTAAATATTTTTTAAATTAAATTATTAATTCTAGAAAAAACATGTTGGGTGGTTATTAAGATGACACGACGCTATGCATGATTCTAAGTGTCAGCGGTTGCAAGTTGCAGTATTCAAGTAATTGTAATGAATGTTAGTATTAGTATTAAAATATTAAAAAGGATTAGAGTAATTTGGTAAATCTACTTTGAGTTGCATATATCGTGGCTTGTGTTGGGGGTATGCAAATAAACACCTCTCTCGTGTTCTGTAGAACAGAAAATAATATTTTACAGATTAAATTACAACTTAATGATTTTATTATTATTCCTCTCTGGTAAATAATAAAATACACAAATTACTTGAAAACGAAAACAGACAGAAATATAGACGATATTGAAACTAAAATTGTTCTTATCGGAATTTTGCTTCGAGGTGGAAAGAGGTTTCTGTATTTGAGTATTTGAACTTTGAGTCACCTAAAAAGAAAAAAATCTATATGTATGACTCTACATTCAAGTATTGAGTTGTTCATAAATCTATATGTAGGACTCTACATTCAAGTATTGAGTTGTTCATAAAAGAAGTATATTACTCCAACGATTAAGTCTTATTTAAATATATAATAAGCATTAAGTTAAATTACTCTATGGGATATGAAATATTTATATAATATGCAGTAAATAATAACAAAATAATAAAATCAAAATATAATAACATGTATCATAACATAACTATGTTTATATCTTCTCGTATATTTAAATATTACCTTTTCTGTAAAATTTTAAAATGATAATAGTTTGAAAATAATAAAAATCAATTATTTTAATATTAAAAATTTTTAATATAAATAAAATTATTATAAACGAACGAGATAAACTCACTTATGTTTGAATACGTTCAGAAAAAAAAATACAAAAATGTTTATCGTGTGGGGTAGTGAAGTTCAATCTCTACAAAACTTCGAACGCCAACCATATCTTCTACCAAAAGAAATAACTAAACCAAGGGATAAAGTGTGAGAGCAACACAATTCAAAACGTAAATGCGAGAGGGTAAGGAGGGGCAGAAAAATATTAGTTGATGCAAAATCCACTAAGAAAAATGCTTTCTCAACCAGTGGAGAAAGCTACGAAGTTATGTCCTTGCATTGTTTTTCCACAACACTTATTATGGACAAATAGAACAACGAAAACAAATAGAACAAGGGAATAAATTTATGAATCCTAGTTCTAAGAGTTTCTAAACTCATCCTTTGAGAGGAAAATAAAGAAAATAACTTTAGGTTACCATCTCAGTATCCCCTTGCCTACGAAAAATAATTCAAAGAAAAACCACACCAATTGAACAGATTTATCTCATGTGGTTATCAAATTTCAGTCAGATATTCTGATCTCAACTCCTAAAATGTCCTTCACCATCTCGTATGTCACAAAAGCGATTGCTATCGATGGGACCACCTGCAAAACACCGTACGAGTTAAAGAATGCTACAAACAAAACAAAGCCACTAAACAATAATTTTCGGGTGAGTTTACTTGACATTGCAAGACTGTGTGAAAGGGAAATGAGAAAAATTTAAACGCCAAGCATGAAAGGAACATCCAGTAATGTCACCAAACAAAGGGAATTGCCGAACAAAAAAAACTAAACAAGCGGAATTATCTACTCTCTGCGTGGTTCTTGAACACAATAAAAGAAATTCAACTGCAGCCCAAAATATTCAAACTAATGCACATTGTCAAAGATTTATGAACAATACCACAAATCTAGGTAGTGTGCATATGCCTGCAGTTATCTTTGTAAGTTAATCCGGAACTGACCAACTACTGTACAGTATCAATAGTTCAGTATTTGGTTAAAGCTCAACCATAGGCAATGGGAGTAGAAATGTAGGTGTTTGTTTATTATGTTTACAGCTCTTATCAGAGGTTAATGACAGCAGATTATGATTGAGGGAATCCTACACGAATAATCCATGTGATAAGGTTTCCTGCAAATTTGAAGCCTTTCTTTTGACAGAACCGTAATATCACTCTAGATTCTAAAGTGATGGTAGAAAATGCAAGCCTTCCTTTTCCGGCAAGAAAAAAGCCTACACTCTACAACAGAATCATTATAGAATAGATCACAAGCATCAGATGAAGAGACGGACCTTTACAGAGTTGGGCACAAGACCCTTGTATAATGCACCGAATCCTTCATGCTGAACAGTTTTCCTGAATGCATCAACCATTCCAGTGTATTCAAGTGGCACTTTGCCTCTTCCATCACCAGTTAGAACAGAAGCAGCATGGTTCCAACCAACCATCTGCATTCTTCTACGAATAACGTCAAGAGGGTAAGCAACAGTTTGTCCAACAGTTCCAGCAGCAGCACCACAAGCCAGGCGTGTTGTCACACTCAACTCAGAATTATCAGCAAGACCAAATGCGTTAGATTTAACTAACCAATCTTTTAGAGACTCATACACAGCAAAGTTGAGACCTACATAAGGAATCTGGAGAAAAAGAATATTAATTCTATCAGAAGCACCCAAGAAGAAGGCTTTATTATTTTCATAAAAACATAATCATCTTTATAAAGAGAAAAGATAATTTGAAAATATTACTCACAACTCCAATAACTGAAGGAAGCCAGCCCTTATATAAAGCACGTGGACCTTCTTCCCTAAGCACAGTAGACAAAGCATGAAACATTCCTCTGTACTGATATGGGGATGCCTCAGTCTGCAAATACAAGGCAAACTTACTGAGTTTATACAAGTAATGAAGACTACAAAAAGCATCTATATACATAACATAATTTTTTTTTCTCCATTTAATTTTACAACTATTAGAAGATGCAGTATTCTGCACTTCCAGCCACCATTTTAGCTTCCAACAAGAAAAACAAACATTAGGTAAATGTAAAAATAAAAATGGAGAAAATACCTGCACAGTAATCCGGCCACGAACCATGTCCATTGGATAAGTTGCAGACATAGCAATTATTCCAGCACAAGCTCCAGCTCCAAGACGTAAGACAGGAGTCAGTTGAGCATCCTCTGCAGAAGGCAGAAGAGAAAATGATTAAATAACTAAACAGGTTTTAATACTAAAAGTTTTGTCAATTCAAACAAGATCAAGAACTTGTTTCAACCTGCATTGCAATAAGTGGTTGAGTTATTGAGGGGAGATATTTTTTTTAAATCAAAGTTATTAAAAGGGATTCATAATTCTAATTAAGTTTTGCCTCAATGGCCAGACATTTTCATCAAGATTATGATTTAAGCAGAGGAAGTCTGAACTCTAAAACTAATTACATGAGTTACTAATATAAGGGCGGAATCTCATAGTATATGGATATAGTACAGGAATAATAAACCAAAAAGGAAGAGATTTCCAGAAAGAAGAGCTTCATAATCCAAATCATCAATTTCAGTCAAATTTATACTTGTCCTTGATCTATTTTAAAAAATATTATCCCAAATAACACAAATTATGTCAAGAAAAAATTGTAAACATGAACATACCATTTCCAGTTTGCTGCTGATACATGTACAGTATACCTCTGTCATAATAGGAAGGAATAGTCAGAGAAAAACGGGACAAAGTCTATAAAATATGAAGTGGGATGCACTGAAATAATAAAAAGAAAATTTTAGCCACTGGAGTGACCCTATTTAAATAAGCCATGCAGGAAAAGGAACATGTTAAGAGAGAACTGCAGAAGCAAATTTTCCATAAGATGATTGTATTTGGTATAATAGTACCTTGGAATGAAAACCTAAAAAAATCAATAAAACAATCCACACAATATTTTGTATAGAAGAAAAACATACTTAGAAGCTTGCTCATAACTGAAGAACTTCACAGCAGAGTTAGGGACAATTCGAGCACAGTTAGTACCATTCCCTTTGAAAAGTCCACGGAGACCTTCAGTTCTCCATATATATTTTAGGCCTTGTATAGTTCCATTGTACTTAATGTTATGAGGGTTTTGGACCTGCATATGGCAAACCCAGAGACATGTCATATGTAGAAACTAGGATGTATGCAAACAAGCCAGGCAGGATACAGTATACTTTTGATCCCAGTATAAGCAAGCAAGAATAAATAGTTGAAAATAATGACAATTGTTGTACGGAGGAAATATTATGTTCGTGCATCTCATGTTATATTACATAATCACAGGGAATAGTCTCCACTGTGCCCTCCCCGGATAAACATGTTCATAAGCAACAAGGGAAGAAAATAAAAAAGTAAAACGAATCAAACTTCTCCCATTAGTTAAAATCAAATTATGTACTTCAACTTTTATAGAAGGCTCTCTTATTTAACAAGGCCAATAGCTTTGGTAAATAAGTTGATTTCAACCTATAAAAGAAGTTTGATTTATTTTGCTTGTTATTTTCTTCTTATGAATGCTAATGAAGAAGTTCAACAGAACAGAGTCCGAGTCTGTGTATGTGCTAATAAGCAGAACTTCTGTCCTGCATATTCTCTTGAATGATAAAGCATTCCCATTCTCTAAATTCTTTCCAAAACATTCTGTAATACCTTCCTCTAAATCTCTCTCCCCACATAAATTCAACAGGCATAATAGCTAAGTTCATGTAAGTCTAAACACCTAAATAAACTAACCTGTAGCAAAATTTTCAACCGTTCCAGAGGAGCAACTGCAGTACGTGACCTGCACAGACACAAAAAAATTGGTTCGGTTAAATCTTAAATCTTAAATATCATCAAAACAGTTCTCCAAACGATTGTCAAGAAATATTTGCCCAGAAAAATAGGCTATGGGGCATTTTTAATTGTAACTATATTTCAGCTCACAGAAATTAAAACGAAACTGGCATGAAACTCGAAGAATCAAGGGAACGAAGATTTTGCAGTGACTTCCACGATAAAAGGCACACATGCACAACAAACTAAACTTTATTACAAAACCCCAACACTGTGAGTGATTTTCACAAATCGCAAGTGATCCAATCCAAGCAAATATAACCAAAACCACGCCCATTAATAAACAGCGTCTTTTATATTCAACAGATCGTACACTCGATCCACTTCACCAAACACAAAAAGTCAGATTAATAAATCCACACGAAATTAACCCCCAAACGAGACATATTAAAGGCTCCTTCACAGTTGATCCAAGCCACAAAAGCCTTCAAATCAACCATTTATACATGCATGTGTTTCATAACATATTATTCATAAATAAAATGTTAATAAAAAAATAAAATAGGAAATGAGAAACGGAACTAACACTCCTCCGGCGACGCCTCCCGCGACGAGTGACTTGCAGATGCTGGCGAGCGCGTAGTTGGGAGCCTTGACTACGCCTTCTCGTGCGAGCTTGGCCTCCTCGGCGAGGTTGACGATGGTGGTGACGGCGGATTCCCCAGTCTTCACATTCTCCGAACCCATATATGAAAAAACTATTCTATAACCTAACCTAACCGGAACAAAATCGAGGTATCGGAATCGTCGAAGAGTGAGAGATCTCGGCAGGGAAACGGCAAATTGTTCCGGCGATTATTGCGGCGAAGCGATCACTACTCGCTCGCTCGAAGAGTGAGTGCTGTGGTGGCTGCGGGAGCTTCGAATAGAGGAGAGTGAGCTCACAAACCAATGCCAACAACTACTGCTACAACACAACAACAGGGGAAGAGTTGCGTCGTTACGACACCGTTCTATATATCAACACCTTTTGTTCTATTACATCACTCTTTATAACCTATTTTCCAAGGTGTATGAGTTTTATCAAATAAAAATTAAAATATGTTATTTTTAATAAATTGTTTTTTTTAGTATGAGTTTTAAATACATTTCAACAATTGTTGATAATATGTTATTATGAAAACATAAACAAATTTCTTAAACTTAATTTGTATATCATCTTCTTGCAATGAAATTGTGGATACTAGTGGTTCTTATATGAATTTATTCTTAATTTTTCAGGTGGAAAATTTTATTACCATAGTGTAATAATATTTCTTTTTACGAGAATAAAAGTTATGTATATTTATGTTAGAAAAACGAACTCATAAAAATTATTCATAACATCACTCTCAACTCATCCAAAACTATTAAAACTATATATATTTCTGAGCCATTTATGCTTTATATAATAATTATAAGTCATACTTATTTTTTATAACAATTTACCATAAATCAAAATAATAGAAAAAAGTATCCTCATATTTAAACGGTATCATAAACATCATTAATGGTAAGTATGTATAATATTAATATTTCATTTATGTAATATTTAAAAGCTACATTAAATATGCTTGAGTTTCACGTCCTTTGTAATCCTAAAATTAAGGGAAAAGAGAGTTAAAAATGGAAAAAAGAATAATACAAAAAAATTATAGTTCATATTCTTTTGATTATAAGTTAGTCTTTTTGACTTAATATAAATTTTCATAGAAAAACTTATCTTTATAATTGTTAAGATGCGGTCAATGAACACAGTATAAAAGCTACTAATAATAATAATAATACCTTGTTTGTTTTTTAAGCTTTTGCGTAAAGAGTTACAAAGATAATACTACTTCCCTTAAACTATAATATTTTAAGAAATTTATTTTATTTAATTATATTTTTAAAGTTCAATGCCTTATTGTTGATTTTTTTCTGTCGTTTCCACTTTTTTAAGCTAATTTTATATTAATATATTTATTGTAATAGAGAAATGAAAAAAGCAAAATAGAAAAACTTTAAATAAATTTTGTTATATTTTTTATTTGTCCATAGTTGTTAATAATTGAAAAGACTAAGGAATATTAAGTTTGTAATCTAATAAAGCAATAATAATAATAATAATAATAATAATAAAATAAAAGTTATGAAGTAAACTATAAATTTTCTATTACGAATTATGATTAATTAATTAATTAACTTATAAGTTAATGTTTGCTTAGATGATAATAGAAAATTATTTTAAAATTTAAGTAAATAAACATTTAATTCATAATGAATATTTAATATTTAATTTTTAATATTCTCTTGGATTAACTAAAAAGTAAGAGTGTAATTAAAAAAACAGCATTAATATTGTCTTAAATCTTTTATGTAATATGTCATTTTATATTCAATGTCATCAAACTTCTTATTTTGACAATAATTAAATTTCAATTAAGCAACACGTTTTAATTTAATACAAAATATCTTTTTCTAAAATTATTATAGATAATTTGTTTACTTAGATCAATATTTAATTAATAATCAATAGAATTTTTGTGTATTTATTTAAATGTATGAAATAATTTAAAAGTGATAATGATCTCTTATGTATCAATTAAATAACAGAATAAAGTTCTTTTTAGAGTCATTACATTTATGATATTAAACCATTCATGTATCAAGGAAACAAAATCTACATACATAATGTATACAGCATAATCAGAGTCTTTTGAGTTTGAAGTTTTTCATACTAAAAGCACTAAATATATATCTAAAATAAAATTAATACTACACAAAAATATACCTTTTATATATATATATATATATATATATATATATATATATATATATATATATATTAATGTCAATTTGTATATTGTTCTTAATGACAACCTCAAAGCATCCTCTTTCTTATGCACTCTCACATGCTCACATATAAAATATAATCATCAACATAAAATAAAATATTGAAAATCTCATGTGGTTATAGAAAAAATTACTTGAATACAACACCTAAGCAGTATATGAAAGCTTAAATAAGAAAAATAGAAAATCGTATCCAAAATCTGGAAGGAACTCATTTATTGGAATGAATTCAATACAAATAATATGAATCCATTTATATGTAAAACGTATAACAGAATATCAAAATATCGTGTGACTAAAGAAAAATTACTTTAACACAAACCTTAAACAATATATGAAAGCTAAGTAAAAGAAAATAGAGAAGCGTGTCCAAAATATGGAAGGAACTCATTTGTTAGAAGGAATTCAATACAAACTATATGAGTCCTAATATGTAAAATGCATAACAAAAAATCGGAATATCATGTGACTATGGAGAAAATTATTTGAACACAAACCCTTAACAATGTATGAAAGCTTATTAAACCAAATAGAAAAGTGTGTCCAAAATCTTGAATGAATTGAACAGATGTGTATATCAATCCCTTGATGTCTCACGGTAGAACATAATCATGGAGAAAAGAGAGGAGAAACATGTAAAAAAATAGTCATACCCGTCTCACGCCATGCCAAAACATAGTTTTCATACACTAAAGTGAAAACTAAAATTTTTTTGTCCAATTGAATTTTGTGCGACTTAGAAATTGTACGCTTACATTTGTACATAATTAGTTTTGTTAGATGCCTACACAGTCTTCCAAAAGAATAATATATTGAATGAATTCTTGAAACTCTACACCTGTTATGCTTGCTACCATACTTTCTAGTGATGACTTTTCAACATATTGAAGTTTAAAGTGTGTTATGGATAAATGAGAAAATAAAACTTGTTTTTTCATTTATTAAAAACAAATTGCAAGAAGGTTAATGAGACACACTTCATTAACAAAAACGATTGAACAAACTAAATTTACACTTACATAATTTAACAAGGAATTCTTTTTTTCTACTCTATATCTTCTTATTGCAACCCAGAAGCAAGGTAAAACATCAAATTTACCCTTTTCTTTTTCTCTCCTCCTCCCCCACAACACCTCCATACTCTCCTCCACCTTCATCCTATATCCTTCTTCCACCTCTACCTCCACCCTATCTTCTTTTTCCACCTCCAACTTCACCCTATGGCTATAATAATAGTATAAACGTAGAACATAATATTATAATATATAGTGCGACTATGGGGAAAATTACATAAACACAAACCATAAACAATATACGAAAGCTAAATAAGAAAAAAAAATTAGAAAAGCTTATCCAAAATCTAACATAAAAAAGATGTGTAACATGAGGACTTTCCAAGAGGTCACCCATCTTAGTACTATTCTCGTCCAAGCACACTTAGCTACGGAGTTCAGATAGAATCCGACGCATTAGTGATGATATGATCGCACCTATGAAGTATTGCACAATCAATGTATATATGGATTTCGCATTAGACCTAAGTTTGAAAACTTAATAGGTAAAACACATAACAGAATATCGAAATATCGTGTATCAGGAGGTAGCAATGTCAAGACTAGATTGTGTAAAAAAAAGGCTAATTAACCTTGTCTCAATCTAGATCTACCAATGATACTTTAATAGAGATCTCTTCCTATATCATAAAATTTGTGCAGTTTTGATTTGCTTCAATTAATTATGGTGAAAATCACTATTTTTTGTGGTTTGGTCTTGTTTTTGCTTTTGATTTGTTTAATAGTTTTGAAGGAAGAAACTTTGTTGATCAATATTTTTTATCAAGCGATATTTGAATTTAAGATCACAACTATTTTTTTAATTTATTCATCATAGTTTTTCAATTGAATTACTCCATAAACATTATATTATTCATCACCGCAAAAAAATAAGGGGTTGAAACTAGATTGTGAAAAAAGAAGGCTAATTAACCTTGTCTCAATCTAGATCTTCCATTGATACTTTATTAGAGATCTCTTCCTATATAATAAAATTTGTGCAATTTTGATTTACTTCAATTATTTATGATGAAAATCACTATTTTTTGCAGATTGCTTTTGTTTTTGCTTTTGCTTTGTTTAATAGTTTAAAGAAATAAACTTTGTTTATCAATATTTTTTCAAGCGACATTTGAATTTAAGATCACGATTGGTTTTTTAATTTATTCATCACAATATTTTAATTGAACCACTCCATAACCATTATATTATTCATCGCAACCACAAAATAACGTGTTGAAACTAGATTGCGTAAAAAAAAGATAATTTACCTTGTCTCAATCTAGATCTACCGTTCATACTTAAATACAAATCTCTTCCTATATCATAAAATTTGTGTAGTTTTGATCTACTTCAATTATTTATGATGTAAATCACTATTTTTGGTGGTTTGGTCTTTTTTTTTTTTTGTTTTTTCTTTTTTTAATAGTTTTGAAGGAAGAAACTTTGTTGATCAATTTTTTTCAAGCGACATTTGGATTTAAGATCACGAATGGTTTTTAATTTATTCATCACATTTTTATCAATTGAATCATTTCATAAACATTATATTATTCATCACAGCAAAAAATAAGGTGTTGAAATTAAATTGTGTAAAAAAAAAAGGCTAATTCGCATTGCCTTAATCTAGGCCTACCATTGGTACTTTAATAGAGATTTCTTTCTATATCATACAATTTGTGTAGTTTTGATCAACTTCAATTGTTTATGATGAAAATCACTATTTTTTATGGCTTGGTCTCGTTCTTGCTTTTGCTTTGTTTAAAAGTTTTAAAGGAAGAAACTTTATTAATCAATATTTTCTAAAGCGACATTTGGATTTAAGATCACGACTGGATTTTTAATTTATCCATCATCGTTTTTCAATTGAACCACTTCATAAACATTATATTATTCATCACAGCTAAAAAATAAGGTGTTGAAACTAGATTGTGTAAAAAAACACTAATTAACCTTGTCTCAATCTAGATCTACCATTGATACTTTAATAGAGATCTCTTCCTATATTATAAAATTTGTGCAGTTTTAATCTACTTCAATTATTAATGATGAAAATCACTATTTTTTATAGCTTGATCTTGTTTTTACTTTTGCTTTGTTTAATAGGTTTGAAGGAAGGAATTTTGTTGATCAATCTGTTTTTAAGTAACATTTGGATTTAATATCACAATTAATTTTTTAATTTATTCATCACAGTTGTTCAATTGAACCACTCCATAAACATTATATTATTCATCACAGTCAAAAAAATAAAGTGTTGAAAGGAGTTGCTAATGATAATTTATTGATCTAAAGTTTGAATCATGATTGAGGACAATAATTTATTAGAAATGGGTCTCCTTTTTTACACACCCTATTAATTAGAGGAAGCCCTACATTGCCAAAAAAAAATCAATAAATTTGCAAAACAAACAGAAACAAAGACTAACACTAAAATCCTACAGGATTAGGTGCATCCATATTTACTGCAGAAATGTAACAACCCAAGGCTCAAACCAAGTGTTGTCTACCTCCTTCCTTGCTTCCCATGCCTTCTCAATTCAAAACACACACAGCAAAAAAAAAAAAAAAAAAAAAAAAAAAAAAAGTTTTAAAAAAACAAAACAAAAAAA
>Ga0214542_1005502_pt1 | contig 24005 bp, 20 predicted proteins | sample CNSS1metaG_FD_160096 | JGI IMG/M metagenome (GOLD analysis project Ga0214542, IMG submission 160096) | Root nodule microbial communities from cowpea collected in UCLA plant growth center, Los Angeles, California, USA - CNSS1 | ecosystem: Host-associated > Plants > Roots > Nodule | place: USA...
TATATATATTATACGTGCGTGAGCCGCGAGATCGGTAGAATTGTGTCTACGTTAGTTTATATAATCGACCTATAACTTCTGTATTGAACTTCTTTCTTTCTCTATTATGCTTCCTTTTTAGTTGTGTTTCTATTTCCCACGCTAATTCTATAGTGCTTCTCCTCTACTCTAAGCCTTACCTTATTATTTGTCTTCTTGCATTTATCATATTATAGTCAAATTATTCCATCAAACACAATCAACTCTTTGTTTTATTTTTATTTTTATTTTTGTAATTTTTCAATAATTGTGTGTGATGCTTCATTCAGTGTATGCATCGTTATCAATTGTACATAATAAAAACTCAATAGTAAATTGTAAAACCCTCTTTTTATTTTTGCCCTAATTTAAAAAGGCTACCCCAAATCAGTTGGGCCTAGGGCTGGCCCATGGGGAGCCAAAGACCCTAATTTGTCCAAACACTTTAGTTTCACTCACTTTCAGAAAACATTCGTTCTCACGCTCTCATTGCTTCCCAACAGAAAGCTCTGTTAGGGGTTGATTTCCCATCCTCTCCAAGCAAGCTCAAGCTCTTCCACTCGTAGTAGTTCCCTTCCAGCTTTATTTTCGTATTTCCTTGGGGACTCACCTCAATAACCTTGTTCTGTTCTGTTCCGCTGTTTTTCCAGCTCACTAAGTTGTCTCCGGAGCTGTGGTGCTCACTGTTGGGTATACGAGTCATTTGGACTAACTCTTTCCAAGTAAGGGAAGCTAGGGTTCCTTGAGTTTTGTAGTATATGGTTGATTTTATCGGTGAATCGTGTCTTAAATGCCTGATTGGTGTCTTGTATGCATGAAATCTAAACTGGGTATGTCTTTACTGTATTTTGGAATGTTGCTCGCTTGCGTGAAAAATAGGAGAAACCTGTTAAACTCGCCTAGGCGAGTGTGTCTTTCGCCCAAACGAGGAGCCCTCGCCTAAGAGAGGTTAACATGGCTCGCCCTCTCCTCTGTTTCGAGTTGTCGCCTGAGCGAAGGCCTCTCGCCTAAGCGATATGGGCTAGCTTGGGCGAGAACTTGAGGTGCCAACTACTCAAGAACTCGCCCAGGCGAGAGCTTTTAGCTTGAGCGAGATTGACAGTAGTGAGTTTATGGGATTGTATATTTCTATCGTTGCAGTTGTTGGTTGCTTGTTTTACTTGACTAGTTTCATTCAAGGTATGGAACATATGGATATGCATGAAAACTATGTTCTTGTATGTTTGACCCATGTTTGATTGAATTGTTATGTTAAAAGCATGAGATGAATGATTATGCACGAGTGATATGGTTCATGGGTTGTGAATGATAGGTTTGGTATGATCTTGGCATGTGTTTTAAATGGGATGGTTGGTTATCAAAGTGGCATGGTGTCGGTATAAAATACACTTCTATATTCGTGGATTGGGAAGGATGAGTTGGAATGGATTCAACATGGAATATGAACGAGGATTGATTATAAAGGTTGGCATGAGATTTATATGCATGATAAATATTACTTGGTTGGTTGAATATGATGGGTATATGGTCAGGATATAATTCCATGAGCCTCTAGGTGAGACCTCATGGTGGTGCTTCAGTGGTCGGGATGTAATTTAATGACCCCTGTTAGTGGGAGTTCATGGTGGTGCCTCATCTATATAATTTAGTAAGGATTCAAGGTAAGGTTGCATCTTGACGCTTTAAGGAGTCAGTTAGTCTCACATAGAGCGGATTGACTCTTGTGGTGAGAGTAGTAGGAGGTCTGAAATTCATCAAGGGCTAACCTTGTGTGTGGGGGTTAAGACATTGTAACATTGTAACACTTAGCTCGGGGGTGAGCAGCTCGGGGATGAGCAGGAAAATCCACCACAAGTGCAAGCATTCGCTGAATCAGACTAGATTATATGTATCCGGATGAGTCGAGTCTGAGTCTTAGTGTATTGTTTGAAAGGTCATAACATGTTTGGATGAGATATACTGATTGGAATGTGAAATAGCATGTAATTGTATGATAAACTGTTTTATACTCTAGCTTACCCTTTTTCTTGTTTGATTGCTTGTGTGTGGTTCTTCTCCTTTTGTGATGATCATCAATTTATTGATGTGAGCAGATGCGAGGAACACCCGGGGTCAACAGGGAAATGATGGTTCCGCTGCGTAGCCCATCTGGATTGGATTCTACTGTCTTGGGCTTTCTCATAGGGCTATGACCCATGTACTATTTTTTCCTTTAATACCTTAATAACTACTATCAAGTTCTTATATTATACTTTGTATCTAACATCGTGGTGTGCTTGGTTTCTTCTAGGTTTTTTTTTAGATATTGTGAGGAGTAGTGGTTATACTCCCGGATTTGTTTCTTCTACTCTATCTGTGTGGCATTTCATTTAAATTAAGGATATTATTTAAATGGGGTGTTACATTAATGGTATCAGAGCAGTTCGTCCTTAGGATGACCTGAGGTTATGGGTTTGTCATGCCTTGCGGGCGTAAGTTGTCAAGTCTAGTCGAGTTTGTCAGTGAAACCAAAAGTTTTAAGAACAGAAAACGTCTTGATAAAGTGATGAGGGTGCACACTCATGACTAGATCAAAGGTTGTTTTTTCTTTCTTAATTCTAATGGTTTGGGGAAGGAAGGGTGACAGACGAAAGGTTTTCTTGTTTGTAGATGATGGAATGTTGCCTTGTATGTTCTAGTTTGTCCTGTTACGCCTCTGTGTTTTGTGTCTCGTGTCTGTAGCGATGAGGGAATGCAGATTCAAGCTCAACTTGACCTACTCACCCTTACCAGGATTGGTGGGGCCTATGAGGAAATCTTTTGTCTCAAAGGTGCAAAGATGTAGAGGATTGTATATTGATAGATGATGAAAGTTGAGTCTTGGTTTAGAGGGCTGAGAAATGATGTTGAAAGTTAAGAAGCAATGATTTGGGCTGAGAGAGAGGTACAAGATCAAGTTCTAAGATCGTACACCATAAGTTTTAGAAGAAGAGTTGAGTTCAGAGATTAGTATACGAGAAGATATCGGTGCGTGCTCATGTGGCAAGGTTTGAGAAATCAACTTGGTTTTACACCTTGACAATGTCTAAGGTTCGAAGTGTAACAGTGTGGGAGGTTTGAGGTTGAGGGTGGAGGCCATGAATTGTATATGGAAAAAAGACGTGTAGTTAGAAGCTTATGGGAGGCAGAGCTTTGAAGATCAGCCAAATGTGATGATATTATAGGAGAATGGAGTATATTAGGAGTTATATACCAGATCAATTCTGTAAGAAGTAGTCGGGTCTTCTCAGCAATAGCAGTTACCCAAGTTAAGAGGAAAAGGGATGTTCTAAGTAAAGTGGCCCACAAAAGAGGAAGGATTGACATTTGATATGAGATGGACGATTTCAAGCATCAGAAGGAGAAGTACATAGTTAAGTTTGTTCTTGTAGGGAAGGACAATTAGTAATGTCACAACACGAGGAAAGGGGAAAGGAAAACAAAAGTTTTGAGTAGCTATGAGAGTGTTTGCGATGATTGGCACTAAAGTGGCCAACACAGGTGATCTAATTTAAAAGATACATGTTAAAAAGGTGGTGATTGGATTATGGGTTTTGGCTTCGCTTAGGGTCGTACACTCTTTGATGTCGCTAGTATGGTATAGGAGTCATGGTTGTCTGCAAGAAGGAGCTGAGTTTAAGGAGTTGGTTTTTGTTACAATAGCGGCCAAGTGAAGATTCGCTCGGGTGTGTGGTGCCTTCGTGGTGATCAAAGTGTTTAAATTCAAACCCAATTCGAATTGTTTCCTTTGTAAGGTTGAGACATAGTCTCAAGGGTGAATTGGTTATTTTCTCAATCTCATTCCGATGAGCTGAGACGACTAACAAGGTGGTGTTCTTTGATTAAAAAGGCATAAGTCAGTGATTGCGTATGAAGTACGGATCAAACTAAATAGTGGGGGATAGAGTGTCACGTGAATCAGATTCATTTGATAAAGGAAAGTGAATAATAGACGCAAAGGATCCCGGTAGTAGAAGAGTTTGTAGACGTGTTCTGAAGCAAGTATTAGAATTTTAACCTTGGTGTGGTGGAGTTCACTTTTGCATTGGTATCTGAAGGAGGACTTGTGCCAATAATTTCTAATTGGATGGTTCCTACTGAGAATTTAAAGTAAATACGGAAGTGGGGGAGATGTTGGAGAAGTAGTGGCTTATACTAAATATAACGGCAAGGATGACTGCGAGTTTGGTGAATCTTAAAGGAGAGGTAGTGAGAGGATAGACTATTCAAGGGTAAATGTTGGATAAGGGAGGATAGACTTTTTGGCCTATGGTTTTAAGGGGTGGAAACATGATGAAGGTAAGAAATTTCAAACAGGTTAGCGGTATCATCAAGGTTTAGCGGCGAGTTTTCCAAGTGTGAAGAGAATCCTTAGAATGTTCAAGAGGAGTATTGACAAAGGTCGGAGTGACTAGTAAGACATATGGTTTAAAAAGGGTGGATGCGATGTTGAGAAAATAGGATGTTAAGGCTATAAATAGGGGAGTCAAAAGGGTTTTGCAAGTTCCATAGAAGTTTTGGAGGAAGGTTTCTCATCAATGATTGATTCCTTGTCACGGCAGACATGAAAGGAGCATCATTTTGAGTAAACAAATAAGTGACTTTGTGTGTTGATCAGAGTAGCGCAATGGGATGATGACAAGTGATACTTATGAAGGGTAAGAGGTGCGTGAAAAGAACTATCTTACTCACGACCTAGAGTATTACTACGACAACTGTAACATCCCTAACGAATATTACTAATATTTAATATACAAAATAAGAAATAAAAATAAATGCCTCATTTAATATAATACCATTTTCCAAAAAAACACGGGAAATTTAAAACTTTAATACAATGTAATAAAACAGGAGTCCATAATTATAAAACAGAAGTAATATTCAAATGTCTCCCAAAAGAAATTACAAAGTTATCTCAAAAACCAAAATAATAATTATATACAAAATTCTCATGCTATCCCTCGCTCCGAGTCTATGCATCTCCTGGCCCACCTGTCACATCATCTGCTCCTGGATAACGAGTTATCTGATCATCGCCACACACACACAGAAAGGGTGAGCTATGCACAATATATAAAACAGATACATGAAATAAATATGTCCCCCATCCTAAAATCACATAACTAAAATTTCATGCTTTGCAAATTACCCAACCATGACCTCATAGTCCTTCATGAGTCATATACATTAACTAGGTCTTGGGACTTCACTGTGCTTCCACGAAAGTAACCCATTCGTGGTCCAACCCTATGAGCCTATCCCGCTCTGATGAAGGATTAACCCCAACCAAGGATGGAGACACATACTTAAGAAGACTAAGCATGTTTAGAAAGGAAGTTCACTAATCTTTCATCCTTTTCATTTGTATTTGTTATTTTTGATTCCCAAAGTTGACTTAGTTGAATCAACTTTAGTTGACTTGTTGACCTTTGACTAAGTTTGACTTGTTGACTATAGTTGACTTGACTTAAGCCAACATGCTAATCTATGTTTATTTGCTTTGTAGGTTAATTAGGAGTAAGAAAGCAATGCTAGGTGGTGCATGGTGATTGGGGAGCATAAATGATGTGGAGGAGAGAGTAAAGCAAAGACATAAAACATAAAGTAAAAGGCATGAAGCAAGTGTACCTATGTACCTTTGGTCTCCTTTGTTTTTAGCACACTTTGGCCTCTTTTTGGAGACATATGAGACACATTCTTTGTCTCCTTTTGTACTAGAACTAAATTAGCCTTGCACACACCATAGTTAGGTCTTTTGTCTCTCATTTTTGTAACCTTATTTGACCTAGTTTCTAGAAGCTAGGGTTAGGTTTTTGTAGAGACATCCTTAGGTATCTTTTATTTGCTTAAAGGCCCCTAAACTCTTCTATATAAGGGGTGCTCCTAGACATGTAAAAGGGTTGAACATTTTGAAGTAAAAACACTCTTATGTCTCAACCATTTGTGAGAGTTTCCTCCTTAGGGAGTGAATACTTTTAAGCCTTATCTTGCATAGCAAGTGGCGGCACACATCCACTCATCTTCAAGGTTGCCATGGCTTCGAGCCTAGCCTTGTAGTGGCGTGCTTCTCACATTTTTACCATTTCTTTCCTATCCATTTTATGTTTTCTTCTTCCTTTAATTGTTCTTGGTAAAGTATCAATTCAATTTAAAAACCCTTGGACTCATATGACCAACATGCATATAGATTTAAAGTCATTACTTCTTACGTGATTTAAAGATAAAAGACATAGATGAATGAAAACCTCAACAATAATAAAAAGAACAAAGAAATTAATTTATCTAACCTCAGAATCCAATTAAGAAATTACAATGGAATCAACCCAAGAAGTTTAGAACTCCATGAATGCAAAATAAAGAGAGAAGAATAGAGAGAAGAAAAGAGAGAAAAAGGAAACGAAGTTAGGCACCCCTAAGGGTTCCAAAACTCCGAATCTCGAGCTTGTGTTTTTCTGCCTCTCCCTTGGTCTCTTTATATAGGATTTGGACTGGGCTTTTCGGTTGCTAATACTTCTCAAATATCTTTTAAAAGAAAGATAAAGATAAATATTCAAAGATATTTGGAGACATCTAAACTATTTGACAAATATAGTTTGGTTAATAATTTATGATATAATTAAATAAATTATTTAAAGATATCTAATAAATTATTAACAAATAATATTTGCATTAATTTTCACAATAAGCCATTTTTAATCCTGTAGTCCAAATTTGCAGAGATATCCAAAAATATCAATATTTGCACTTAAATCCCTCTCCTTTGACCAGTCTTTGAATTTTTGACCAGATTTGACTAACTTTGACCATTTGACCTGTTGACCAGTTTGATTGTGCGATAGTGTTGCAGTGGCCAACGATTGACGCACAGGTGTGGTGATGGTTGACGGTGGCAGATCTGTGGATGTTGAACACTACTGCTGTTGTGCGTTGCAGGTGCAGAAGGTTGAAGATGGTGGAGTTGCGGTGAAGATGCGTTCTGCAACGGTTGGTGCAGGTGGTGCTGCCATTGCGGGCTTCACGGAAGCTGTAGGAACTCGCGTTGCAGAAAATGGTTGCATGAAGGTGGGAGAACTCCAATGACCTGACGGTGGAACGGCGGCGGCTACCGGTGGTGCTGGTGGGAGAGGAGAAAATTAGGGTTAGGGTTTCATGTGTGAGATGGAGGAGATGATGACATGGCACGCCCTGATTGGTTCACATGTATGTGCAAGGATTAATGACACATGTCAGCATATGGTTGGCCTGATTTGAAAGGTGGGGATTGACACATGGCATAATCTGGTTGAGATGGGTTTAAGTGGTAGGAGGGGTGTAACTTAGTAGAAACCAGGGGTGCATAACAGATTTTTGTGTGACCCATTTGGAAATATGGGAGTGTATATGTAATTTAGGGGGTGCAAAAGTGATTTTTTGAGAACTTACTAATTTTAGCCTTATTTAAAGGTGGTTTGTAACTTCAATCAATTTATTTTCCCACCTTGAATGAGCTTAATCTTAACTTTAGCTGCATCAACAAACGTTAAAATATCCAAAAATAATTTATGCAACATAAAATCACTTTTTAAGACATTTTTATCACACATGCTCAAATAGCCTAATTATCAGAATTATCAATTAAATCACTCTTTAAGCACACAAATTCAATTAAATACCCAGAATTAAACATTAAATGAGGGCAAAAATACGCACTCATCAGTCCCCCATCCAAAAATCACAACTAAAATTTCATGCTTTGCAAATTACCCAACCATGATCTCATAGTCCTTCATGAGTCATATACATGAACTAGGTCTTGGGACTTCATTATGCTTCCACGAAACTAACCCATTCGTGGTCCAACCCTATGAGCCTATCCTGCTCATAGTCCTGCCCAACAGACTCCTCGTCTGTAGTAAATCATCGAAGCCTTCTCAATTTGGACCCTAGCACGCACGCAATCACCATACTATCGACTCCTCGCCCAATAGTAGCCGATGGGAACATAACAGTTCCTTGTCCATCGTGCGCCCGACGCATGTAATCACCATACTAAGGACTCCTCACCCATTAGTAGCCGACGAGAACTCAACCGGTTCCATGCCCATCATGCGTCCAACCATCAAGCACATCCCAGACCCCTATTGGACTTAGTCCTTCAAGCCCAAACACCACAAACACAAGCATATTGTCAACACCCAATTTCGTCCGGGTGAATAAATTTATTTTCAAAAAATAAAAATAAAAGTAGAAAATAAGGTGAAACAAAATTTTCTTTAAATATTTTCAAACTTTAATTTTAGAAAAAAAAAGAGAAAAAAAGAAAAAAAAAGAGAGAAAAAAAAGAAAAAACGGAGGAAGAGCCCAATTTGTTATTAATTTTCATGAGCCCAATAACTCAAATATTTTCTACCTTTGTTCCTGATAGAGAAATTAATTATATAATAATTAGAAGCAGTGTCTCTTCAAATGGTAAGAATCAATATTATTAATTGGGATTAATTTTGTGCTCTGATTTGTTATTGATGATCATTGATTTTGTGCTCTGATTTGCTGCGATTTGATACTCATAATTTGCTACTATCATGACCAATTCCTTCCTTATATTGTTTGTTACAATTAAGGCCGAGATTGCATTGATATTGCAAGGTGTGAGTATAAATACGCACTCTGTCATGACCAAAGAAAAAAAGAAAAGATTCTCTACACTTTTCTAATTCTTTCTCATCACCACTCCTACACACCTCCTTTTTTATCTCTCTTTAAAAAAACATATTCATATTGAAGGAGGTAAAAAAAAAAAAGAGAAGAAAACATTCTCTCCAATCTCTCTTTCTCTCATTACCACCCACATAGACACCTCTCATTTTTATCTTTATTGGAAGAACAAACACAAAAATATTAGAAAAGGAAGCCAGAAAAAAAAGAAAAGAGAAAAGGTACGTCACTTTTAGTTCTTTCATCTTTTGATTTAGTTTTTTCAATTTTCAATTTTTTGAAATCATAAAAAATATTTTTTCCCTTTTCTTTAGTGTCTACCCGGCCGCTCGCGTCGCATGATATCCAATTTAGACTTTTATTTTTTCTACAAAATATATACAAATGATCTAAAAATAAAATATAACTTTCTTTGTTTACTCTTTTATATCTATTTGGTTGCTCAAGTCGCAATGAAATCCACAACTACTCTAAAATAACTTTAAGAAAAATTAAAAATTTATAAATGATTAAAAAAATAAAACATAAAAGATTAGAAAAAAAAGAATTTATTTGAAGTGTCTATCCGGCCGCTCGCGTCGCGTGACACCAATTTTAAAATAATACTAAAATTTAAATAAAAAGATTTTCAAAATTATAAAACAAATTAAATCATTTTCAAATAATTTTCCAAATAGATTTTCGAAAAAGAACTACGTAACCCTGATTCTCCATTCACATGGAGATACGTAGGAGCGAGGATTAATCCTCGTCGGGCCCAAAAATTCAAAAAAATATTTTAGTTTTTTTTGTACATTCTTTTATTACTAATTTTGGGGAAAATTAAATATTTCGAAAACCCACATAACTTTTGCACATTTAGTTAAAGGTACCGTCTTAGGATGGGCATTGTGGGGTGCTAATACCTTCCCCACGCGTAACCGACTCTCGGACCCAAACTCTAGTTTTTCGCAGACCTTGCTTTTTTTCATGGTTTTCCATAGTTTCCTATAATAACTATGGTGGCGACTCCAAACTCTGTTTCTTTTACAAATTTTTATTTTTTGGTTCGTCATCCCGTCGCGATTTCGGTTGTGACACATATAATTCCTATCCTTTAGGAAATAACAAGCAAACAGTCCAAACAGTGCACAAACACAATGTCAGTTCTCCCAAGCTAAACCCTCGGTCTCGCTTAGGCTAGCCCACCTCGCCTGAGCGAGCGTGTAACAGCGGTTGTACCTCGTCATCTCGCCTAGGCGAGCTCTCCTCGCCTGAGCGAGACCTCTAGTCGCTCGAAACACAAAACGCCCCTCGCCTGGACGAGGATTCACTCAACAAAACACAAAGTCTCATCGCGACCTCGCTTAGGCGAGCCATTCTCGCCTAAGCGAGCATACCTGTCGCTCAGAACCCCAAAACCTCTCGCCTGGGGGAGAAGTCGCACTCGAAACATCCAGGATTCCTCGCGACCTCGCTTGGGCGAGTGTCTCTCGCCTGAGCGAGAGACTAAGTCGCTCAACCCCGTCCATGGTCGCCTAAGCGAGAAATGCGAACCAGAACCAAAAATGAGACTCTGCAACTCTCGCTTAGGCGAGATGGACTCGCTTGGGCGAGACTTGCAGGGTTTCGAGTCTGTTCACGCGCACAATTCACTCTAAACAATGCACAAACATACCAAAATACATTCCTATTCATACCAAATCAATTTACACATATTGCAACAACACATAGGAATAGTATAGACTCCATAAAATTCCCAAATTCCAAGTTTCACACCATTCCCACATATAGAGTGTATAAACCCCTTTCCTTCATGCATTTAGTCCAAAATTTAAATAAAACAGTACCAAACTCACAACCCCCAATTTCCCTCATGTGCATCACGAATTTCAGTGCATAATTTCATCAAAATCATACAATAACATACAACAACACAAATTTCGGGTTCAGCTCCCCTAACCTAAAATCTTGGTACCAAATTAATAGCCTTTGAGGGTTCTTCTCCAATCTCCCAATCTGCCTAATTCTTCCTCTCAAGTCTTCTCCCAATAGCACCCAATTCTCTCCTCCCCCACTCAGAATTTGTATTCTTTTGACAAGCAAATTGACAGCAGTGCCAAAACCCCCTTTTTTCTTCAAAATGACCTTTTATATGTGTCTCATTTAGGGGTTTAAATGTTAAAACGAAATTAGGCTTTATGGTGGGTTTAATTTTTTTATTAAAGGATCATTATACAATGGTTTTCCAGCCCCCTCCTTGGCTGGCCCCTTCTAGGTTTACTGTTGCCCTCTCATATTCCCTCCAAAACTACACTAAAAAAAATAAAGTTCCAATTTCATTCCCACCCAAGTTTGAACCCATGACCACTTAGTCACCATTCAAGTGCATAACCAATTCAACCAAGTAATATTAGTGATACACTCCAATCATGATAAGCTTACAATACCAATTCCATACTCATACATATTATTAAAAATCAATAATAAACAACAACACATAATTGGCATACATAGGACTCGAACCCAAGTCCTCTCACATAACCAAAGTACTATTAACCATTTGAGCTAGTACTTTTCCACATCACACTAAATAATAATTAATGCCACAAAGGCGCTTTCTATCCGCATTGGTTAATTAATTAATTAATTTTCATGAATCTTACAATTCCTCCACCTTTAAAAGTTTTCATCCTCGAAAATAGGACTTACCAGCAAAGAGGTGAGGATAAGACTTCCTCATGAGATCCTCCATCTCCCAAGTCATCTCCTGGCTTGCCTCGTCCTAGAGAACCTTAACCGTCTTCAACTCCTTACCTCTCAGTTGCTTGAGTTGAGTATCCAATATGCGAACCGGTCCAACTGGTTTAGTCAGATCCTCGCGTACTTGCACCTCATCTGACTCCAACACATGATCTGGACTTGCAATGTATTTCCTCAACTGTGAGACATGGAAAAATTTATGCAAGTTGGATAGGTGAGGGGGTAGAGCGATCTCGTACGCCGCTGCTCTTATTCTCCGTGTAATCTGATAAGGCCCTATAAATCTCGAAGTCAACTTCCTTGATTTAAGAACCCTTTCGATACCTGTGGTTGGCGTAACCCAGAGGAATACATGATCTCCTTCATCAAACTCAAGTGGTCGTCTCCTCTTATCCTCATAGGACTTTTGCCTACCCTGAGTTGCTCGCATTCGATCTTGGATTAAGTTGACCTTACTAGTCGTCTGTTGCAGAAATTCAAGACCAAGCACATAGGCTTCACCATCCTGATACCAGCACAATGGAGTTCTACACCTTCTTCCATACAATGCTTCATAGGGCGCCATACCAATACTGGAGTGGTAGCTATTATTGTAGGTGAACTCCACCAAAGGTAGCACATCATTCTAGTTTCCCATGTGATCCAACACACAAGACCTCAATAAGTCCTCTAGAGATTGGATGGTCCGCTCAGACTGTCCATCCGTCTGAGGATGATACGTTGAACTCATCCTCAGCTGTGTACCCAAGGCCGCCTGCAATGATTGCCAAAATCGTGATGTGAATCTAGGACCCCAGTCTGACACTATGCTTTCGGGTACTCCATGCAATCTCACCACTTCTCTTACGTACAACTCTGATTCATAGGCAAGAAATGAGCATATTTTATCAGTTTGTCCACTATCACCCAGACTGAATCATGACCCTTTGTCGACGTTGGAAGATGGGTCACAAAATCCATAAAGATATTATCCCACTTCCACTGAGGTACGTCTAGTGGTTGTAGTGTGTAAGACCCGTGGAATTTAATTAATTAAATAATTAATTAATTAATAAATGCGAGTGGGCAAATCATTTATGACATTAAATTATGGTTGTTATGATGTGGAAAAGTGCTAGCTCATGTGGTTGAGAGTACTTTGATTGTATGAGAGGACTTGGGTTTGAGTCCTATGTATGCCAATTTTGTGTTATTATTCGTTATTATTTTAAATATATGATAATCATGTTGTGAAATAATATGTTAATTGGATGATGATTGTTAGCATGAAACATGAATTGGCATGATGGTTTGATATTGATTTAGCAATTGCATGGTTATGGGTTCAAGTCTTGGGGAACCCAAATTAAACATTCTTTTTGCTATTTTTGGCTTTGGCATGAAGGTGAAGGGTTAACGTACACCCTAGAGAAAATAGCAACCAAGGGTGGCTGTAAAAACACCCCATAATGGGAGATTGAATGGCCATTAACACTTAACTTAAGTGACAGCTCGTTTTTAACTCTTCCCCTAGCCTTAAATTTCCATTTAAAAGGCAAAAGTGAGGTTTTGGAAAGGGTTTGGCAATATTAGAAGTGGTACCAGAAACAAAGCACGAAATTGCTAAGATTAGTGAGTGGGAGTGAGTTTTGGGGCTGGTTGAGTGGAAGCCAAGGGGAATATCATTGGTGATCATTGGGAGCTCTCAAGCATTTCAATTTAAGCAAAGATTTCCAGGTTAGGGGAGCTGGACTCCGCTGTTTTATTTTAAATAATAATAACATGTGATGTATGATAAATTGAATGTCTATCTACTGTTGTATTCACAAATTTTTGCGTTTCTGGAAACTTTCCAGAAACCGCCTGGCAGGTGATGAACCACCACCAAGCGACTCATCTATTTTAAGCTGGTTTTGGGGTTCTGGAAAGGAACTGCCTGGCGGCACACTGTCAGCCATCAGGCGACGCGTGGGGTTTTTATCAGTTTCTGGGTTTTGGATGAAGGGCCTGGCAGTGTTGATCCAGCCGCCAGGCGACGCGAGCGATAAGTCTCGATTTTGACGATTTCGGGGTTCTGGGTGATCTCAAGTAAGGGGAAACTCTGTGATAAATCTTAGAGAATGATCAGATGTCAAAATTTCTGTTGAATGCTGTGAAATTTTTAGGTTTAATCGAATGCAACAGTGCAACTAGGTATTAAGGGTGAAAGATTGGGAAGTTTGGTACTGTAAAGTGCATGTGTGTGGGAAATTCTGAAAGGAAAATTTATGGAGTAGGTACAATCAGATAAGGGACTTTCTGTATGTGAAATTGTGAGGACTGGGTGAAATTGTGGAGTTTCTGGGTGCAGCGCCTGGTGGTGAATCCCTGTACCGCCAGGCGGCTCAAGGTTCGTGAGCATTCTGGGTTTTTACTAATGAACTGCTTGGCGGTGATGAATTTCCGCCAGGCGACGCGGGTCTGAGTTTTGGTTTTCGTCATTCTGGGTGTTTAGACATGATTCTGATAGGAGGGAAATCATGGGTTGGTGAGTTAGGGATGATGTAACGTCGTATTTTATTGAGATTCAGTATAATTAGTAGATAAAATTGATGAAACAGTGTGAATATGATTTTAGGGTTATGATTGAGAATTTTTAGATGAATCAGTGTTGATAGCGAATTGGTGTACTCATGTTGTGAACTATTAGAGTTAAAGTTAGAGGGTGGTGTCACGATTAAATATTTGAGGGTGAAGGCAATTCGGGAATGCAGAGAGAAGTGTTGGAGAATGAAAGAAGGATCGCATAGCTGCAGTAAAATTCTGGGAATCTACCATATTTACGTGAACCGCCTGGCGGCACAGGCTTTGCTGTCAGGCACCATCTCAGAAGTTGGAGTTTTTACATGTCGCGGGTGTCGTTGACTATACTGGTGGAGGGAGCCATCTTCATACTACTGAAGCAGTGGAAAGGAGTAATAGAATGTAAGAAGGAATGATAATAAATCAGAGTTAGGGTTGATAATTAAGTGTTGAGAAGAGAAAGAGAATTCTGGCGTAGTTGAGGGAGGATTCTAACGTGGGTGTGGAACTTGTGGTCTAGACCAGTATAGAGTTAGTGGCTGTATACGATGACGAGAGTCAAGTTATATTTTATGAATTTTAGGAATTGCCAAATGGTAGGAAGTGTGTGAATCCTAAGTAAGGAGGTTGTGAAGTAATGTTGTAAGTGAGGGAAACCGGGACTTGAAGGGAAGTAAATAATAAAGCTTATAGAGGTAGTAGCTGCAAGGGCATATTGAGTATTGGGTTAGTTGAACTTACGTATGTCTAATTCGATAAACCAGTTTACAATTATACACACGATGTGAAGGGGCTTCAACTGTCTGAGAACGTAGTTGCGCAAGACCTTTGTGGTGAACTTGAACGAAAATCACGAAAAACAAGTAAAGGTATATTACTGGTGTGGCGCTTGGCGGTGGGGTCGCACCTACCAGGCGATAGTGAGGAAACAGTGGGATCATGGTGTAGGAGGCACCTGGCAGCAAGAAGTTTCCGCTAGGCGATAGCGAGAAAATACGTAACTTATGAATCAGCGTCCGCCTGGTGGCAAGGAGAGTCCTGCCGGGCGGTGGTTGCAAATTTTATGGTTCTTGAGGCGCTTAGCGCCTGGCGGTACGTGTCCCCCGTCAGGCGGTCTGGAAGCTGTGGCAACTAGCGGTACGTGTCCCTCGCTAGGCGATTTGGTTGTTGTAAGTCCTAGTTATTGGAATTTGTAGGGTGTTCTACAAGGCTTTTGGTGGTGCTTCAAAGGTAAGATTGTTGGGTTCCTTGAGTTGAGCTCGGAACATATCCCTTGAGTTGAGCTCGGGATAGGGGTTAAGCACGTACATTCCTCGAGTTGAGCTCGGAATGGCATCCCTCGAGTTGAGCTCGGGATGGCGGATGAACACGAGGAACCCTTGAGTTGAGCTCGGGTTGGCGAGTGTTGCCGGTGTGAGTGTGCTGGTTGTGGCCAGTACGGATGGGTCCAGTTAGATTGCCCTCCTCAGTTGTTGACTGACGAGTTTGGTAGTCTTGGGACATTACGGACTATGTTCGTAATTGGGAACTCCACCTGGCGTTGCGGTGTATGATCCATGGCATTGGTTCCCGCACGTGCTCTGTTGGTTGTGGCCGATAGGTTTGGTAGCAAATTACCTGGGGGTAACCACTAGAAGAGGTAGAACCCGAATGGTCTGGTTGTGGCCAAACGTTAGAGAATTTATTTAAAGATAGTACTTTGATACTTGTGGAGCTTAAATCTGTTTAATTGGTTATATGATATTCAGTTATGATGTATGTTGTTTTCATAAGCTCACCCTATCTGCTTGTGTTTGGCGATGATCGTGTACGCGGTACACGTGAACAGAGGATGTTGATGCAGGTGGAGCCGATGATGCTTAGTCGCGAGTGGGGTTCTACTGGGGAAACTTCTTACATTATCTTTATTTGCTTTTGGGAACTGTTGTAAACCCGGATGGGTGAAATTATAACATTGTTATTTTGGTTTTTGTAGTGGACGTTTATAAACTTTATTCGACCATTTAATAAATTTTAAATTTCTCGCATTTTTGGGAAATGAGGTTATTCATAAATGCGGCAGTATTATATTTTTATTTGTTTTATATATTTAAACCAATAATATCCTGATGGGATGTTACAATTGAGGGTCCAAGGAAGTTTTGTGAGAATGAGTTCATTAAGATGAAGCTTGGAGTCATGGGGTTGAGAGTCTATGAAATGAAACTACCTAAATGGTGGATAGGTTATGCGAAGATGAGTACATGAGAATAATAAGGAATAAAAGTAATTGAGATTCTGGTATGAGTCATAAAATAGTGTGAGTGTAATACTTGATCTTGAGAGGTCTATTTGGAATGCAGTAAGGAACAACTGAGATTAGTGGAAATAAGTATATAAAAGATAGCGAGATAAACTTGTATAGTTAAGTAAGCTATAAAGGGGAAGGAAATGGGGACAAGTCTCGTATGAGCATAGGTACTATTTAGAGAAAAAGATGGATTATACTAAATAGTAGTAGGAATACGTGAGTCTAGAAAGTGAAAATGGTTTCGAGTAAGGTATTCCAAGGAATGCAAGTACATTGTGACTAGCCAAGTCTATGAGAATTGTTGCGATACATTTAGTGAGAAGTGTAGTGGGTGCTAGAATCTGTAAACCTTGAAAATTCGTGATAGGGAACCCAAATGGGGTGCTGCTGTACTGATACAGCACCTGATAACGAGGTGAATCCGCCAGGCGAGGGATGGGTAGACAGAGGCGTCTGGTTTCGTGTGTGCCTGGCGACATGAGTGGTACCGCCAGGCGATGGCCTCCCAACAGAGGAACTACTGAACCACGTGCGCTTGGAAATAAGTGGTGTTCTGCCAGGCGGGACCAGTAGCGAGGATGATCTTGAGGCGTTGTGCGCCTGGCGGTACGCGTCAACCGCCAGACGGTTTAGGAGTTGGTAGCGCTTGGCGGCACGTGTCCCTCGTCAGGCAAATTGTACTACTACAGCTTGGAATTGTGATTTCGCATATGTGATCTACAAGGCATCTAGTGGAGTTTTAAAGGTGGGATTGCTGGTGGTCCTTGAGTTGTGGCTCGGAACGTATCCCTTGAGTTGTGGCTTGGGATAGGGGTTAAGCACGTGGTATTCCTTGAGTTGTGGCTCGGAATAACATATCTTGAGTTGTGGCTCGGGATGGCGGATGAACACGAGGAACCCTTGAGTTGTGGCTCGGGTTGGCGAGTGTTGCTGGTGTGAGTGTGCTGGTTGTGGCCAGTACGAATGGGTTCAGATAGATTGCCCTCCTCAGTTGTTGGCTAACGAGTTTGGTAGTCTTGGGACGATACGGACTATGTTCGTATATGGGAACTCTACCTGGCGTTACGGTGTATGATCCGTAGCATTGTTTTGCGCACGTGCTCTATCGGTTGTGGCCGATAGGTATGACAACAAGTCACCTTGAAGTAATCATTAGACGATGTAGAACACGAATAATATGATTGGGGGTCAGATGGTAGGAATTAAAAGATGGAACAATGTCGGATGTTTAAGTTATGTATAGTGACATGTGTATATGTATATATATCTGCAACATTATATATGTTTTATCTGTTAAGCTCACCCTATCTACGTGTGTTTGGCGATGATCGTGTACGCGGTATACGGGAGCAGATGTTGTTGATGCAAGTGGCTTAGGTGAAGCTTAGTCACGGAGAGGGGATAGACTCGGGGAAACCTTATGTTTTATTTTCTCTAGTTTTGGGATCAGTTGTAAACCCTGATGGGTGATATTATAACATTTGATTTTTGGTTTTTATGACTGATGGTTATGAACATTATTTACTTATTTAATAAATTTTAAATTTTCCCGCGTTTTGGGAAAATGAGGTATTATTAAATGCTCTGTTATTTATTTATTTCTTTATTTTATTTATAAATCCGTAATATCCTGACGGGATGTTACACAGTGTACCTCCTGGCCTTTGATGTTCAATTTTGGCCTTTTGACATACCAAACACTGAGCAACAAAGTATGCCACGTCTGCGTTCATACCATTCCACCAAAAGGACTCCTTCAAATCCTTATACATCTTAGTCATACCTGGATGTATGCTAAGATGACTCTGGTGACCCTCCTTCAGAATCTACCTCCTGAAATGAGGTCCTCCTGGTACGCACACTCTACCTTTAAAACGTAGAATGTCATCCTCTCCCATCTGATAATCCTTCCCTTTCTCTGTGCCTAACCACCCCACAAACTGTTGCAATTCCAAATCGTGTCCCTGAGCCACACGAATTTCATTCAAAAATTCATTAGTGACTTTTAGCAAGTTGCACTGTATCGAGTCTTGCCCAAACTGCATCCCCAGATTCATATCTCGGAGTTTCTCAATCAACTCTAACTCCTTTATCATCATGCAAGACACATGTATCTTCTTCCGACTCAAAGCATTGGCTACAACATTTGCCTTGCCCGGATGATAGAGCAATTCAAAGTCATAGTCCTTCAAATACTCCATCCTCCTACGCTGCCTCATATTCAGCTCCTTTTGATCAAACAAGTATTTCAAACTTTTGTGATCGTTGAACAGAAAAAGTGTCGTTCTTTTGTGTATCAATTAAAGATGTTCAGAGAATCATTTAGAGTTAGAATTATGGGGTTACTTAGAGAAAGTTGTGCAAGAGTAGTAGGAGATGGTTTGAGTTATGATTTCAAGTAAGAGTGCCAACTTGGAATTGAGAAAGTGAGAGTAGATGTTTAGCTAGGGAATGGAAATCAAGATCCGTGATTTGACGAGTTAAGAGTAAGGGTTGATTGAGAAACATAAGTGTTTGGGTTGGAAAGAGAATGTGTGAGGAGATTTCATTAGTTTAGTCATCCGACTAGAACTAGTGAGTCTCTCAACAAGGTTGGGGAAGAAGCAATTCAGAAAAATCTTAGTTGAGAAGTATCTTAGAGTTGATAGGTATAAATCAAACTAAAAAATTTAAGTCAAGGAAAGACATAGTTCTAAGGCTTTTGTGGAAGGATGGTTACAAGTTAGTAGATTAGAAATGAAGGTGAGATGCCGAAATGAATTTGGTGGTTGTAAAAGAGGGAAGTTTAATTTGGAAATAGAATGACTTGGTTGTGGATTTTGTTACCATTGGTTGAAGTAGTACAGGAGGCAAGATGTTATAAGTTTCGTTATGCGTAAAAGTAGTCAAGAGTGTTGATGATGAGGTAGTAGGCCAGAACTCAATAGTGATCAAGTCAGTGGAGTGATGCATAAAGGAGCGAACAAGGTGACGGGAAGTGATAACGAACATGCTTTAGTTTGAGACTTAAAGTGATATGAGACTTTGATAAAAACCTATTAGGGGAGAGCATATGGTGGGTGAGTAAGTATATCACAAGTTAGTTGGGCAAGTATGAGGGAGCAGTGTTAAGGTTGCAAGTTGGAAGTTAGTTCGAGTGTAGTGACTAAACCAATTTACATTTTTGGACACATATCGCATAGCTCAAAGGTAAAGTTTCCAGTGACTATAGGTGTTGAAGTCATCAAATATGTCATGTCTAGGTGGTGGTTGTCGGAGGGCGTGAGGAAAATGCGATTTTCTTTCTATCCCATCGGTGAATTTTCGAGGACAAAAATTTTTGTTGTTGGGAAGAATGTAAAACCCTATTTTTATTTCTGCCCTAATTTAAAAAGGGCTATCCCCAAATCAATTGGGCCTACGGCTGGCCCATAGGGAGCCAAAGACCATAATTTGCCCTAACACTCTAGTTTCACTCACTTTCAGAAAACATTCGTTCTCACGCTCTCCTTGCTTCCCAACAGAAAGCTCTGTTAGGGTTTGGTTCCCCATCCTCTCCAAGCAAGCTCAAGCTCTTCCACTTCATGTAAGTTGCTTCTAGGCTCGTAGTAGTTCCCTTCTAGCTTTATTTTCGTATTTCCTTGGGGAGTCACCTCAATAACCTTGTTCTATTCCGTTTCGCTGTTTTTCCAACTCACTAAGTTGTTCCTAGAGTTGTGGTGCTCACTATTAGGTATACGATTCATTTGGACTAGCTCTTTCGAAGTAAGGGAAGCTAGGGTTCCTTCAGTTTTGTAGTATATGGTTGATTTTATCGGTGAATTGTGTCTTAAATGCCTGATTGGTGTCTTGTATGCATGAAATCTAAATTGGGTATGTCTTTACTGTGTTTTGGAATGTTGCTCGCTCGCATGAATAACAGGAGAGACCTGTTAAACTAGCCTAGGCGAGTGTGTCTTTCGCCCAAACAAGGAGCCCTCGCCTAAGCGAGGTTAACATGGCTCGCCCTCTCCTCTGTTTCGAGTTGTTGCTTGAGCGAAGGCCTCTCGCCTGAGCGAGATGGGTTAGCTTGAGCGAGAACTCGAGGTGCACAATGCTCGAGAACTCGCCCAGGCGAGAGCTTTTAGCTTGAGCAAGGGATCTCTCTCGCCTGAGCGAGAGTTGCTAGCTTGAGCGAGATTGACAGTAGTGAGTTTGGGGGATTGTATATTTCTATCGTTGCAGTTGTTGGTTGCTTGTTTTACTTGACTAGTTTCATTCAAGGTATGGAACATATGGATATGCATGAAAACTATGTTCTTGTATGTTTGACCCATGTTTGATTGAATTGTTATGTTAAAAGCATGAGATGAATGATTATGCACGAGTGATATGGTTCATGGGTTGTGAATGATAGGTTTGGTATGATCTTGACATGTGTTTTAAATGGGATGGTTGGTTATCAAAGTGGCATGGTGTCGGTATGAAATACACTTCTACATTCATGGATTGGGAAGGATGAGTTGGAATGGATTCAACATGGAATATGAACGATGATTGATTATAGAGGTTGGCATGAGATTTATATGCATGATAAATATTACTTGGTTGGTTGAATATGATGGGTATGTGGTCAGGACATAATTCCATGAGCCTCTAGGTGAGACCTCATGGTGGTGCTTCAGTGGTCGGGACGTAATTCCATGACCCCTGTTAGTGGGAGTTCATGGTGGTGCCTCATCTATATAATTTAGTAAGGATTCAAGGTAAGGTTGCATCCTGACGCTCTAAGGAGTCAGCTAGTCTCACATAGAGCGGACTGACTCTTGTTGTGAGAGTAGTAGGAGGCCTGAAATTCATCAAGGACTAACCTTGTGTGGGGGGTTGAGATATTGTAACATTGTAACACTTAGCTCAAGGGTGTGCAGCTCGGGGGTGAGCAGGAAAATCCACCACAAGTGCAAGCATTCGCTGAATCAGACTAGATTATATGTATCCGGATGAGTCGAGTCTGAGTCTTAGTGTTTTTTTTGAAAGGTCATAACATGTTTGGATGAGATATACTTATTGGAATGTGAAATAGCATGTAACTGTATGATAAACTGTTTTATACTCTAGCTTACCTTTTTTCTTGTTTGATTGCTTGTGTGTGGTTCTTCTCTTTTTGCGATGATCATCAATTTATTGATGTGAGCAGATGCGAGAACACCCGGGGTCAACAGGGAAGTGATGGTTCCGCTGCGTAGCCCATCTGGGTTGGATTCTACAGTCTTGGGCTTTCTCGTAGGGCTATGGCCCATGTACTATTTTGTCCTTTAGTACCTTAATAACTATTGTCAAGTTCTTGTATTATACTTTGTATCTGGCATCGTGGTGTGCTTGGTTTCTTATAGTTTTTTTTTTGGATATTGTGAGGAGTAGTGGTTATACTCCTGGATTTGTTTATTCTACTCTATCTGTGTGGAATTTCATTTAAATTAAAGATATTATTTAAATGGAGTGTTACATAAATCACATCATTTGAATAAATTCATTATTTGAGTTATAATATATATATTAATGTTAAATATGTTTTTACTATTTGAATGTAAAATTAAAATTTATCTATCTAAAATGTTGATACATTTTATAAACATCTCAAACATTTTCTAAAAGATAGACCTACAATTAGTTTTATTATTCTATAAATATTGATTATAGTTTGAATTTTAAATATATTTAAAGTTTTGTATCACGTGAAATTATAAGAAATAGACTTGAAGTGATTACCAAAGAGAGGATGTCTTCTTCTTCTTTTTTTTCATTCTTCTATTCTCGAATATTTTTTTACTACGCTATAAGAATACCAATTATCATGAACCTCAATGAATTTGAATCGCGCTTGCTGCGCTTATTTCAAATGAATTGCGTTGTTCGCGGGTTATCACCGAATAAGTGTTTAAGAATGAATAAAAAAGGAACAAGAAACTAAAGGAAGGTTTGTGACTTTGGATTAGAAACTCGAATATAAAAAATCAAAAGTTTTATTAACGTAGGTAAAATTTCTCACAGAGCACAAGTTTCATTCAAAATGAGCTTTAAAATATTAAAAGAAAAAAAGATAAGTCTATACATCAAGACTACTATACTCACTCACCTCTTTCTTTTTACAACACCATAATTGCCTACTACACCCCAATTATTTTTGTGAAAAACCCAATTTGCCCTTTGTGATTTTGTTATACGTAGGGGTGGCAATACGGGCCGGCCCGCCCCGTTTAGGCCCGCCCCGCATAAGGCTCGCACACCGCGAGCCGGCCCGTTCCGCCCCGCACATTTTATGCGGGCCGCATAATCTGGCCCGCCCCGCATACACGTTGGCCCGCACAGTTTGGAAATTTTTTTTTTTTAACTTTACCCATAATTCTAACCATTTTGAAGCAGACCTGGACATAGAAACAATACATTTAAATCATAAAACAGTGCAGTAACATGATTGTTGGACTCTTATAACAGTGCAATCAACCAAAACTTGGACAAGTGCAATAAACAACATAAAAAACAGTCCACCAAACGAAGTCTTGGAGCATTAAACAAGTGTAACAAACAAGTCCTGGACATCATATGAATGAAGTGCAATAACAACATAAAAGAGTCCATAAAAGGGGTCTAGAACACGAAAACACCAAACCAACAAAGTTCAAATCAAAAATAGTCCAAAACATAGAAACATCTTCATGGTTGTAGTCTATTGTTCTTCATCTTCCATGCTTATGACATTGGAAGCAACACCGGAGGACCCTTCATTTACCACCAGATATTTGTAAGTAATATTTTCTCCATCTTCTGCATATATTCAAACCAAAAAAATAAATAGTAAGTAGGAATGAATTTACTTGACAATAAAAATAATAGAAAGTAAGAATCAAATAATTACCCTCAACAAAACCATGCTTCCAACTAGAAAGGCAAATATTGGATTTGACATTCTCGGGTAAGAGTCGACTCCTATATTTGTTAAGGATCCGAGACCCAATGCTAAAAGAAGATTCTGATGCCACAGTTGTTATTGGGATGCTAAAGAGATCTCTAGCCATTATTGATAGGTCAGAAAATCTTAGACTATTATTTTTCCACCATTCCAAGACATCCATGTGCTCCATAAATCGAAAACCTAGATTTGGTTCCTCCAAATATGTCTCAAGTTGATTCTTTCCAATTCTATTACCCAATTCACTATCACACTCTTTTAATTCCTATTAACAAAACAATGAATGAATAAGTTAGTAACATCAATATGAAGAATGCCATACAAAATACAATCAAGTTAAATTAAAATTACATCAAATAGGCTTAGATGTGGAAGAGAAACGGATGAGGAAGAAGAAGATTGTCCTTGTTTGCGCTTTAGAACATTTGTTGATGTTGTTGTTGGCAAACTTTTACTATATTCAGCAAAAAGGTTGTACAACTTGTCCTTGATTTTTGCCAACTTCAATCCAGAAGTAAGAGGATCAATCTTATCAAAGCAGTAGGCCAATGTTTGTAGTTTCATTCTTGGGTCTAAAATTGCTCCAAAAGCAAGCACAACACTATATTCATCCCAATACTTTTGAAACTTAACCATCATCAATTCAACCATCTTCTTTATCAAATCATCTCCATCCTTAACATTCTCCATCAACAAACTTTGAATCTTCCAAACTTGTAAGAAATACAAATTTGATGTGGGATAGCTTGTGGCAGACATTAAGGTTGTCATATC
>Ga0214542_1005503_pt1 | contig 23999 bp, 9 predicted proteins | sample CNSS1metaG_FD_160096 | JGI IMG/M metagenome (GOLD analysis project Ga0214542, IMG submission 160096) | Root nodule microbial communities from cowpea collected in UCLA plant growth center, Los Angeles, California, USA - CNSS1 | ecosystem: Host-associated > Plants > Roots > Nodule | place: USA...
GTGATCCCGGAAAGTAACTTTTGCTCCTTTTTTTTAATATATTATTGTTGATGATAAATTTTATGCTACTTTTTTATATATATTATTGTCATATTTTTTGGATTCTATTGTTATGAGTGCTTGTTTTGAATAGAAAAAATGATGTAAGAAAATGAAAACTTTTTTTAACTCAAAAAAATAATTTATATATAACAAATATAATTTGGTGTCCTAAAATTTTTGTTGAAGTTCCGCCACTGAATGGATCCTTTAAGGGACGGGTTATGGCTTCCCAAAATTTTTAGAAAATTTTAAAATTAGTATATATTTATATATTTCAAATTTTTAAAGTTTTTAAATTATGTATAGGATATACATTGAAAATTGATGAAAATTAAATTACATATCTTTTTTATATTTTTTATAATGCAACATTTAATATTAATAAATAATAATATATAAAATAAAGTATAATAAAGACTAAAAATATTTATTAAGATATTTTTTATTTTATTTTTATTGTTTTTTGAGTTTATCAAATATTGTACTTATCTTTCACACTCACATCTTTTTATGAAAAAGAAAGTAAGTTAAATACAGACTTATTGTTTTTACTTTACTTTCATTATTCCATCTGGTTTCTTCCATTTTTTAAGAAAAAAAGTAATTCTTTTTTGTCTCACTTGATAAGTGAAATATTAGTTTAATAGTTAGTATCATCTTTTTAATTTCATGAACCTTTATATATTCATTTTTTATGAATATAAAAGAAAAAATAATATTGTGTTTTTTCATAACCGGTTTTAATTGTGACTTGATTGTCATAAATTTTTCTTTTAATGATTGTGTCTTTGAATTTTTTATTTGATTATGATAAATCATTTTTAATCTTAAACTTATATATATACATATATATATTGATGAAAATAAAAAAATATATTTATTTTTTAAAAGAATAGATTCAACTTCTTTACATGGAAGCATGATACTACTAATGTGATTGTTCAATTAGAGGAACTTTTTCTTAAGATTAAGATTCAAAGAATAATTACACATGTGAGGAGTTTCATATTTATTATTTGGAAGGTGATTCAATAAAACGTCTTCAAATATAGGACTATCTAATGTGTGATATTTTTTGGAGTTACACTTATACTAAATTATTTTGGCTTTCCAAAATTATTGATCAAGATTCGCCACTAAATTGAATTATGTGGTATTTTTTATTTTTTTTCTTTAATTTTTCAATTAATTCATTTTTTTTTCAATTTTTTCCAACTGATTAACTTATTCATGGAAAAAGAAAGAACGGATTAGTTAGTAATTTGAAGAAAATTAATAAAAGAAAAAATAAGTTCATTGAAAATGAAAAACATATCATCCCATTAATTATAAAATCAAAAAGTAAAATATTTAAACCAAAATTTTAAAAGTATTTTACAGACATAGAACAAAATTTTAATAATATTTAATTAAAAATACTTAAAGTTATAAAATATTTAAAACTTAATTAATAATAAATATAATTTGTCAATGTTTTGTGGAATGTAATTTTTATCATAAATGTTTTTGTTTACCCAATAAGTCTCACATTATTTAGAGGTTGAGGTCAGTCAAGTGCATTTTAAATACTTATTCCATCGTCTAAAACACCTTTTAAGGACAAAAACATGACGGAATTTCATGTTCTAAAGCGGACAATAGTCAGAAATGCAGTGATTGTTCCTAGCGATGATGCCGGATCGACTTGGGTCGGATCGGAACACTGGCGTCGTCTGTAGGGACGACAACTACCCTTGTCCTCGACTGAGACGTTTGACCTCGACTTATAAGCGGTGTGTGACTTATTGGATGTACCAGAACAATAATTTAGTATGATTTTGTCGTATTTTATATTTATTTTAAAAATATATATAATTTAATAAATTTTCATGTAATGATCGATGAATTTTGGAATGTCAGATTTCTTAGTAGTGGTTAACGTAACCCATGTTGGATGTAAATTTTCCTATAAATTAGAATTTATTAAATGTAATTTGACGATAGATTAATTTAACCATGGTCATTAACTCTACTATGTAGATTTAAATGAAATCCGACCACTTAAAAAGGGTAAGTACCCACTATATTTTAATTTAAATAAAAAATAAATAAAAAAACATGATCAAAACATTAACACATTAAAATTAAATGAGTTATCTTTTATTAATTGGTTTTAAAAAATCTTCATCATTTCTTTATAAATTATCATTCAATATTATTTAAATGAGTTATTTGCTCTTTGTTTGAAATTTATAAATATTATGTATTGTATTTTTATTTAAATTTATTGTTAAAATATATTTTTAAATATTAATTTCTTTTTGTAAATACCTATGGATACTTATGGATATCCATAGATATTAAAAAAATATGCAGGTATTCACATAATGGATATTTAAACATATATAAAGGGGTCGATATTTATCCGATAGATAAGATATGAAGAACTATTATCTGTACCTTACCCGTTAACGTACCGTACCTAAAGTAGGATTTTCTCTGTATGCATATATGTGAAGTACAAGAGGGAACAATTTTCCAGAAAAAGAAAGATTACACATTAATTTCAGATCAAATTTACAAACTATAACCAGCAAAAGCCAAAAGAATATAACACGTTGGTATGAAAAAAATTAAAAAAGAAATTGAATTTTAAGAAGCTTTGGTCCTCGAGTTTGCATAAGCTTTGTAGGCGTGCCGACTGAGTACGTCAAGCCTACTAAAGAAAATTTATTGGCTGTGTGGTCCTGTGTATATTTTATATGTTGTTTGTACATTACAGAATGGACCATATTTTTATTTTTATTTATCTCAGTTCGTTTCTTTACAAAACAAAATCTGAAAAAATTGCAATCAATAATAATAATGAACACATATCAGTAAATTTATTATACTACTCTCATATTTCGAACTTCTATGATATAAATGAGACTTAAATTTCGTTGACTTTTTCTTTATTAGAGGTTATCTTTGGGTTCTTCTTCTAGATGCCAATTTAAGTAAATAAAAAATAAAAAAATTAAAATGATACATTTTTCATATTTGTATTTCTGATAATGTATAAAATAAATAAATAACTGAATTCTAGAAGTAGTTTCACAATTTAAATTTATAATTAATAAAAGGAATTGAATTGAACCAAATTGAACTATTTAAAAAAAATTGAATAAATTATAAAAATTGTTTAAATTATTATCAATAAATATTTTATTTTGACTTAGATTAAAATATTCTTTAACTCTTTAAATTACAATTTCATTAAGTAGTTTTAGTTAGAAGTAATGGCCATATAAAAGTTAAATTAAAATACCAATTCAATTCAAATTTTAAAATAATTCAGTCTGTTAGGCAATCTAAATCTAATTCAGTTCAATGCAAATATATTTCAAACTAATTTCTTTAGAACTACTGCACTTTTAAACTAAATATATATCTTATAAATTGAATAATCATTTCTATTTCAATATATATATATATATATATATATATATAAACTTTTAAGGATTAAAAATAAAAATGTACTTTGAGTTCTTTATAATTTTAAATTTAGTTTTATTTAATCAGTTATACTATTATTAGTAATTTATTAACTACATTTCATACATCAATAAATTGAACAAGTAACAACAGTTATTATTTTTTGTCAAACATGCACACTTTAATAACATAAGAGGTTTGAATGATTGTGATCCAGATCACATGTTTACTTACTAGATAGGTTAATTATATTTTGAGGAAGGTAAGAGTAATGCTCTCCCTTCTTGTTTTTTTTTATAAACAATGTTCTTTTTGAAGTTATTGATTGACTTAGAAGGTTTATTAGGAATGTTTTGCCATTATACAACACAATTTCTCTAATAAATATCAAGAAGTAAAGTTTTGTCAAGAAGTAAATTTTTGTCAAGAAGTAAATTTTTCGTTTGAAATTGACACTTATCATGTATTAAATGGTACTATTTGTGTACAAAACAAATATCTTTAGTTTAAGATATAGAATGAGATATTGAAAAATAGAGTTTTATGAATTATAATGCTATTATGTTGTTTTGCAGAGAAAATAAAAGAAAATATCAAGTATGCAGCTGAGTCACAATACTAGAGCTGAGCCATGGAAGTAAAAAATATAGGACAACATATTTTGGACTTTTTGGCTGAGCATAAGGAATGGAGCTGAGCCTCGTGAGGAAACCCTCTTTGCAAGGAAACTTGGAGCCCGAATCCATGAGGCTGAGCAGCCAAGGAAACCCTTCCAAGAAGGAAAGGTCACGTGCTAAGCACCAAGACAAGGGGCTGAGCTGAGGAGGAAACTCACTTGTGAAGTAACCCCTGTGGCTGAGCACCACCCAAAAATTCCTATAAATAAAGACCTTGAGTCTTCATTTTAAGCATTGAGTGAAGGCTCCATAATGTAGTATTAGGACATAATAGGGTTGTGAGGCACGAGGGAGGTGCTCTTAGTGTAGATGCTGCTGGAATTGCATTATAATATTCTATGAGTAGCTGAACTCCCTCGTGTCCAGGTTTGATGTAATCAATTCTGATTCTATTCACTTCTACTTCTTTGGTATTTATCTTTGCTTTCATTCAATTGTTTGTGGTTTGATTTATGCTTAATGATGACTTAATCACTCATCTATTTAATTGGCTTGGATTTTGAGTTGAGAAACCGGTCCAAACTGTGATCCAATCAAATCATCATACGTGTACCAAATGCTTCATGGCATACCAGAGTGAATGTTGGAGGAGTTTGTCTTGCACATTAATGCAAGGACTCATTCTACCAAGAGTAGAGAGATCACACTAGGGTTTGGAGTCCTTAGGTTCTAGTGCATTCAGAGATGAACCTAGATCTACGTGGAAAGAGTACTCTCAAGACATTGAATGACTTGCAAAGTAAGTAAACAAGATGATAGTGGTGTAGTAGAAGATAAAATGAAATCAATTCATATCCCCTACTCCACTCAATCTATAATAAACTACTGTTTAATTTTACTTGCACCTTTTATCAAACAAAAACATAAAAATCAAACTACCAATATACTTGCTAAATCCTTGTGGATACGACACTTGTTGATACTACTATGTACCAGTACACTTGCTGGAAATGGTTGTTGAAAAATAGTCATCACTCTCTTATTCATATAACCTTTGAAGAAAATAGTAGTTATAAACTCACTTTTGGTCCTTAAGCTACTTGAGCTCTTTTTAATCATTTTTATTTCTTCTGAAGAGCTTGACATTCATGGATGCATTAAATGTAGACCATGTAACAAGAAATGTTTTTTTTTTCATTATGCAACATCGCAATAGTTGATGTACTTATATTTTTTTTGGCAATTTGCATTTCCTTCATTTGTCCAAACTGCATTGTTGTTTGAATTAAGCAATTCTTGCGAAATTTACAATGCTTAGTTCAACTAATTGCCAAACGAAAAATAAATTTAGTTCTTTGTTTAAGAGATCCTTTATCTGACTTTGTCTTTTGCTTAACAAATTTCTTTACAAGATGGAAGTAGCATATTTTTGCAACATAGAATTTGTTGGAAATATTTTATTATAATTTAAAAAAAATAATTAAAATAAAATTCTATTGTTATTAATATTTTTATGGACTTTTAATTTTATGGGTTAATGTCATTTATGACTAACGGCTATATTCTTATTACTATTTATTCTTGTTGTGTCTCTTTTTCCTACCTATAAATACCATTTAGGTGCATGGGAAAAGACAACAACAGACATAATAAACACTAGAGTTTTCTCAAGAGTGTTCTTCTTTCCTTCTCTATATTATCTCTTAAAACAGTGGTGTTCATAAGGTTCAGTGATCATTCGCTCCACTCAATCGATCTGACGAGTTGTTGTATTTTGGGAGAGAAACGCATATGGTTTGAAACACATATGATTGTGTATTGTGTATTTGTATTGCCTTGTGCAGTAGTTGTTGGGTCTTTGATTAATATTCGTTGATTTATATATATGTCTTAGTATTATTATTACTTTAATAATTATTATATTATTTTATATTTTTATTATTAATATTAGAGCCGTCAAAATGGGTTATAACCCGCGAGCCAACCCGGCTCATCACGGGTTCAGGCTTAGTTGGGTTGAAAAAAAATTACAAATTTCAGTATGGGTTAAAATTGAACCCAATTCACTAAGAACCCGACTCATCCCGCCAATAAATTTTAAATATTAAATTAATATATATATATATATATATATATATAATATTAAAAAAATAAAATCCTAAGCCTAAATGTTATTCTCTTTAATTCACCATTGCATCTTTTTGTTTGTGGTTGTCATCTTGAAACCACTGCTTCCAGACTTCACATTATTTGATTGTTCATTATTTTCACAATTCTAATTTCTATCTCTCATCTTTCTCTCTCACTTTCACTTCATACTTTATTTTGTTTTAAAGTTATGCTACTTGAAATTTTTGGTTGTTTGTTTATATAGTTAACTTTTATGGTGATTACAGAACAAAATGAATTCTGAAACAGTAGATGATCAACGTGTTAATGATAATTTGAATGATTCTTTGCCACCGTAGAAGAGATTGATAATGAGGGTACAAATTTTGGTAGAGAAAGTAAGAGACCTAGGGGAACTACTTCTAAGGTTTGGGATCATTTTACAAAAATTGGTATAAAAGAAGGTAAAGAAAATGTTGTGGATTTATCCATTCAAGACTCTAATACTACAATTTGATAAGTGACAAGAATGATTTGATGTTAGATAGTAATTTATATTTTTGTGATTTTGGTTTGTATTTGGAGTTTAACATAATTTGGGATTTTATTTGGATTGTATTGAAGTTTATTTAGATTTTAATCGGAATTATAATTTAGTTTTCTTGGGATTGAAGAAAAAAAATTGTGTGTGTGTGTGTGTTTTTTTTTAATTAAGTGAGCCAGTGAGCCAGTGAGCCAACCCGTTTAACTCGCCAACCCGTGGTGGATCGGGTCGGGTTCTAATTTTTTTGGCACGCTAATAAGTGAGCCGGATTGGGTTGACCCACTAAGTGGCCAACCCGTCGCAGGCCGAGTCGGGTTGGGTCGGGTGACCCGTTTTAACAGCTCTAATTAATATATAGTAATATTTGAGAAATCATAATTTCTAACAGAATTAACATTTATATGTTTCCATTTTAATTATTCTTATGCGATTATCATTTGAGCACATATGTATTATGTTAGACATAAAATTATATTGCACAACATTGTATCATTAGTCAAATAAAACACTTGCATATTACATGATCTATTGTTGAGATTAACCATTAGCTTTTAGACGGGGCATAATTATGTTTTTATACTTAGTTGTTTTTAGCACTTAAAAAAAACCACATGGTGTTGAAATTTTTCTCTAACGTTGTTCAAATTTATACTACTTTGTCATAACAATATATTTTGTCCATGTATTTCTTATGTAATCTAATGTGTGTGAGTCTAGCAGTTGTATCTTGTTGAAAATTTGCTACATAATTATATTAGTTGATTGTAACATATTACCTTATTCCAACCTCTATTAATATGAACTCCCACAATGGTTGTTATCCAATGTATAACCTAGTAGTTGCACTCTTAACCTCCAATTTTCTATTTCACCTCAACTCAATAAAATTATAAGAAAGACAAAACAAAAGACAATATATGTTGCACTAGTTCTTTCATTCAATATGTTATATCTAGAATGACACGATAATAAAATGAGAACATTTGAAATTATAATATGACATTGATGTAACAAATGTTTATTGAAATTGACTTATTAATCTAGTATTTACTTAAAGTAGGTAGGAGACTTCTTATGCAAGGAACAAAACTGAGTCTAGTATTTGTGTAAAGTAGGTTGGAGACTTTTTATGGAAGGAGCAAAAGATGTGATATAACTAATAGTTGTCAAAGTCGTTTATATTTAAATAATTCACTATAACTTATTTAAATAAGTATGCATCAAGTGAAGTAGATTTGTTAATGTCTCTTAATTAAGATATTGATGATGTATCTTGTATTTTTGATTTTTTTTGTTGCCCACGGAGTAAATGAGTTAAGAGTTCAAAAACTCATGTGTCATGTTTTTCTTCATTCACACACAAATCGTACATATTTTTTATATTATAATAAATTATTAATAATATATATACACAATAATAATAATAATATATATATATATATATAAATAGTGGCGTAATGTTTTAAAATTTGAACCTACATCATTTATAATTTGCACAGTCAATATGTTTAATTCATGAGCATTTGAAGTACTTTTTTAATTGAAAATGATTGAGCTTGATACCCGTGTTTCCATTTTAAATAGAAAATGATTTTATAAAGAGAAAAATGAACATTACTATAAGAGAGTATTCAAATGATTTCATAGAAATTTCTATTTAATTTCTTTGAAATTTTACATTTTATTGTGAATAAATTAATTAAATTATAGCAAAAAAAATTTAGTTTTCCTTCTTGTTTATGAAAAAAATCATATCATATTATTATTTTCAAAAACAAGTATCGAGCGGTGTTAACTAAGATTATTATATAATCTCAAACAACTAAACACTAGACTACATTAGCCTATTACACATAAAAAATCATCAAACAAAAAGATTTGTAACTATCAAATGAGGGATGGATTTTGAATATCAGAATGTCAGCATGCTGAGATGTTAAAGTGTATAATGATATATAACATGATCTTATTTAAAAGTATCAAATAAGGCAAGAAAATCATTATAATAATAATTGGGTGACACTAGTGTAGTAAAGAAATTTGGCATCGATTATTTTGGACATTGTGCTTCAGTTTTACAACCGAAACATATTCAGGCAAGGTAAAAAATGATATTTTTTAGGTTTGGCTATAAACCAAAGCCTAAACTTCCATATTAGGCTCTAATTCTTCCAGAACCAAACCACAATACTATAATGGAAAACACAAGAAAAATGGGGGACTAGGCTTTGTATGCTTCAACAACGAAGGATGTTTGACAGTGGTGAATGCTTTGCAAGTGCAGCAATGGTTTGCCTCCTTAATGCAAGAATAGTTCTTGTTCAATAAATAACCAAAATGGATTAACAAACGAAACAGAGAAAAAAAAAGTTCTTCGCGTACCTAATAGTTTAAGAATGAAATGTAATGGTACCTTGTTTATGGAGGCTTCACATTCAAACAGTGGGTGGCGTGGAGGCTTTGAAGTGCTTCGCGTTCACAGAGAGAGGTATGACCTTTGCTTTCAAATGATTTGCGATGAACGAAATGAAAGACCATAATGAAAAGAGAGAGACGAGGGAGATGAACGAGTGGGATGACCTTTGCCTTCGAAAGAAGAGATTGAAAATGGAGGAGAAAATGTGAAGATCACGTTCTTCAACCGAAAATGAAAATGGAGGAAATGATGAATTTCGCAGAGGCGCGTTCAAATGGCAAAGGAAGTAACTTTGCTAAAATTTTAACCCTGACAAGATAATAGACTTCAATTTTACTAATAACTGAAGCATATTACATAATAGGTATCGGTTATTAGTAGAATTGAAGTTTATTCCCCTGTTCTATAAAAAAATAATATTTTAGATATTTGTTGTAATTTTAGGCTTCGATTCTGGAACAAATGAAAAATGAAGCTATAAGACTGATGTTTGAGTTTAGGCTTTGGTTTTATAAAGAATTGAATTCTAAAGGACTTACATAATTAAAAAATGTCATTGCAATTTTTAAAATTTTGGGTTTTGCAAAATCAAAACATAAGACAAATTTGAATGTTTTTTTTACTAAGGTGAAACATTAGAGATAATGTTTATACCCACGCAATTAAACACACATACAGAACGTAGCTACATAGCTGAAATGAGCTTAACCTTTTAAGAATATAATTCCATGTTTTTACCGTAGAGTAGTTTTTCGACAATGTCTATTTTATTTATTTTGCTCTCAATTGAAAAAGATATTGAGATTACTAGATATTTTTAAGTATTTTCCTAATATGAAGACGCAGTAACAAGCCCAATCTACTTTTTTTGTGTGACCCAATCCACATGTCTCGCATATGAAGACGAGTAACGAGCCCAATCTATATATTTAGATCATATAAAAGAGAAAAAAGCCCCCGGCGAGGACCGAACTCGCGACCTTTCGCTTACGAAGCGAACGCACTACCACTATGCTACGGAGGCTGGTTTGGTGATAAAATCATTAATACTAGATTTGTACTGTGTAATAAAATTGTTTTTCCGAAGGTTCAATCTAAATTATTTTACTATGGATTAGTGATTTAGTATGAAGTGTTCATAATATTGATCCATTAAAATATAAAAATAAATATTCCTTTATTTATGTTATAGAGATTAACTCACTTTACAAAAAACTTATTCGTTAATGGCAAGTAGTAAACCATAATAAAAAAATCACGTCACCTTTAATTTTTTTAGTTTTTACCTTTCTATAAACCTTACATTTGGTCTCTATGTTTAAAGAGTAATCTATTTTAGTCTTTAGTACTATACACTTTTTAATCCATATTCATTTTAGTTCCTAAGACACTATTATCTTTAAAATTCATTTTGACAATAATATATATGTTTCAAGCGAAAACAATATTAATAAATTTCGCTAAAATAATTTTATAACCTTATGTAAAATTGCCTTCATGCAGGATTGAACTACAGACCTTCAGTTTACAAGACTGACACTTTACCACTGAGTTATAAAGGCTCATTATATAAATTTAGTGAAATTAAAGGTTTTAATTCTTAATTATATCATTACTTTATTTTGGATTAGAGACCTCTTATAATATAGGACATAAAGAAGGAAGTTTTAGACAAGATATTCAAATGTACATTAAGAAAAAATCATCATCAATATTCACTTACATAGCATGGCTTTTTATAGGCGTTATGTTGTAATATAATGTTTTCAGCTTTCTCTTTTGTGTTAACATTTTATTAGAAATGTCCAACTTTTAGTTTGAACTTTCATTGATTTTCTCCTTTTGTTGAGGGAAATGTGAGTTATCTAAGTAGCTATATATTTTTTTTTATGTATTGCATTGAAATGGGCATACAACACTCGCAATTAAATTGTTTGTGTATCAATATCTACTTCAAAAATTGTAATATATACTCTTCAATAGACGCTCTTTCATGCGTTTAAAGATATAATCATTTGAGTGCATATGCTATTTTGCATGAATATTTAGTCTTTGACTTAGTTGTTTTATGTTATGTAGGTGTATCTATTCTTCTACACATTTAGAACTTTAAGCATTTGTGTTTGTTCTTGTTTTGTGCTTTATAAGTCCAATGTTTCATTAGGTTGTGTTTGCTCTTGATCATGTATCTTTTGAGATACTTTACGTAATGCATACTTAGCAAGCTCATTAGATTTAACCAAAACTTAATATTATTCATTATCATCAAAATCATAAGTGATATTCTAGCAAACATTCAAATGTTGACTGTGTCTAGTCTTGTATAACTCATCTGTGTCATAAAAAAGTTACTTGTAATATGGTCTTTCATTCTTTTGTAAAAAAAATATTCTTTCTTCTTGTATTATTCATATTTGTTGTATGAATGTGATAACTTTTGTATCTTCCACTTTTTGAAGTAATCTACCTATAAAGAACCTTAAGCTATGCATTTTCTTTACAAGATTAACCTTCCTATTAAAGTCTTTTATAGGTCTAGCTAGAAGTGATAACAAATGACACTAGATTTCTTAATCTTGGAAAAAATTGAAAGAGATTATCAAGAGTTATTTGTGTAATTGTGTAAACCAAAAATGATTTCTATATTCGTTATAATCAAAGTTTCTTATCAGTGCAATCATTCAAAAGTTTTTGGAAAAGAATTAGACATAGTCCTAATGAATTATTCTTTCGTACTAAATTTTATTTGATACACGATTTAGACAAAAAAGAATGTTGAGATCTAAAAATATTAATATCATTAAAGTTAAAGATGATATTCTTAAAAGAAGTTATTCTCAATTAATCATTATATAAATAATTCGGGAATATAAATATGTAAATGTTAATTTGACGAGATATTCTATTCTGTGTTTAATTGCTCGGGAAAAAGTTTAATAATATTTGTTTCAAATATGTTTTTTCGTATGAAAATACGAAGACAAATCACTTAACTCAAATTGCTTTTCGGATATATAAGTTATCAAGAGAAAATATGCAATCATTTATAAACATTCTCTAGTTGTTAGGTGAAATTTTCTGAGACATAAGTGAAATATGAAGTACAAAATGTGGAAATTGTGAAGATGTGAAAGATACTACTATGCAAATAAAGAAAGTTGCGACACCTCAGAGAAATATTAGCTCACTATAATAAAAGATCAACGAAGCACTTATTAAATATGGTGTTTCTAGTAAAGGTGTGATATCAATTAGAAAGCAATCGTGGCACGTTTTAATAACGATTAAACAAGTTTGATGTGAAATAAAAGTTATTTTTAGTTACAACCTTCTACAAATTGGTGTTACATAAAAAATGGTTATAAAAAGTTGAAAAATGTGTAAATGTTTTGTTATCTATATATTTAACACGGTATCAAAATATTTATGTCAATATAAATATAATAATTATTTATTTAAATCTAGATATTTACACAATTTCAAAAATATTTGCTTGAGAAACCATTAAAAAACGAAACTGAAAGTTTTAAAATTGTTAATCATTATTTAAGAATCCTTTCTCACAAAAACACTAGTGTACAATGAAAACACTTATCATGCAGCATTCTGCACCAAGGGAGTGGTAACGTAAGTTGCAAGGTATTCATGGCATGAAAAATAGGAACCATTGCAATCAAGTCACAATATGGAAGAAGAGAGAAACACAAAGATGTTTCAAATAAGGAACCTTTAGTTTTTATGTATTATGTATGCCATAAATCCATGGTATCTCAAATTTCTTTACATCTTAGCAAAAAAATAAATAATCAAAGCTCTAAGAAGCAAACTTATATGCCTTGAACCAAGAAATTTTTTATAAGCAAATGACAAGAAAATTATATAGATCTAACATCAGTGAGAAAGGGAATAACTGAACAAACTACTTTCCAAATAGCTTCCTGCGCCTAACTGGTGGCTTGACTCGCAAACCAGATGATTCACCAATCACAACTTCATCAACCAAGTCTTTGAATATAAGTCTCTCAACATCCAACACAACCCCAGGTAAATAACCATGAAAATCTGTCCAACTTTCTGAGCCAAGCATAACATCTTGACACAGCATGCTTTTCAGATCATCATCTTCATCTTCTAAGCAGCATTCTGGCTTCTTGGCTTGAATCTTTTCGATCTCAAAGCATAGTTCTTTGAGGAGCTTTTGAGCACTCAAGGTTTTCTTGGTGAGTCTGTTACTGTTAGGCAGAAACCATGGCTCTGGGGATGAGCCTAATTTGGCACCAAGAATCTCATTCACAGAATCAAAGATGAATTTCCTGTGAAATTTCTCTTTGTTCAGCTTCATGTTAGAATCTTTTTCCGGGGTGCTTTCTTCTTTTGAAAGCAAACTACTTGCCTTGGTCTGTTCCAAGACAAGGAATAACTCGGGGTTAATGGGATTACCCGAAGAGTGAAGTTGAAATGTCAGCAACTCGGAACTCAAATCTCTGAGCAAGAGGCCTGAAGCTAATAATATTTCAGAGATGTATCTGTGATCTGGATTTGAGTTCTCACATAGGGAAGCAATGTAGTCAATTCTAGCTTCATCGTGACTGGAGTTCAGCCGTCGAAGCTTCTGAACAAGGTGGTCTATGTTTTGTAATTTTTTTCTATTGATCTCTCCTGATCCCATGCTGTGAAATGAAAGGCTTTCTGCTGGGTTCCACTGATCTGTAATCTCATTTTCTTTGGAATCTTGACCATCATCACCTGCAAAATTTGATATTATAATTAGGAAGGTGAAAAAAATTCACATGATTACAAGTGATATCTATTGGGCAAATCTTCAGGACGAATTTCAGGACATGCACATTAAGCAAGGAAGAATTTACAAAGCCAAAGTTTTCTTAATGTCATGGCCCATAATAATTTTCAATGTGTAACGCATGTGCTAGCTCTCTCTAGCTAGTACCAATACCATTGTTACCTTTGAGAGCAACTAATTCTACATGCACATACTCAAAAATAAAATGGACAAGAGACAAATCTGCAATCCATCCTAATGCTCATCTGGTTCTGAAAAGATTAAGACCTTGTCCAACAATTTTAATTAGTTTCTTTATCTAGAAGACAGAAACTATACCTTTTGAATCCTCAGATATCTGCTTTACTGGGGATGGCATATCATCTCTGTACACCGATCCATCAAGAACTGAGATAGGACTTGGATGCTCTGGGGCATCTGCTCCAAGTTCTGCAACTGACTCAGCCTCATCCAACCTTGGAGTTGATTTCTGGAACAGTAAGCAAGATATGCACATTATCAACATTGGTAAAAGGAATATACTATTTGCTTAAATTTTCAATTTTATCACATTGTGCTAATCAGAAAGCTTGATTATAAAGATGAAAATGGCTCCTACTTTCTGCGTTGTCTCTGAAATCAATTGCTTCACACCCTTCAAAGATGGGCTTTGGCTGTCATCAATTTCAACAGACTTTAAACTACTTGTGACTTCCACTTCCATCTTTGAGTTGACAGTTAAACTGTCTGATTGCAAAGAGATTTCATCCCCGAGGCAACTTAAACTTCTTGATTCGTTGCTTATCTCACTCAATTGCTCATCATTATGGCGCGAGTTGGGGGTTTTGGGTCTTTGTTTCCCACCTGGTGAACCTGACTCTGTTGCCTTCTTACCAGATTGCCTTCTGAGTTTGGTTGAATCTGATGGTGGAGGAGGTGGACGAGATCGCTTCTCTAACTCCAACTTCTTCTGTTGCAATCTAGGGCTCACAGTTCCTGAGTGCTTCACAGAACTTTGGCTATTTTCTTTTAGATGTTGTTGAGACCTAGATTGAGATTGTGCAGATCTAGTAGTCTTACTACCATTTGCTTTCTTATCAATGGAACTGGCAGAAGCATCCCGATGAATGTTCCTGGAAGACTGTTCTTTTGCTACTCGAGTAGCAGATGTACTGGTTTTATTCTCTACATACACACCGCCATTCTGGTGTTTCTGGGAAACAGAAAGACCACCGATTGGAATGACTGAAGAAGCAGGAATTGCAGTTTTCTCAACAAGCTTTGCTGGTTTCATTATCACTATTGGGGATTCAAAAGCCCTTGCTGATTCAGATCCCTTGATTGTGGATGATAGAAAATTGTTTCTCTGAGAGTTTTGTTGCCTTAATGACCTGGTATTCTGATCTTGGCTGGTAGATTTTTGTTCATACTCATTTTGACTTCCAACAACATTTGGAGCTTGTTCTTCTTTTCTGCTCTCTAATAGTCCCTTTTCTTGCATTGCTTCAAGTATCTGTTTTAATGCTCTGAGATCCCTTCCAGATTGTTTGAATTCAAGATCCTTCAATCTCTTCTCTATCTCACTATAAACTGAAGGAAAGGTATCTGGTGCTCTCGCTGGAGCTTTTACACCCCTTAAATTCAGTTTCTGGGAGCTTCGATTTCCATCTTGCTGCTTCCATGGTGCGGGTTCAATGGGAAACCTTGAACTTGAGATGGGTTTCATTACTAGATCAGAATTTTTTCGCCTTGGGGAAGTTGGGTCTTTCAATGAAATTTTCGGAGAATGAGAAAATCGGAGTGGCCTGGTAAGTCCTGGTTTTGATGACCTTGGAAACTGACTACTATCTTGTGCTGAGTAAGCTTCAGTTGAACTTGGTTGAGTGTCACCAGCCAAAGAGGAATCCGGTAATGCTTCCAAGCCCATTAATTTTGCCACAACACCAGGAAGACGATTGGGGATTGTTGAAGGCTGTTGTAGGGTAGAGAATTTGTCATTTGATGTGGGTGTGCCAGTGTAAATGTTTCTTGACGGGTGAGTAGCTGAATCAGAACTATAAGGGCGTAATGAACCTTCCTTACTATCCAGTGAAAGTCTGGGAAGCTCTTTTAGTTTTGGCGTGGATTTGATGGTCTCTCGTGATTCAAAAGATAAACGACTTATTTCTTTTCCTTCATAAGCAAACCAAGAAGCATCCTTTGAGTTTGAATGCCAGGGTCCATCTTTTACTTCATGTGATGATCTTGGAAGTTCTTTAGTTTCTGCATAATACCAAGGTGCTTCTCTAAGTTTAGCAAGGACTCGGATAGACTCCTTTAGATCAATAGGCACACTTTGTTTTTCATCTATTCCACCTCTATAAGATCCATCAACAGATTTGGGCAACTGCACAGGACGCGGTGAATCCCTGTGCTTCATGCCGTTAATGGCAGATTCTTCTTTGCCTGTAGTCTTCACTGACAGCCCTCGGGCTTCCCTATACATAGAATCTTTTACCACATCCCTCAGGTCAAGGGAGTTACATCCAAAATGGGAAGAGATGGTTGATTGGTTCATGGCTGCATCCCTTGAAGGAGTTTCAGGAAAAAGAATCCGGTCAAATGGAGCCTCTGCTTCAGCCTTGCAGTCCAAAGAGGACACTGATGATGAACAAGAAGAGAATGATGCTCTTGATGATTCGGTTGAAATTCTCTGCCTTTCATTCACACCCTTGTTTAAGCTAGTATCCTGCAATGAATTCAGTTTGCCCCGTAAGTCCAGTTTCATGTGAATACTGTCATATTTCTTGATAGTTAAAATACATGCATCAGCATTAGAAAGTATCTGGCTACTATACATGAAATTGTTTTCATGTAAAAGAAAAAGAAATGATTGTGCAGAAGTCCATGACATGAGATGATAAATCTAGAAAATGATTAAAACATGCTCAAGTCTTAATCTTCTACATTTGTCTCCTATAAATGGCAGTTAAGTTCAATCATAAGTGATGGAATAGCATATCATAGAATCAATAAATGCATACTCATATGGCAACAAAACTTTTCTGTCTCAATTTAAAGCCTAATTCAGTCATTTTTAACTACAAACAGCAAAAAATGTGGATGAAAGGAAGGTTCGTACAGTTGTTGCTTGGCGATGGTGTATATTATTAGAATCTCTTTCCAAGCTTCCATCACTGAAGTGTGAATTACCTAAGGAAAACATAAGCATTAGATGGAAGTTGCAAAATACTCCAATGAAAATGAAACATATGACCAAGAGCCAACAATGGTGATGCAAAGGACATCAACTGACCATTTCACAGAGAGGATCACCGCATACAACACAACAAAGATTTAGATTGAACTTACAGTTAATATTGTAAAAATAAAATCTCTCAAAAGTTTATCAAAAATAATCTATCAAGTAGTGTTACTGAATATAGAGTAAATCAAATAACCTGATGATACAAAATTTTAAAAAGAAATGCAAAAACATCCCCTCTCTTCCAAACTGGGAAAGTCAGATGCTAATTCATAGAAAAGCAAAAAATAAAATAAAATAAAATACGATCCACAAATGCAACTTATACTGACATAAGATTGACATCCATGTGATAAGATCAATTACTAATCAGTGCTATCACTAAAATCAACTAATTGAATGATTAATCATATCAGAGATTGCCAAGTGGTAAAAACAGAGAGAAGAAACAAAAAAACACAACTGAATTAGTAACATTGAATATGTTCCTATTAGGAGAATACCAGAAGGAAGTCTCTTATGGGCAATGCGGCGAGCCGTGAGAGCATGGTGACGATCAAAAAGCTGAAAAATCCCAGTCATGCATCCTATCTGCTTCTGCAGATCTGGGTTTTCATCTGCTAAAGATTGAAGGAGTTTTGCTGCCATGTCAACCTTTCTCCTTTTCAATTGAACTAGACCCCTCAACTACCACAATCAGTTACACCCTCTTCATAAAGCTGTATGATTTATTACTCTTAAATCTACTCACACAACACTGTGTGCAAACCCCTTTTGGAAAAGGAATATTATTCTAGTGCAAAATAGAAGAATACGGAATCCAGAACTTCACAAGCTAACAGGACCATCACTATCCTGAAACATCCTGAAAGAAAATCCACATGTGCTCAACAGAGAAATTAAATGAACCTCCTCTCTTTTCCTCAATTATGTGCAGTTCTAACCCTGACAATTACAAAAAGAATGAAACAGTTTCCAGAGTTCTGTAGTTCGAAATGCAGGGAAGCATTCAGAAAGATAGATGTTTTCCCAGTTGAAGCCAGACAATTTCCAATAAAAATACAGAAAATACCATCCAACCAATTTACCCAAATTCTACAGATTTGGGTCCTCACAACACACGAAAGGTGAAAACTTTATCTCACTGAACCATACAATTCATGTTTTGGTTGTCAAAGTTCCCCCACAACCTCCTCGTCCGCTTACAAAACAAAACTGCAAGAAGAAAAAGGAATGTCCCAGAGAGCTTAATCCCTTGGCACCCGAAAGAAAACCTTGATGAGTTTCACAAAGGAAACCACACAAAACCTTGTACGGCAACAGCCACAAACAATGCAGATAAAGAGAGAGAAAGAGAGAGAGAGTAATAATCTATAACACACTCTTACATTGGACATAAGACAGGCAGAGGAACAAACAATTCAAAGGTGTCTGTCTCAATGGAAGGAGAGACAGAGATAAGAGAAAAGGGTGTTTTTTTTTCTTAATATTTTTTTTTTCTTGGGGTATCTTAAGAATGTGCAATACCAATCTGGTTAGAGCTGGCAGAAAGGTTTTTCCTTTATTTAATTTAGTTTTTGTATTTTTATGAATTTGTTAATGTGTTAGTGGGGAGAGGAAGAAGGGGTGAAATGTTTGTGTGGGTCATATGTCACGTAGACTCTGGGAAGAGATCACAAGTGCATGATCCATCCATGTGAGATGAAGATGTGCGGGTGTTGAGTTGTCTGCATGTGCATGTGATCCTGTCAGGATAGAAACAGAATAGAGAGTGGGTGGAATGTGTGTGTTACACAAACCGGTTTCTTCGACATAACATTAAGTATTCCATTTAAATAAGGTTAAATATGATGTTGTTTATTTAATTCTTTTTATAAAGATCGAAATTATATTTAAGTTATTTATATTATTTGATATATTTTTATTTTAATATTAATTATAAAAATATTAAATAAATTTAATAAAATATAATTAAAATATTAAACTTATAAAATATAAAATTAAATTGGTTTAAAATTTTTAAAAAATTAATTCATTTTTTATTTAAAATTAAGGAATAAAAACGTATTTAATCAATAAAATATATATTTTCATTGTTTATCTATTTTGCATTGATCAACAAATTTAATGTTTTACACTAATAAACAATTTATCTTTAATGTAACTTTTAATATATGTTCTTTAAAAACCGAAGTACACTCTCCTCCAATCATACATGTGAAAGTAAAATAAGATTTCTAAGAATTATACTAATTGATCACTAACATTGATGTATAAATATTATAAATTACACTGTTATCTTTTTAGTTTAATGTATTTTATTACAGACTATAAAATAGTATGTAATAATTTATAAGTAGTTGACTATATAAACAAATATGATATAACATTCATCCGAACACGTTTTATTATGTATTCTTTTAACAACTTACAATTTATTTGGAGTGGGAAAATTAATCCTGAGATATTAATCAATTTACTTGTTTTTAGTTGTGCAAGGGAAAAAATATGAATAATCATTTAATGCAACAAATTTTAATCTATTCATTTGAATTAGTATTCTATTCTCCTTCAAAGATATAAATATGAAAGATGTTTGTTTTTTTATTTAAAAAATAAATTGATGTAACATTTAATAAATAAATTGAATTGGGTATTGTTTCTTTTTTTGATTTACCTTAGTACAGAAGAAACAATGAAAGAATCAAACAAAAAATGATGCTTCCTCTTTCACTTATTACCAGTTACCAGCTGCAAAGTGCAAAGTTCAGCCTTTCTTTTTCAAACAGTTGTCAGATAGTGAATCACTATAATACCCTTTCATCACTTGTATTTTTAAAAGTTAGTAAATCCGTGATTTATTTAGTTACATTAAACTAAAAGTGAGGTAGTTTAATTATTTGATATATTTTTTATATGTTCAAATTTGTTCAATATGTAAGTTGAGTGAGCTGGATTTAGCTTAATAATCATTTAAATTTTTTTTAAAAATTTAATTAGAACTAATTCACAAGTTTATATTTATTTTAACATCTCTATCTAACATTAACTATATCCAATTTCAAAAAATTGTATTAATTTATTTTTTACAGAAACTTTTATTTAGAATTGAATAACTGATTTTTTTTTTTTTTTTGCATGCTTTAAATTCCCACATCCATGCCTTTATTTTTAATCCTTGGTTCTCTAACTTTTTTTTTTCCAATAAGAGTATTCAGCTAGGTTTTCTTAAAAAATAAAAGTAGTAACTAACTATCACATTTTGTCAATATTTTAAATGATGAATAAAGTCTTATTTGATGGATAACATTGTAAAGTTTTTCCACCGAACTATTTATATCAATTCATTTGACAAATATTGATAAATGAATAATAAGATGACCTATTTTATAAATTAAAATTTACTTAAGTATTAGAAGTTAACCTTTTAAAAAGTCAATATGAAAAACACTTAATACATGCACAAATTAATTTCACCTTATAACAAATTATTTTACATTTCTTTCTTCTAAATTACTTATAGAAAAAATAACCCAACCAAACTTGCAATTCATAACACATGCATTTACACCTAATAATGACAATTTTGATACATTAATAATAATATAATTATTCTCATTATAGAGATGGCTGCTTAGCAACTAGCCAAATTGTGCAACAAAAGTAAAGTCCATTCATTAACCTAATACTCCACTTTATTTCTTAACAATGTGGAGGTGAAAGCATCAATGGAGAGTGATATATATATATATATATATATATATATATATATATATATATATATATATATATATATTCACAAATATTCATAATCACTATTTCTAAAATGATAAAAAAAGACTAATGTGTTAATAATTTTCGGAAAGTAACAAATTTTCTGACTTATATCATTCATGTTAATGTGACTCTCTCTTAGGGTTTTCTGCATTTTGTTTTTTTCTTTTCTGTGCCAACCAATACAATTTATTGTGTTGTTGATGAGTTGATTCGTCATTAAAAATACCTTACCATACATGGAGGCCATTATTCTCAATACCAAAAAGTCCTAAAGCAGTCTCAGCTAACATAGAGTATTTAATTCAATTATGGTGTTGACCGTTGAATATGTATGCACACTCTTTCATATTATATATATCCTTTTATATTTTTTACATCCTATAAACATCTTTAAAATAAGTTATGTACTTATCTAAAACATATAATTTAGTCTCTTCTTTTATCATATTGTTATTAGCACAAATTTGCATATCAGGTGAATTGTGGAAGGTGGGTGAATTGACTAACATGGAGTTTTAAATAATAAAAGGTTCAATTTTTTTATCAGCAATAAAAAATTAATTGAATAAAATGAGCACTTAGAGTGCCCCAACATTCTACAAACAAAAAAAAAAGAAAAAAAAAACAGAAAATACAAACATATAAGTTGTTTAATGTAAGACAAAAATTGAAAAAATATATTGTCTCTATACTTTTACAAACAAATTATTTATTCAGTTTCAACACCTTTGTACCTATTATCCCACTTCAGTTGTGACGAAAAGATATCTTACAAAAAATGACTTTCAGCTCGTGACTTCTACAAGCATTATAAGAATTGTCACTTGTTATTTAGACCATTTTATGTCACTTACAAGGTTCTATTTTCTTTTTTGCTTTTATCTATACTTGTATCTGTATATATTAATCACAAACAAAAAGCTCCCCCCTCTAGATCAACATATGACTTTTATGCATTGAATTGGACTCAAACACCATTTCAGAATATGATAATTTTACTTTGGATTGGACTTACAAAAAATGATCTTCAGCTTGTGACTTCTACTAACATTATAAGAGTTGTCACTTGTTGTTTAGACCATTTTGTGTGACTTACAAGGTTCTATTTTCTTTTCTGCTTTTGTCTATACTTGTATTTGTACATATTAATCACAAACAAAAAAACTCTCCCTCTAGATCAACATATGACTTTTATGCATTGAATTGGACTTAAACACCATTTCAGAATATGATAATTTTACTTTGGATTGGACTTACAAAAAATGATCTTCAGCTTGTGACTTCTACTAACATTATAAGAGTTGTCACTTGTTGTTTAGACCATTTTGTGTGACTTACAAGGTTCTATTTTCTTTTCTACTTTTGTCTATACTTGTATCTGTACATATTAATCACAAACAAAAAAACTCTCCCTCTAGATCAACATATGACTTTTATGCATTGAATTGGACTTAAACACCATTTTAGAATATGATAATTTTGCTTTGAAAATTTGTTTGTTATCTAGGTCGAAGCATTTAATTGAGCTAAACAAAAATAAATAAATTTCCTTTGTATCAACCTTCTTTGACCTAAAAATGATGTTGTTTCTTTGTTTCAATATATTTCAAACTATAACTACCCAAACACTTCTCCTAATCATATTTTCTTTATTTTTCGGTTATTGTAACCTAAATTGTTGAAGATGATGTATGGGTATGAAGTATTGTATAGTATCAATTCTTATCCACTTACTACACATATCTCATACTTTCCTTATTATTAGTTTTGATGCACCAATATTTCACAACCAAGAGGGGAGTGAATGGTTTTGACAATCTTTACCCAATTTTAGCAATTTCAAAATTGTTTTGAAAAACCTTTGCTATTAAAGCAATTGAAACAATGTGATTGGATGCCTAAAGTTTGGATTATTTATACCATGTAAAAAAATAAAGAGGAGAAGAGATAAAACACACACAAGAGATTTATACTGGTTCGATTCCTTAGAATCTACGTCCAATTTCCCCTAGCAAACCATATTTAGAGAGTCTCTTTCACTATATCTCAAAGATAGATTTAAAAGATTTACAAAGGCACTTAGCAAATCTTAACTCTAAGACAAGAAAACTATACAAGCAAGGCTATACCACACACTTGCTTCAAACACAATAGCAAGGCTATATCACACTTGTTTCAAACAAAAACAACAATACAATGAATTTCAAACTATAACAGAATACAAAAATGCAGCTTAGAAATTAGATTGAATACACCTTTGGGCAATTATGAGTTTCCTTCAACTTGTCAAACCAAGATCCATGTAGTAGAGACCAATCTCGATGTCTCTTAATGAACTTTTCAAAAGGATCTTCAAAGACTGCTCCAAGAAACTATTCAGCATTGTTCTTTCTTTTGGTTAAAAAACGTTCTCTTCTAGTGTGCAGTGGTCTAATTTTATAAATCAACTGCTGTCAAGACGTACATAGTTGACTAGATTAGTTGGCTAGTTGACTAGATTATGAAAGGATCCAAATCCATGTCCCAGAACTAATTTAGTTGACTAGATTAGTATCCTAGTCGACTATCGAGATAACAGAACAACACTTTTAACAATCACACACATACCATACATAACCTAATGATATAATCAACTAATAAGTGTGAGGCATTTAACACATACATCATGTCATACATCATGTTCACACACACACACACACGCACGCACGCACGAACGCATGCACACACGTACACGCACACACGTACACACACACGCACACGTGCACACACACGCACGCACACACACACGCGCACGCACACACACCCACGTGCACACACGCACGCACACGCACACACGCACACCCACACACGCACACCCACACACGCACGCACACACACACGCGCACACTAGAGATGGAAAATAAACCCGTGCCCGTGGGTATCACCCGAACCCGTCCCCGTTTTGACGGGGAATCCCCGCTTTGACTGGGTATGGGTATGGGTATGGGTAATACCCGAAATTTTCAACTGGGGAT
>Ga0214542_1005506_pt1 | contig 23996 bp, 24 predicted proteins | sample CNSS1metaG_FD_160096 | JGI IMG/M metagenome (GOLD analysis project Ga0214542, IMG submission 160096) | Root nodule microbial communities from cowpea collected in UCLA plant growth center, Los Angeles, California, USA - CNSS1 | ecosystem: Host-associated > Plants > Roots > Nodule | place: USA...
CAAAATGACAATGAGTATTTTATAAAATACACAAACACTTATAAAACATAGAAGAATATAAGAAATATGGTTCACTAATAACTAAATAAGAAATATGGTAAATTAATGTGCTCTAAAATTGAAAGGAAATACTAATAAAGATACACATAATGTATTATAAAAAGACTATTCAAAAAAGTAAATTATATTCGATTAATTCGTTAGGAAATGTACGACATACTTTTTTTTATGATTGGAGTGATGCATGTGTAAGTATATATAATATGGTGGATGATTATTACTATATGATGCTGCTTAATATCAGAGGCTATTATTTTTAGAAATGATTTTAATTTAGTAAATGATATGATGATGAGTGAATATTAATAATATTATATATGTATTGCTGATCTGTACGCATTTTTGTGTCCATTAGTATAATAATATCACGTGACCAAATGACAACAGAATGAAACCAGAAACAGAAACATTTTTAGGGTCCAATTATGCAGAGAATTCTTTTGAAATACACACACCTCTTCTATTTCAAATAATCTTTTCAGTAAGTATATTTTCGAAAACCGATTTTCGGTGACCCAATACACACCGTAACAGTTCACCCCACTCTGAAAAACACACCTAATACTTGGTTATTACCTGCAGCGATGTATCTCCTTCTTCAAAGACTAACAACGCTGCTTCAACAGCTTAACAATGCCAAACCGTAGCAACCACTAACCAACCTTCTCCAAGGATGAATCACCATTCTTTTCTTATTTCCCTAGTTGACAAAGAGTTAAGGATGAAACAAGAATTAAGTAAAATGATATGGTGCAGGAAGAAAAATGATAGGCTACATGAAATAATTGTCAATTCTGGAACAAGTGATTTCAATCCACATTTCATGTGGATATAGAATCCCATTCCATCATTTTTGTTTTTGACCACAACCATATTTGAAAAAAAAGAAGAAGATCCAAATCACCTTTTGTCATGAAAATTTTTAATTATAAGAATTAAGCAAGAACAAAGGAACACAAATCAGATAGAATCTTACAGGAAATATCATTTGCTAAGATATGAATTGAATGTGGATCCTTAGTCGCTACTTATAATTAAACCTTCCTATTCTTTCCTGAAAGCTTCATACTCAACTTTTTTATTAAATTTTTTTACATAGGTTATGGTTAATTTGATGATTGAAATTGCACTGTGAGGGCGATTTTGGATTGTGTTGGATGGGGGCTTTAATGGTGAGCGAGGAAGCATAAAGAAGGGATGAAATTGAATGAGGGTTTTAATGAGAGCATGGAGGTCGAGATGTTCAATAATTGATTTTAAGAGATTAAAAATTGTTGTACTAAAATAAGTTACTTTGCGGTGTTGTTAATGGTTGCCTTTGATAAAGAAGAAAGATTGATGATCAAATAAATGAATTTTGACAAGCAAGTAATATTTTGTGGCTATCAAACACCACAAATTGCAAATTCATGATTCAACATTAGCGATGGTAAGATACTAATAAAATTCTACAGTCATTGGTTACATTTCGTGAAGTTAATAACTAACACCCAAGTCACGTAAATTTAGAAATGCAAGTACAAACCCAATGCGTGTAGGTGGAGAAATAGAAAATTTACTCATGACATTCCAAATTATTTTTAAATCAATCTCTAATGTTTGTCTCTATATATGAAAGTGAAACCTTTAGCACATTCACACATTTCACAGAGCCCTCATTTTATCTAATTAGATAGTTTAGTGAATATGAAGTTGTTTAGTTTAGTTTAGAGCTAGTTAGAGATAGAAAATTAGTTTTACTTTACTTGCTCTGTTTTGTTGCAGTTTTAGTTTTGGTGTTTTTTTTTCATAAGTGCATTTTTCGATTTAGCTGTTATAATTCTAAAGAGTAGATAATTTTAAGAATAGTTTCTAAAGGGAAATTTAGGTTTGTTAGCATTGTTATAATAGTGTTTTGTAAGTTTTAGTATTAGGATATATTATAGAACAATTTTTAAATTTTTTGCAGAATAAAGATAGGAATAAAGACATAGATGGTAGTTGTTCTTCTATGCAGGCCACACAAATAATACTAGTTTTTATAATATAGGCCACATAAACATGACAAATGACAAATGAATAAAGAGATAGAGAATAAAACCAGGATGCTAGTTGAGATTAGGTAATGAGTCCGGCTGCAAGTAAAAACAAAAGTGAAGAAACACATTAATTGACCATAAGTGATATTCTCAGAAAGTTTTGTGCCACACAAGAAGACTTGAGTTTTGTGCCACAAAAGTTATCATGCCACACAAGAAGACTTGAGTTTTGTGCCACAAAAGTTATCATGCCACACAGGAATTAAGATTCAAATCAAGCATATAAGAACAAGACCTACCAGCCAAGTATAGTTATATAAAATATCAAAGGATAACCAGTAAATCAATGCAATCATAGCTAAAAACGTAAGTAAGTACATACAGCATTTCATCATTTCATCATCACCCTTGCACATTTCATCATTAAATATAGAATAGCACTTGCTATTTTCAATACCAAATAAAGAAATTGTGAGCATCATTAAACATACTGAAGAAGTTCAATTCACTTTATCTTCTTCTTTTATTCACATAAAATAGCCAACAGAGCAAAATTAACCTTAATGTTTATCTACTAGAGAAGTGAATAACTACCAGGATAAGAAATAGAGGCACCACCCTTCAATAGCAATGTCCGAATCGCCTGTTAAAGAAAAAACAAAATATAACATCCAACACTTCTACCTCACACAGTGAACAAAAAATCTTAACCAGGAACATAAAAGGTATATGGATAAGGAACCTCTAGATAACAAAAGAGGCTACCATAGAGGCTACAACGGAGATGGCGCGACGACGGAAAGGGGAAACAGAGACAGCGCGACTGAGATGAAGCGAAGAAGACAACCCCGACGGAGGTGGCGCGACGACGTGATGGAGATGGCGCGACGGCGTGACTGTGATGACCCGACGAAGATGGGATGGCGCGACGGAGATGAGAGGGCGCGACGGAGATGGGACGGCGCGACAGAGATGGGAAGGCGCGACGGAGATGGACGGCGCGACGAAGATGGACGGCGCGACGGAGATTGCTGCACGCGATGGTTGAATTAGGTTTTCGATTGGTCGAGGCTACGACACTGAAGTTACGTTTTCGATTGGTTGAGGATGCGACACTGAACTTAGGTTGTCTAAAAAATTCATTTTAATTTTTCTGATTTGGGAGGAACACGTGCGTTTGCTCGAAGAAAAATGTATTCCAATTTGCGGAGGTTATAAACCTCCTCAAAAAAAAATAAAAAACCTCCTCAAAAATGTATTCCAATTTGCGGAGGTTATAAACCTCCTCAAAAAAAAGAAAAAACCTTCTATGTTATCAACTTTTAAAAAATCTATTATAACCAGCTCATATGATCTTTATTTGTGGAGGTCTTTTTAACCTCCATAAAATGACCCATGCTATATATCTTTTTTTTTGTAGTGATACTACCTCCATGGTAGGAGTAGAGGTAAGATTTTGTTTACACTCTTCCAAGAAATAGCTTGTACTGCCACCATAAAACCAAAGTCGGAAGTAGATTTTCGGTCGTCATGGAAACCAACAAAATCAGAATCAGAATCACCAATGACTTGAAGTTTATTAGACTTTTTATAGGTCAACATGTGATCGTTGGTTCCTTGCAAATATCTAAAGACCTTTTAATGGTTCTCTAATGACCCAACCTAGGTTGCTCAAGTATCTCCCTAAAGCATTAATAGCCAAAGCAATATCGAGATGAGTACAAACTTGAGCATACATTACACTACCAACAACGAAAGTATATGAGACTTTTTCCATTTTGACTCTATCATTATCATATTTTGAGGACATTGAGATTTAAAGAGTTTGTCACCCTTTTAACAGGTGGAAGCAAGAATGCATGTTAAACCTTTTGAGGACTTTATCGATATATCCTCTATGAGACAATCCAAGAATGCTATGTGACTTGTCACGAAAAATTTGAATGCCTAGAACAACATACATCACCAAGGTTCATCATATCAAAGTGGCTATGTAACACAAACTTTGTCTCAGTTTAAAGTTCAACACTGCTTCTAGCAAGAAGAATATCGTCAACATATAAGACAAAAATGATGAAATGACTTTCACTAGTCTTCAAGTAAATGCATTGATATGAGACATTTCTTTTTTTGAAGCCAAAGGAAATGACCACCTAGCCAAATTTCAAATACCCATTGTCTAAAAGCTTGTCTCAACACATAAATAGACTTCTTCAACCAACAAATCAAATGCCCTTTGCCTTTTCCAGCAGAGCCATTAGGTTAAACCATATAAACTTCTTAATTGTTGAGTGTTCATCAGACACACTTTGTTTGAGTGTTCGGATTTCTCACGAGAAGACTCGGGACAATAGTGAACTTAGGAGTAAGAGCTAGAGGCTTTCTTCTCTAAAAAAAGAGTCCATATTGATAATTGCCAGATACAAGTCCAAAGATTCTTTCCAATCCTCAAAATTTGTCCCATTCAAAGTTTTGACCGAAGTCAATTGCATAGGCAAAGAAGTTGATATCAAAATGACAAAGAAACATCTAATATGCACAATTATTGTGCAATAAAAATTTAACGTTTCTAAATACATAGTCAAACATGCATGGCTATAATACAAAATTTCTCATCCACTATGATCCCGACTAAGGGTCCCAAATCATAATAAATGAGAAATATAATTAAGAAATAAAAGACAATGTACAACTCATGTCATAAAAAAACTAATACTAATAGGGTACAAGACAATTAATTTATAGGTGTCAACACCCAATTTTATCCGGATTATAATGTATTTTACATTTTTTTCTCTTCTTATCTTATTTTACTTTTATTTTGTTTTTTCTTTTCATCTTATTTTACTTTTATTTTATTTTTTATTTTTTTTATTATTATTATTATTCTATTTTTAATTTAATTTAATTTTATTATTATTATTTTTTTCATCTTAATCTTATTTATTTATTTTTATTTTATTTACAATTTTCTTTATATTCCTTTTTTACTTTTTATTATTTAAGAAAAAAGAAAATAGATTAAAAAAATAATAAGAGAGAGAAGATTGTAGAGATCAATGGAAAGCTAGTGTCTATGGTGGACAAGAGATAGGGTGGCCAAGTTGCAGGAAGCAACCACCCTTTCCACTTCTCGCACGACTCAAGAAATACATGCATCAGGGACTTTAAGTTGGATTTTTATTTTCCACTTCTCACACGGCTCAAGAAATACATTTATCGTAGTGCAGCACGGTGGTGTGAATTCCAGGACCCGATGTCGCTGGCACAAGAAGAAGAAAGAAAAGGCGTCGGTGCTTTCAATGTTGGTGACATCGCCAGCGAGACTCTTGGCCGGCAGAGAGGAGGAGCTGTGGCGCTGGTCACACAAAGGGAAATGGCTGCCATGGATGAGAGTGAAGGAGAAGACCCTGGCTCCACGTGTGCATGATAGAAGAAATGAGAAGGGAGGAGATTTCGGGGGTCGGTTTCTCGTCGGCGACGCCTCCGATGGTTGCTGGCGTCAACGACGACGTGGCGTCGCAGTGTGGTGGCATGGCGCAGTAGTGCGGCGGCTGTGGATCGTGGAAGGAAGAAGGCAGCGTGTGAGTGTGTGAGAGGGAGAGAAATAAACCCTTTGAGGGTTTCTATTGTTTAAAAAAAATAATAAGTTGGATTTGGGTTGGCAAACCCATCTTTACTCCATGCACCCCCGTTTTTTATCTCTACGCACCCCATATTTAATCTCTGCACACCCCCCAATTTTTATCTCGGCGCACCCCTTTTTTCTTAATCTCTACACCCCTATTTTCACTTCATACACCTCCATAATTACTAACCTCGCACCTCTACCACACTTGTTTCATGTTTTACTCTGTGCACCCCATTTTCCTTTATCTCGCACCACTATTTTAATTTTATGCTACGAGTAACCCCTGATATTTACTAACCTCGCACCCCTGCCACACTTGTTTCATGTTATACTCTACGCACCCCCTTTTCCTTTACCTCGCACCCCTGTTTTAATTTTATGCTGCGAGTACCCCCTGATATTTACTAACCTCGCACCCCTGCCACACTCATGCTGCGAGTACCCCGTGATATTTACAAACCTCGCTCCCTTGCCACACTTGTTTCATGTTTACTTCATGCACCCTTACATTTACTTCACGCACCTTGCCTGCTTACTGCTTGTACCTCCTATATCTGATAATCGCACCCCTTATGTCTTTGTTTCTCATTTTTGGGGCTTGTGTTTATGCATTACTCGCTACACCTCCCACATTATTCATGCACCCTACTATTGTTGTTTTTTTTTACTTTTATCTTTTTTGTTATAATTTTTTTTTAAAGAGAAAATGAAAATATTTTAAATTATAAAAAATTACAAAAAATAGAAAAATCTAAAAAACGAAAAATGTTCTCTTTTGTTTTATTGTGTCTGTCCGGTCCCCCGCACTGTGTGACACTCATTTTCAAAAATATCAAAAATAGTTTTCTTTCTCTTTTAGTGTCTGTCCGACCGCTCGCATCGTATGACATTTATTTTCAAGTAATTCAAAAAACACCAAAAAAATACAAAATTTTCAAAATATAAAAATATCAACATTTTCAAACAAAAAAGTCTTAAGAACTACGTGATCCTTGATTCTCCATTGCGAGATACATAGGAGCAAAGCCAACCCTTGTCAGGTTCACTTTAAAAAAAATCAAATCATTTTCTCAATTGTTTTCCAAATATCTTTCCAAGAACTGTGTAACCCTGATTTCTCACTTTAAATGAGAATACGTAGGACCAAGGTCAATCCTTGTTGGGCCCAAAAATCAAAAAAATATTTTTGTTTCTTTTTAGTATTATTTGTCTCATTATTTTTGGGGAAAATTAATATTTTGAAAACCATATCAACTTTGAAATTATAATTAAAGGTGCCTTCGGGCAGGCGCTGTAGGGTGCTGACACCTTCCTTACGCGTAACCAACTCCTGGATCCAAAAATCTTGTTTTTCATAGACTTGCTTTATTTTTATGGTTTTCCATAGTTTTCCAGAAATAACTATGGTGGCAACTCCAAATCTCTTTTCAAACCCATTTTCTTTTTTGGTTCGTCGTCCCATCGCGATTTCGATTGCGACAATAGGTTTAAAAGATCTTTATAAGCCAAGAAGTGGGGGTTGAATTATATTAAAAAATATGTTCAATTAAAACTTATGAAAACCCTTTTAAAACAAATTCAAATGACCAGAAAATCAGAGATATATTGTTGTAGAATCACATTTTTCAGTGAATTAAAAAATAAAAACAGTTGATTATATGTTCATGCAATATGATTCAACAAATTAAAAGATAAAATCAACCAATTAATATTATGTAGAAACACAAAAAAGCACCAAACTCACTACAACAACATTGTTTATGAAACAAGATTTGTTCCACTTAATATATCCAACTTAGTTGTATTACCAGATAACATAAAAACACATGCACACCTTACAAAGATTGATTTAATGAGTTTTGTTGAGATTTAAAACAAGATCAAGGAGAGAGGGTCACACACTAATTTCTATATTAGTTCACTCAATACCTGAGCTACATCCAGTTTATCAGAATAACTTGAGCTTGATCATGCACTATATCAAAAGTTTTACAAAATTCCTCAAAGATTACACTTTTGAATAAAGCAAAACACCAAGATTCTTGAATCCCACAAGAATCTTACCCCCAAAACTGTAAGAATCCCATTTACAAAGCTGGAATCACACCAAGAACCACACATATGTACAAGAACAACCAAACATGTGTTCTTCTAACTTCAAGCAAGCAAAAGTTTGCTCCAAGATCTCAAGATCTTCAATCAACATCTGCACAGTGTGTAACCCAAAGAGAGTTTCCAATTTTGTATCATTGTTTTTCACGCTAAAAAATCTCCGATGTTTCTCATCTCTCTAAAAAACTAGCTTATATAGCTTGGTCTTAAGTGAATTCAATAGGTTGATTTGTCTATACAATATGTGGATTTCACTTGACTTAAGTGGAATCAATCGTTGAATAATAATTCAACTGATTAAATATATTCATACCAAAACTATATGCAACAAGCCTTTTAACCTATTAAATCCCTTTTTAATAGATTGAAAAGGGCACACACAAGACAAAACAACATCTAATCTATGTCATAATGTCTACTAATACAATACAAAATACACGCTCCATGATCTTCAATAAATTCAAGCTTTAGCAGATCCCTAGCTTGATCACCAATGCATCTTGATCCATTCCTCATCTACCACATATGATCATATGCACTTGCTTCATCAAATTCATGCACCAAGGTCACTTATGCTAACATAATTAACATAAGATAAAATTCAAAGTAAATTGTATCAAAAAATAAAATAAAATACATTAACAACAACATACCAATAGGGCATGATTGACATTAATGTAATATAAAATTAATTAATGAGATAATTAAATTATCTCATTCACTCAAAAATTTCACACAACTACCTATGATGTGTGAGTTGACAATCACAAAAAATCTTTCATGCTTAACAAAATTTAATAAAATTATATTATGCATGAATAACCTCTTAAATAATGACATAAACATTTACAAATAAGGATAAAAAAGTTTACTTCAAGTAGAAACATGTTACCAGGAAGAGCACAACACACTAACAAGTCACCAAACTAACAAAAACTTGTACAAAAATTTCAAACCCAAAATCGAGAATAATATATATATATATATATATATATATATATATATATATATATATAAAAAAAAATTAATTCTTGAAATAATTAAAATTAAATTATTTCATTCACACATAATTTCATACAACTGTAACCACGATAGGTGAGATCACAATTGTATGAAATTATATTACTCATCCTTTGGGCCGACCAATAATCATATAGATATACATAAACACATATATTTAACATTTTTTACTAAGTATCTACTCGAAAGAGGTCATTTTGACGACTTCTTAATTCAATTTGCTCATCAAAAGTGTTAAACGTCAAATAGGTTAAACTACCAATATTTAAATATTTATCTATGCCGAAAACAAATGTTATATATATATATATATATATATATATATATATATATATATATGTGTGTACCAAATCCAATATATTATTCAACCATGATTCATAATTTATATATACATATACTATTTATTTTAAATTCATGCATGCATGTATTCAAGTGCATCCAATTATACACGTAATATATGTATTTCAATTGTCGTGTAACAACATATGTTCATGTTATACGGATTTCAAACCACATCAATAATTGCATCAGGAGTGAAAAAATTTACCAAACATGCTATTCAAATCAATTCCAAGAAACAAAGATTTAATTTTCCAATTACATAAACGTTAGAGAAAAGCTTAATTAATTTAATCAAATTTGAAGATACCATTAATTCTCTTAAATAGACATTACCTCACGGTAACAATGGCAAGACACATGAATTCCAAATGAAAAACATATGCACACAAACCCATCAATCTAAAAACATTAGCAATTACAATAAGCATCAAATTAATTAAACACATAGTGCATAACAATGAACCAATAACACGTCCACAACAAAACCCCCAATAAAGGTTTGTTTACTTTCCTGTATTTAATCTTATGATATTAAACTGTTAATTATGAAGCCCATTTCCCAAATTCTACCAAAAAATATATTTCTGGAGAATCCAGTACAAATCTTCCCATGTGGCAAGCGTATTGTTATACGTGCGTGACACAATGTTCACTTAGAACCTCTGTAAGACCCCATTTAATTTAACATGCGAAATTAAAGGAAACGTCACATAAGGATAACATACTAACGCAGTCCTAGGGTTTAAAACTCAACCCCCTTACAACCCAAGGCACACGACGATGTCCAAAAGAAAACTGGATAAAGAGTTTAACAAAAAGTATATAACTCCAAGGACGAACAAGTACATGGGCCATAGCCCTAAAGAAAAGCCCATAAAGAAATTAAAGTCCAGTCCATGCGGACTATGCAGCGGAACCATCACCTCCCTGTTGCCCACAGGTGTTCCTCGCATCTGCTCACACCAACAAGTTGATGATCATCGTAAAAGAGAGTACCACACAGCATAACACACAACAATAAAAGTAGGGTAAGCTAGAGCACAAAAGATTTCATCCATACAATCAAATATATTTCCACAATCCCATATACACATATCAACAAAGCATGTTAAGACTTCTCAGACAATACACTAAGACACAACTCGACTCATCCGGAATATATATAACCTGGTCGGATTCAGCGGATGCTTGCACTTGTGGTGGATACCTCTGCTCACCCCCGAGCTGCTCACCCTCGAGCACTTGTGGTGGATTCAGCGGATGCTTGCACTTACGGATGCTTGCACACGTAATACAATGAATCAATTTCCCTCACCACAAGGTTAACCCTTAATGAATTTCAGGCCTCATACTACTCTCACCACAGGAGTCAGTCCGCTCTAGGTGAGACTAACTGACTCCTTAGAGTGTCAAGATGCAACCTTACCTTGAATCCTTACCAAGTTATACAGATGGGGCACCACCATGGACACCCACTAACAGGGGCCATGGAATTTCGTCCCGACCACTAAAGCATGACCCTGAGACCCCACTTAGAGATCTCAATGATTTATGCACTAACTATCGACCAAACGTATTCATTCAATGAAGAAAAATCCATCATGCATATATGTATTTACACTATACCAATCTTTATATAGCCAATCCCTTTCGCATCCCAGCTCAGTAAATACCAATTCATGTTTCATACTCCATTCGTGAATATACCATTCCAACTCATCTCATTATCATGCCACTTTAATACCAATCTCCTCATTAAGGTCACATGCTAAGTTCATGCCAAATTCATCATTTACAATCCATGAATCACATCACTCATGCATATTTATTTGTCTCATGAATTTAACACCATAATCAAATCCAAGCAAGCATAAACTATTTTAGATTCCAGAAACAACCAAACAATTGCACTACCTCGCCCAGCTCCTCGCTCAGGCTGAAGGGTCTTGCTCAGGTAAGAGGCTCTCGCTCAGGCAAGCACCCTTCGCCTAGGCGAGGGCTCGAAAAAGGGGAACAACAGCCTCACGCGGGATCTCACTTAGGTGAGACCCCTCTCGCTTGGGCGAGATGCTCGCTCGCTTAGGAGCAACGTGGGTCGCCTGAGCGATCGTTCGCGTGAAACAGCTTGGGCGAGCCTCTGTTGATCTCGCCTAGGTTGAGACATGCTCGCTTGGGCGAGAAAAACAATGCTCACCATTGTTCTTTCGTGCACAAACACTCAACAGGTCGCCAATGGCTCAAAATTATCATACACAGGTTCGCATCAACATACCAAACATATTTAAAACAGTAAAACAATGACACAAATAGCATAACTCAAAAGAAAGGGCGAACTCTAGCTTCTCGTACCTGGAAAATGTTAGCTAAGGCTTTTATACTCGAACAGTGAAGGACTGTAGCTTAAGGAACAATTTCGCGAACTGAAAAATAGTGGGACAAGGTCAAAACGAGCTCACTAGAAAGCTCTAACTAGGAACATAAGGGAGAGACGAAATGAACATAGAGTTTGAGTTGGGAGAGACTTACGCGGAATGGAAGAATGAGGCTGAGCTTGCTTGGCTATGGCGATTCCAAATCCTAGCAGAGTATGACGATAGCTGCTCCAAGGGATGTGAGGGATTTGCTTTTACGAAAAGTGAGCACAAGTTAGGGTTTGGGGCACCTTAGGTCAGAAATTGGATTGGGCCACCCCCCTTAGGCCCATAAAATTGGGCAACCTTTAAGATAAAATGGGCAGAATCAATTGGGCCTTACATTCTCTCTAACAACAAAAATTTTTGACCTCGAAAATGACAACTTACCAGGTAAACAGATGTGGGTGTGATTTCCTCATATCGTCCTCCAACTCCCAAGTAGAGTCACCCGTCCTTCGATCCCATATGACTTTGACAAGACTGACTATCTTTCCTTGGCGTTCCTCAACTTTACTGTTCTCTAACACGATGGGTGGTACTTCAACAGTAAGATCCTCGCTGATTTGTATATCCTCAACTTCCAACACGTGGTCTGGATCGAACACATACTTCCTCAATTGTGAGACGTGGAACACCGGATGAAGGTTTGGCAACTGAGGAGGTAAAGCTATTTCGTACGCCATCGGTCCAATCCTCCTGGAGATCTGATAAGGACCAAGAAACTTGGGCAAAAGCTTTCTTGAGCGGAGAACCCTTCCCATGCCCGTGGTTCGGGTCACCCTCAAGAACACATGATCTCCAATCGCGAATTCCAAGGGTCTCCTCCTACGATTCGCATAGGCTTTTTGCCTACTCTGTGAAGCCTGCATTCTGTCGCTCACCATCCTCACTTTCTCAGTGGTCTGCTCTAACAACTTAGGTCCAACCAACACGGCTTCACCATTCTGATACCAACATAGGGGAGTCCTACACTTCTTGCCGTATAGAGCCTCGTATGGCGCCATGCCAATGCTCGCATGAAAGCTGTTTTTGTAGGTAAATTCGATCAGGGGCAGTACCTCATCCCAAGCACCCAAATGGTCAAGTATGCATGTTCTCAACAAATCCTCTAATGATTGAATTGTTCTCTTAGACTGGCCATCAGTCTAAGGGTGGTAAGCTGAACTCATGGTGAGCTTGCTACCCATAGCACTCTGTAGCGTCTGCCAAAACAGAGACGTGAACCGTGGGTCTCTGTTCAAAACTATGCTCGAAGGCACCCTATGAAGCCTTACTATCTCCTTAATGTACAATTGGGCCACCTTGGCATTTGACATCGTCAAGTTCATCGCCAAGAAATGGGCACTCTTGATCAATCGATCCACTATAACGCAGATGGTATCATTGATGAAGGATTGACCCCAACCAAGGATGGAGGCACATGCTTAAGAAGACTAAGCATGTTTAGAAAGGAAGTTCACTAATCCTTCATCCCTTTCATTTGTGTTTGTTGTTTTTGATTCCCAAAGTTGACTTAGTTAAATCAAGTTTAGTTGACTTGTTGACCTTTGACTAGGTTTGATTTGTTGACTATAGTTGACTAAACTTAAGCCAACATGCTAATATATGTTTATTTGCTTTGTAGGTTAATTAGGAGTAAGAAAGCAATGCTAGGTGGCGCATGGTGATTGGGGAACATAAATGATGTGGAGGAGAGAGTAAAGCAAAGGCATAAAGCATAAAGTAAAAGACATGAAGCAAGTGTACCTGTGTACCTTTAGTCTCCTTTGTTTTTAGCACACTTTGGCCACTTTTTGGAGACATATGAGACACATTCTTTGTCTCCTTTTGTGCTAGGACAAAATTAGCCTTGCACACACCATAGTTAGGTCTTTTGTCTCTTATTTTTGTAACCTTATTTGACCTAGTTTCTAGAAGCTACGTTTGGTTTTTGTAGACACATCCTTAGGTATCTTTTATTTGCTTAGAGGTCCCTAAACTCTTCTATATAAGGGGTGCTCCTAGACATGTAAAAGGGGTTGAACATTTTGAAGTAAAAACACTCTTGTGTCTCAACCATTTGTGAGAGTTTCCTCCATTGGGAGTGAAACTTTTAAGCCTTATCTTGCATAGCAAGTGGCGGCACACATCCACTCATCTTCAAGGTTGCGATGTGCTTTCCATTTCCTTTTTGTTTTGAATCAATCCATTATCTTCTACTCTTGAGCTTTATGAAAGGAACCTTTACATCTAGATAGCTTGCTATCTTAATGTCCAATGGGGATTTCACTTAGCTTTCTTAGTCAACTCACACCATATTCAATAATCTTAAAAAGAAACAAGTTAATCCTTCATCAGTCCTGGCCAAACCCGATACCGGAGTAGACACCGCAAGCTCACACTACAGCTCGCACACCGGCAAACCCAACCGTTCCACACATGCATTTGACACAAAAGAGTGTGTCGCTCCAGAGTCATACAACACACAACATCTCATTGCAGAAATCACACAATAACCCATAACAAGGTTACCTGAGCCTGTAGCCTCTACTCTTGTCATCGTGTAGACTCTGCGTGTCGCCTGAGACCTGTTGCCTCTATCCCTCCTCTAATGCTGGTGGGGAATCTGAACTGGAGGGCGTGTCACTGCCCTAGCAAGGTTGGGGCAATCCTTCCCAAAGTGACCTTCCTTGCCACAGTTGTTGCACCGGCGATAACCCTTCATACGTGGACAGGCGTTCCTCAGGTGAGGGCCTCCACATATATAGCACTCTACTCGGCCCTTTTGGGGAAAGAAACTTCTAAACCCCTAGGACTGATGGTGGGGTCTGTCATATGACCTCCTCCGCTCCTCATGCCTAGGTTTGGACCTAGATGGTCCGCCAATCCTCTGAGGCTATTGTGGCTGTTGTGGGAGCTGGCCTTCTACCTCACGTTTCATCTTCTCCATCACTCTAGCCTTCTCCATCAGAGCGGAAAAGTCCTTGATGGACAAAGTAGGCACCATCAAACGGATATCACCGCGGAGACCATTCTCGAATTTCCAGCATCACGACTCCTCATCAAGTGATAGTCTATAAAAGCGGTTGAGGTGCTTGAATCTCTCAGCATACTCTGCCACAATCTTCCCTCCTTGGGTCAACTAGAGGAATTCCACCTCTTTAGCGTATCAAATGCTGTCTGGAAAATACTCAGAGAGGAATCTCTCTCTAAAAGCATCCCATGTCACCGGCTCATCTCTCTCCTCTATGATGGATTTGGTGCTAATCCACCAATGATCCACCTCCCCCGTGCGCATATACACAGAGAACACCAACCTTTTCTCTGCGGGACACATCTTTGCATCATAAATGCGCTCCAGGTCCTTCAGCCATTGATCTATGGCATCAGGACTAGTCTTGCCGTCAAACTTCATCGGGTGATGCTTCAGGAAATCTTCCAAACTCCACTCCCTGACTACAGGTCGTGGCTCGAGACCAAAGGTAGGTGCAGTTGTCCTGGTCTCCTCCAACAGGCGGAGTGTTTCCATATGCTGCCTATGTCCATCCTCGACAGCCACTCGTGCAACCTCCATCTGTTGCATCACTATCTGCTGTTGCTCAAGCTACGCCACCTGTTGCTGCATCGATGCCTCGGGCTGTTGCATCATCAGCGTGCTTTGCTGCGTCATAGCAGCCACCATTGCTTATGTAGCCCTAGTGATATCAGGTGCATCGCCTTGAGAGGATTGAGAGGTCTTACGATGAGGTGCCATAGTTCACTGACATACAGAAAATCACTTGGTTAGGCTTGATAAGACAGGATTTCAACCAAACACTCAGAGAAACTAAGCGGACAACCCAAGTCCACAAACCTAAGGAATAACCACTTTGATACCATAAATGTAAGACACCATTTAATTTAATATGCGAAATTAAAGGAAGCTTCACATAAGGATAACATACTAACGCAGTCCTGGGGTTTAAAACTCAACCCCCTTACAACCCAAGGCACACGACGATGCCCAAAAGAAAACTGGATAAAGAGTTTAACAAAAAGTATATAACTCCAAGGACGAATAAGTACATGGGCCACAACCCTAAAGAAAAGCCCATAAAGAAATTAAAGTCCAGTCAATGCAGACTATGCAGCAGAACCATCACCTCCCTGTTGCCCATGGGTGTTCCTCGCATCTGCTCACACCAACAAGTTGATGATCATCGCAAAAGAGAGTACCACACAGCATAACACACAACAATAAAAGTAGGGTAAGCTAGAGCACAAAAGATTTCATCCATAGAATCAAATATATTTCCACAATCCCATATACACATATCAGCCAAGCATGTTAAGAGTTCTCAAACAATACACTAAGACACGACTCGACCCATCCGAAATACATATAACCTGGTCGGATTCAGCGGATGTTTGCACTTATTGTGGATACCTCTGTTCACTCCCGAGCTATGTGTTATAAGTGTTACAATGAATTAATTTCCCTCACCACAAGGTTAGCCTTTAATGAATTTCAGGCCTCCTACTACTCTCACCACATGAGTCAGTCCGCTCTAGGTGAGATTAATTGACTCCTTAGAGTGTCAAGATGCAACCTTACCTTGAATCCTTACCATGCTATACATATGGGGCACTACCATGGACACCCACTAACACGGGCCATGGAATTCCGTCCCGACCACTGAAGCACGAACCTAAGACCCCACCTAGAGATCTCAAGGATTTATGCACTAACTATCGACCAAACATATTCATTCAATTTAGAAAAATCCATCATGCATATATGTATTTACACTATACCAATCTTTATATCCAATCCCTTTCGAATCCTAGCTCAGTCAATACCAATTCATGTTTCATACTCCATTCGTGAATATACCATTCCAACTCATCTCATTATCATGCCACTTTAATACCAACCTCCTCATCAAGGTCACATGCTAAGTTCATGCCAAATTCATCATTTACAATCCATGAACCACATCACTCATCCATATTTATTTGTCTCATGCATTTAACACCATAATCAAATCCAAGCAAGCATAAACCATTTTAGATTCCAGAAACAACCACACAATCGCACTACCTCGCCCAACTCCTTGCTCAGGCTGAATGGTCTCACTCAAGCGAGAGGCTCTCGCTCAGGTGAGCACCCTTCACTTAGGCGAGGGCTCGAAAAAAGGGAATAGTAGCGTCACGCGGGATCTCACATAGGCGAGATCCCTCTCGCTTGGGCAAAATGCTCGCTCGCTTAGGTGCAACGTGGGTCGCCTAACCCACCGTTCGCATGAAGCAGCTTGGACGAGCCTTTGTTGATCTCGCCTAGGCAAGACATGCTCGCTTGGGTGAGAAAACCAGTGCTCACCATTGTTCTCTCATGCACAAACACGCAATAGGTCGCCAATGGCTCAAAATTATCATACATAGTTTCGCATCAACATACCAAATATATTTAAAACGGTAAAATATTGGCACAAACAACATAACTCAAAAGAAAGGGCGAACCCTAGCTTCCCGTACATGGAAAATGTTAGCTAAGGCTTTGATACTCGAACAGTGAAGGACAATAGCTTAAGGAACAATTTCGCGAACTGAAAAACAGTGGGTCAAGGTCAAAATGAACTCACTAGAAAGCTCTAACTGGGAACATAAGGAAGAGACGAAACGAACATAGAGTTTGAGTTGGGAGAGACTCACGTGAAATGGAAGAATGAGGTTGAGCTTGCTTGGCTCTAGCGATTCCAAATCCTAGCAGAGTATGACGACAGTTGCTCTAAGGGATGTGAGGGATTGGGGCACCCTAGGTCAGAAATTGGATTGGGCCACCCCCCTTAGGCCCATAAGATTGGGCAACCTTTAAAATAAAATGGGCAGAATCAATTGGGCCTTACAACCTTAGACTTGCATGTTTGCTTCAAATATAAAAACTAAATCATCATTATATTTTTTTGTTATAATATCAATGTGGTTTTCCTTGTTGCACTGGACTTATTTTAACATTATCATGCAAATGTCCAACATGATAGCATACAAATCATAAGCTTACACAGTCAAACCCTTAAATTATCTTATTTGTAAGAGGTTGATAGCAATTAGATTATTTTAATAACTAATATGCATGTTATGACTATTATGTTTAGTTGACGATCCCGAATAATGTACATTATGTTGAAACCCACACCACCAGATACCACGTGATACCTTGAAACCACCGCAGCATCGCAAGTGTTTTGCGAGCCACCCAACTTGCAGATTTGCAAGCAATAATGCAGCAACGAAACCAACAATCCCAATGGAGGCCATCATGAAACCATCAACGCACTCTCGCTAGCAAACCACCACTACGAGCTGCACTTGTGAAGGCCAGATCCAAACACCATTGCAATAGAGAGACACCACCACAAGGTTTGGATGAAGTAAGCCACCAAAGTCACCAGGACGAGGAAGAAGTTCTGGCGCAGCGCCTAGGCTGCCGTCGCGAACCTTACAAAGGAGACATGCTCAAGGCATGCGAAACTTCTCCATTATGCAGCCACAAACAAGACAGACGCACCTCCACCATAGACGATGAACGCGATGGCTCCTTTTCTCCGTCATCGGTGACTTGATTGGTCGAGCGGATCGAAGGGATTGATATCGCGATGGCTGCGACTAAAAATTGGATTTGCAAGAATGATGGCCAGGCTTCGAAAAAGGGGTGCAAGATTGTGCGAAATGAAAAACCTTGATTGGTCGAAAGCTCACCCTCATCGATTGTTCCGAAACATAATTGGGAATATACGTTTCGAAATAAAAATCCTCACGAGAATAAAGATACCAGATTGGGATCTTCTACAAAAAAATAGGGTTTATCAATTCACACATGGCTTCGAATGGGGTTTTAAGAAGAATGCAGTGTATTCTTACAATGCCATACGAAATTACACACAAGAATTTTTAGAGGTGTTTCAGGTGTAGGGGCCAAGCACCTACTGTTAACACTCAAATTATCCCTCTTTCTCCTCTATGCGTTCTTCTCAAGTAACCTGTTGTATCCTCCGTTCCACGCAATTTTCCTTCTTCCTTGATCAGTCGAACGGACGATCGGTGTATCTGTCTAAAAGGCTCCGATGCTTAAGTCAGTTTTAAGGCCGATCGTTGATAATTATAACTATTGTAATAAATGCGAATTAAAGATCCTCACCAACCTACCTCAAGGCCCTATTTATAGTTTCCGGTGTGGGCATGTGATTAGGGCTCCTTAATCGCGGCCCAATGGCTTTTTAAATATGATTACTGACTTGATTTATTTTAATTAATTTGGCTGATTGGTCCAGTTTTCCACTTAGTCGGTTGACCGATGGTCGCACGACCTGGCGGGTTATCTTTTATAGGTGAGCAGTTTTAAATGATTAAAGGTGTTTAACTCGTTTGACCGATGGGCTGGTCGCCTCAAGGTCTGCTACATGGTCTATCCGTAGCTAGCAGCCTGTGGCCGCTTGAGTTTGGTCCATTAGGCCGATGCACTGATAGGCCGTTCAGTACACAAGCCTTCCCAGCCTTGAGCGATGACGAAGGTGAAACGCGAAGGTTTTTAGGGAGAGATTACTGTGCCGAGGGGCCGGTGGGCCACATAATACAAGAAGGAAATAAAGAGAACTCCTTAATCTCACAATTAGGATTCGCCATAAAATTGAGGAAAGTACAAATTAGGGTTTATGTCCGTGATGAAGGATAGACCCCAACCAAGGATGGAGGCACATGCTTAAGAAGACTAAGCATGTTTAGAAAGGAAGTTCACTAATCCTTCATCCCTTTCATTTGTGTTTGTTAATTTTGATTCCCAAAGTTGACTTAGTTGAATCAACTTTAGTTGACTTGTTGACCTTTGACTAGGTTTGACTTGACTTAAGCCAACATGTTAATCTATGTTTATTTGCTTTGTAGATTAATTAGGAGTAAGAAAGCAATGCTAGGTGGCACATGGTGATTGGGGAGCATAAATGACGTGGAGGAGAGAGTAAAGCAAAGGCATAAAGCATAAAGTAAAATGCATGAAGCAAGTGTACCTATGTACCTTTGGTCTCCTTTGTTTTTAGCACACTTTGGCCACTTTTTGGAGACATATGAGACACATTCTTTGTCTCCTTTTGTGCTATTACGAAATTAGCCTTGCACACACCATAGTTGGCTCTTTTGTCTCTCATTTTTGTAACCTTATTTGACCTAGTTTCTAGAAGCTAGGGTTAGGTTTTTGTAGAGACATCTTTAGGTATCTTTTATTTGCTTATAGGCCCCTAAGCTTTTCTATATAAGGGGTGCTCCTAGACATGTAAAAGGGTTGAACCTTTTGAAGTAAAAACACTCTTGTGTCTCAACCATTTGTGAGAGTTTCCTCCCTAGGGAGTGAATACTTTTAAGCCTTATCTTGCATAGCAAGTGGCAGCACACATCCATTCATCTTCAAGGTTGCCATGGCTTCTAGCCTAGCCTTGTAGTGGCGTGCTTCTCACATTTTTACTATTTCTTTCCTTTTCATTTTATGTTTTCTTCTTCTTTTAATTGTTCTTGGTTTTCTATGCTTTATGTGCTTTCCATTTCCTTTTTGTTTTGAATCAATCCATCATCTTCTTCTCTTGAGCTTTGTGAAAGGAACCTTCACATCTAGATAGCTTGCTATCTTAATGCCCAGTGGGGATTTCACTTATCTTTCTTAATCAACTCACACCATATTCAATAATCTTAAAAAGGAACATGATAATCCTTCATCAGTCTGGGAACAAAATTTTAATCATAAATTTAACATGCTCTGAAATGAATGGTTAGATTATGATCGAAACTGACCAATCATAAAGAGCATCAAAACTCTATCATATAATAAATTATTCCAACAAAAGAATGGAATAATGAGATTTCAGTTTTATATCTTTACGGGTAGAGATCAGATACATCCTATTGAATAGTATTAGATATTGTTCTGGTGTGGATTTTAGGATTTTTAACCCACCGGAAAAATTCTCTCTCTCTCTCTTTCTCTCACTTTTTTCCATTATCGCTCGTATCCCCTTTACTCATCGCTGGTCTTTCTTTTATAGTTTCTTCTGATAACTGTTAGTTTCACTGATGAAGGATTGTCTCGGATATGGGGTGTAATTCGTCTAGAACGAAAATGCGTATGAATAGAAAAGTGTGTCACAAGGGCTTATATACTATTGGCCGAAACACCAAAAGGCCCAACACAACTAAAGGTCTGATAAAGCCCAAGAAAAAACATTACAAAAATTATAAAAGAGTTCTTGTTCTACAATCTGAAGCGAATCCAAGATCTCTTTTAAGGTCTTAGACATGATTCCATCAATTGCTCTGAAATCCTTGTGATAATCCTGAACCACGCCTCCATCATTGCCTCCGGGTTGGAGAAAATTCGACCTCGAATTTTAGCACTTTATTACCTACAACCAAACACACAAACATAAGTGCTGAAAGCACACAAAACTAGAATAGTCTAAAGACAGAAATAAAATGCTATTAAAAAAATGATTGGAATCATGGAAGAGGCCAATCTCTTATTATCAAGGTCCTTGGAGATTATCCTCCAGGATCAAAGATAAACCTGCAGAACACATCAAAGAGTTTCAACACAACTATACTATCCACAGTGAAACAAAAAGGAAAACAACCCCTAGTAATTAGAATAGAAAAAGAGTGTCCCTGAAATCCCTTAGGATTTTCATGATAGAACAAACAGACAAGCAGATGGTTAAAGTTAGGTTCATGTTTTGTCCGTGTTGTTGCTGCCTTTTCTAGCATCTTTTCTTCACCCCAATGCTTATGCCATTGGGCCTTAATGTTTAAGTCTTCCCTAGGCATTAAGACAAAAAGAGAGGGGTTAGTAAGTGTTCCCAATGAAAATGAAAAATCATGATGTGAATGGGAACAACAATTGAACGCATTATCATCCCCCTTTAAGGATTTCATCTCAACCATGCATGTTAAGAGTGTGAGAAGAGACTCCTTCTCGTGTTTCTCTCTTTGTTCTTCTTCTTCCTTTCCTCGTCGCTCTTTCTCTTCTCGCTCTTTTAGCTCTTTTCTTTCTCTAATCTCTAGCTCTTGTCTCTCTTTTAACTTTCTCTCTTGTCTTGCCTTTTCCCACATTTCCTTTAGTGTTCTTTTCGCCTTTTCACATTCCCTTTTTACTTGTTGCTCTTGTTTGACTTCGAGCTTTTTATTAACACTCATTTTCACCGCTTTCAAGTATACAATGTAATCTTGGAGTTCCTGAAGAGTCATGTACTTTGCGTTCCAATTAGGACATTGATAATGTTTGTGTCCATATCCTTCACACTTTGTGCACATAATAGCACTTGTTTTGTCACTTAGCAATGATCATCTATCATGTTTGTACTCCTTTCTAAGTTCCCCAAGTTTTCCATTCAGCCTGATGATTCTGGACACAATGAAGTTGATATCCTCTATTAAGGTCGAACGTGTATGAACATTGTACAGTGCTCAAAATTGCTAATTCCTGCAATGAAAAAGAGGAAACAAGAACTAACACAAAACATAGTAAATGGTTAGCAAAAGTAATGAAGATAAAATTATCAAATAGGTCTCACCACTTCTTACGTGTTTACACTCAATTCCACTAGTGTTTCACTCTCAAAGTGTATTCACTCGCCCTCAAGTTCCTGTTAAGTTCTTCATAGAACCTCCAATCAACCCATCCAGAATTCAACATCAAAGTGAAAGATGTAACAGATCTAAGCTCAAATCTGGAAGCCAAGTAAAGGCAAACTCCAAGACAAAACCAAGGAAATTTAAAGACAAACTAAAAAGCACCAGAAACAAGAAAGGGTTAAACCAAAGAGAGTGAATCTATTTATAATACAATTCAAAGAATCACAAAAAGCAAAAAAATACACGTGTAATTTTCTCAGAATTTGTTCAATTTCAGAAATTTAAATTTTTTTACCTCTTAAGATAATTTGGACACGTGTCATCTTCTTAGCCCGTCTCAGCCATCTTTCTCGCTTTTCACCACACTCACGTTAATCCTCTCTCTTGACTTCCTCTCTCTCTTCATTTTCTCTCTCAGGCTGTTTACGCACTCTCCACTTCTCTCTTTCCTCAAACCCTTCACTTCCGCTCTCTCTCTCTTCACTTTCTCTCTCAGCCCGTTTACGCACTCTCCACTTCTCTCCTTCCTCAAACCCTAGCCACCTCTCTGCCTCCGCCTCCACCTCTCTGCCTCCGCCTCCACCTTAGTCGCTCTGTTTCGCTCTTCCTCCACAAATGCGACACCAAATAACGTTCTCCACCTCTCTTCACTTTCCCTCTGTCGAACCCTACCCTGTTTTACGCATTCTCCACTTCTACGCGATCCACCTCCCTCCTTCTCAACTTCATTCGACCTTTTTGCCTCGTCCAACCATCTCCACAATTCTCTCGATTCCTACAGGTTTAGGGTTAACATCAATTTTTTTTGCTTCTAACTAATTTTTTTGTTTGTTTTGTTTGTGTAGATGGTTTTTGTGCTTCATACGCTCTTCCTCCACAAACGCGATCCACCTCTCTTCTTTCGTCAACTTCATTCAACATTTCTGCCGTGTTAAACCATCTCCACGATTCTCTTTACTGAAACCATCTCCATTTTTGTGCCGCATGAAACGCTCTCCATTGGAATCGCACTCTCCCCCTTTCTGCCTCATCAAACCCTAGCCACCTCTCTGACGCCGCCTGAAACGCGATTCTCAAACCCTAAATTTTTGTTCTTAGACTCAGTGAATCCAACTTCGTTAACATCAATTTTTTTGTCTTCTAACTCATTTTTTGGTTTTTTTTGTTTCCGTAGATTGTTTTTGTTCTTCTGTGCGCCCATCTCTCTGACGCTGCCTCAAACGCTCTCCATCGCTCTTGGGTAATAACTTTTATCTCTTCACTTTTAATTTTGAAACCCTAATTTTTCATTTCTTACTAATTTTTTTCTTTGTGTAGATTTTTTGTTGTTGTTCTGTACCTTTTGAAACCTTCTCCATGTCTCTGCTGAATCAGACTCAAACCCTACCATTTTTTTGTTCTAACTCATTTTTTTGTTTTTTTTGTTTATGTAGATTGTTTTTGGGTTCATTCTTTCATTAACTCTAATAAGATAACTTCATCCTGACGTGCACTACATATTCCAGTTGCTGATTGATAGAGGTCGTACCCAATCAAATTAAAACATATTAAATATAGTATATGAAAGTGAACCAAGTCATCTCCCAACGACCAATATTTTCATTTAAAGCGAAATTTCCAGATGAACACAACAATAAAACACAAAGGGGGGGGGGTTGGCAGATTCACACAAGTTTGCTAAATTCTAATCAAAACACCAAAACTGAATTAAACACACAATTCAAAACATACTGGTCCCTTGATTCCACTGAAAATCAACCAATCACAGGT
>Ga0214542_1005507_pt1 | contig 23995 bp, 17 predicted proteins | sample CNSS1metaG_FD_160096 | JGI IMG/M metagenome (GOLD analysis project Ga0214542, IMG submission 160096) | Root nodule microbial communities from cowpea collected in UCLA plant growth center, Los Angeles, California, USA - CNSS1 | ecosystem: Host-associated > Plants > Roots > Nodule | place: USA...
CTGTTCCAGGTGCTTCCATGGTGAGCGGTGCAGTATTGGCATTCACGGTGGCTCACAAAAGTGCAGGTGTTGCTGGAAGATGAGGCGAGGTGCAACGATAAAATGGTGGTGCAGGTGGTTACGATTTCCGCTGCTGCTGCGGCATCAATGGCTGAACAATGGAGTTCTCGTCACTGCTTGGTGGACTGCGCGAAGGATTCGCGATGGGTGCTGCCGGCGAGATGAAGTTCGGTCCTGTGAATTTAATTTTTTTTTTAAATATTGAATCTATGGCTTCGGTTTCTCTGCAACCGAGGCAGAAAAGAGATCTATGGCTTCGGGTAATGACCGAGGCCAAAAGGGGTGCCTTTTGGCCTCGCTTTAATATGCCTCGGTTCTTAAACCGAGGCAGAATCTCGAAAATAACCAGGGCCAAAAGGGGGTACTGCACTAATGTCAAACGTAGTTTAAATACTTATTCTTCTCTCCAGCCTTTGAAACTCGTCTTTTAAGGACAAAACTTTGATGGAGTTTCTCACTCCAAAGTAGATAATATCTCAAAAACGCGATGGTTAATCCTAACAATGCGATCGGAACATATATATATGTGGACTTACGGTCAGAAATGCGGTGGCAGAATGTATATTATTCAACTTTTTAATTTTAATTTGTTCATGTCTTTTTTGATTGCACAATTTTGTTCCATTTCATATTAAATTTAATAATCACATTAAAACTCTAACTAACACGAATTTACATTAATTTATATAGTTTTTAAAATTAGTTTAAAAATATTTTTAAACATATTTAATAAAAATGTCTATTTTAGTAAAAATAGTAGCACAAGATTTATACAAAAACTAAATTTTGTCTCAATTTATAAAGGGAAAATATTGTTCCATTTTTACTAAAATTGAGACTAAATTAAATTTAAAAAACAAATCTAGGGAGCAGATTGAGACTTTCTCCAAGTGTCATTGCTACATCACACATATACTATCATGCCACACTAACTATGCCACGTGGGGCACAATTATGAAGTGACACCTGAACAAACAATTCAAAAATAAATTTTAAAAATTTAAAGAAACTACAAATTGACATGTGATACTGACTTTAACACCAATACTAACGAAAATGACTAAATTGAATCACTTTTAAAAGAGTTGAGACCAAATTGAGAATAAATTAAATTTAAAAAACTATCTGATCGTATCTTATATGGTCACTATCCAACAAAAAACATACATATAGTATATAAATCACTTCATTTACAGTCATCAATAAAGGTAAAACTACAATCAAAACAAGTTCAAATTCAGCCCAAGAACATAAGCTAGAAAGGACGATAACTATAGAGTTTTCAAAAGATAACGAGTAGCAAATGCTAACTAAAATCTAAATAGTTGCATTGTCATCACCATTGCCAAGGGAGCCAACACCTAAATCCTCATTTGCTCACACAAAATATTGGTGATCATTGCAAAAGAAGAACAACAACATGAGAAGCACACATAAAAGAGAGGGTATGCTAATATAAAAACAAATGTTCCATTAATCATAAATTAAATCATATTAGGGAGTTGATTAATTCACACCATTATAAGTAGCAAGCCACATCATAAAAGACTCATTAGACTTAGTTATCCGGATAACAAGCATTGAGGTAGAACTACTTGGAAGTTTTTACACTTGTGATGGATAACCTCCACCGATAAGGTTAATCCTATACAGGTTCCTAGAACTACAAATGGTTCTTCCTACTAGTACCACCTACAACTCTTCACTCCTAATTCATTCTCTTCTACATGAGTTTGAATGATGAGTAGAGTGTCAATATAAACTTCCAAATTCAGAGTCCCTACATCAATGCTACCAAACCACACATAATTTAAAAAGATTTTCCCTTGAAAATCCATTCATCATTCTCAATTCACAGTTAAACAAGTCTCATACATTATATCATCAATGTACAACACACATATCCATTGGCAAGGTCATCATTATTATAGTTTCATACATCATTATTGTAAGATCCGAGAAATTTAATTAATTAATTAAATAATTAATTAATAAATGTGAGTAGTGGGAGTCTTTATGGCAATTAATGCTAGCTTGTATGACGAGGAATAATACCAGCTCAAGTGGTTGAGAGTACTTGATTGTGTTAGGAGAACTTGAGTTCGAGTCTTATGTATGCCATTTGTGAGTTATTTTAATCACTATTATTTTAATCATAATATGCTTGATCATGATGAGTGATAATATAATCCTAGAATTATAAGAATTATCATAAAACATGAATTGGTTGAATGGTTGTGTATTGACTTGACATTTGCATGGTTGTGTGTTTGAACCTTGGTAGACATGAATTAAGCTTCCCTTTTGCCAAAATTCCTTTTGGCATGAAGGTCAAGGGCCAGACAAACCCTAGCCGTCAAAGGGTAGCTAGGAAGGCTGAGAAAACTTTCATGGAACAACCATTGAATGTCAATTAAGTTTAGTTTAATGTAATTTTCGTTTTACCAACATTAAGCCTAATTAAGTTGTAGTAATGAGCATTGGTGAGAGGAAAAGAGTGGGTTTTGAGACTTCCATAGGGTGAGAACTTTGGAGAGTGTGTTCTGGACTCCTAGACGAGTCTAAGGAGCGCTGGTATGTGTGCTTGAAGGGAGGCAAGAGGGGAAGTCTTTGTGGAACCAAAAAAACACCCGAATTGTGCAAGCTTGAGCAAGGAAACCAGGTTAGGGGAGCTTCTTTACGTGTATATATAATATATGATATTTTTCATCGTATAATGCGTGAATATAATGCCTTTGCATGATCAAATTCTCTTTGTATTCGTGTTTCTGGAAAATTTCCAGAAACGACCTAGTTTCTAGGTTTTTATTAAGAATCGCCTAGCGGTGAAGAGCTATATAGCCAGGCGATCCATGCTAGTGTTCTTTTCATGAAAAACGTTGTTTTTCTTATTTTCAGGCAACAGGAATCGTCGACGCTGGTTTTATACCACCAGGCGCCAAGTCCCTGATTTATGAGCGTTGGGCACCACCGATTTTCTAGTCTGTGTAGTTTTCATAAAACTACATTTCTCGGTTCGTTAACCGTCTAATTTAGGTGAAATTTTGGCAGGTGATCCCTAACATGTTGTTCTTTACTTTTAACGGTGGAGAATTGATTTGGAGGTCTGTAGCTAGAGATATATGTTACTCATGATTGCTGGTTTGGAAGTCTTTAAAATGCATGAATAATTTCTTGATAATTTCAAGTAACTACTAATGTATCATGAGTTGGAAGCATGATTGGGTTATGTTGTAAGTCTTTATGAATTGAATGTTCCTTTGGGTTAGTCACATGTTGAGAATTGGTTTATTGGTCAATGCATGTGTATCAATATAAATTAAATTATTGCATACGAGGTATGAAGTGCTATATTAATTTGCATTGGTGCATAGAATCATGTGCTTAAGTTGTTAGAGTGTTTTTGCTTTATATTTGATTTGAGGATGCATTATTCATAATTTGGAATTGAATGTTAGCATGGATTTAAATGGTGGAGTATATATATATATATATATATATATATATATATATATATATATATATATATATATATATATATGAATATATAGGGATTGATGCATATGATATATGGTGATACTTGTGTACACGTATGCTAAAGCCATCTAAATTGAGATTGTGCATGTGAGTCATGTTTATTTCTGGAAGCCTATATTATTGATTATGGATTTGCATAATTATAAGAGTAGGATAATTTTACTTTGCATTGGCGGCACATGGGGGACCGCTAGGCAATAGGACAATAAGGGATATCCCTAGGGCGCGTGGCACCTGGCGAAGAGGAGTTACTAGCTAGGCGATAGCCTTAAAAACAGTGGGTCAGGATTTGACTGGCGCCTGGCGGTGAGAGGTGTTCGCCAGGCGGTCTGCGCTGGAATGTCACCTGGCGACGCTTAGGCAGCGCCAGGCGATAGCAGAAAGAGGAGTGTGTTCTGTTGGCTTGTGTTTGTGATGTTGGGCTTAGACCAAAATATGCTTGATTGTGTCATGAACGGGTATGTTCATGGTTGGTGGTGAACGCATGATAATATGAGCGGGGAGGTTCATATTATGTAGCTCTCGTGTGAGGATACAAGCGGGTAGGTTCGCATGTTCCGTGCTCACACTTGAGGGCTGCTGCGAGCGGGGAATTTTGTAGCTGTTGGATCACATATGTTGGATATGGGTGGCAATGTGAATCGACCCGACCCGTTTAGGCTCGGCCCACATAAGGCCCACACAATGCAAGCTGGCCCACCCCACCTCGCACACTTTATGCGGGCTAAAAACACTGGCCTGCCCCGCATACTCCTTGACCCGCGGGCCCGCCTCCTTTTTTTTAATATTTTTTTAAAATTTTTATGATAAAACTTTCAATGTTTAAAAATTGGGAAATTTTAAGAAGTTCACAAAATTAAGTAAAGACTTTGAGGAATTAGATGATAAATTGATAATTCAACATTTTCATCATATTCATACTATGACATACACAATGTATTCTTTAAATTTTAGCACATTAAAAATTACATAATACTTGTCTTTTCCAGTTATACAAGAATTTGAAACGTTAATGCAAGAGTCCATAAAAGAAGCAATTAATATACACAAGTGTAAGTTTTTTTTTTCATTTTATGCGGGCTTGCGGGCCGGCTCACGCGGGTCGCGGGCCTATGCGGGCCTCCGAGCTCACTACCCTAGCCCGCCCTGCGTTTTTTCCACGGGCTTGCGGGTCGGCCCAATGAGCCAGGCCCTAATTGCCACCCCTAGTGTTGGACTACGGGCGGAGAGGTCTGTAGAGTTAGACTATGAGCGGGGAGGTTCGTAGAGGCAGGACCACAAGTGGGCAGGTTTGTGGAAGCATGTATATCCTGGGTCTATGGTACAGTATTGGTATGGTGTGCTTGGAATAGTAGTTTCAGGGGCATAATGAGACTTAGAGTTTTACACGACTTATGGCTTGTTTCTTTGTTGTGACATTCCTTGAGTTGTGGCTCGGTATGGTATCCCTTGAGTTGTGGCTCGGGATAGAGGTTAAACACGTGGCATTTCTTAAGTTGTGGCTCAGAATGGCATCCCTTAAGTTGTGGCTCGGGATGGCAGATGGACATGAGAATTCCTTGAGTTATGGCTCGAATTGGTAGTCTTGGGACAAATACGAACTAATGTTCGTATTGGGAACTCCACCTGGCGTTACAGAGTGTGGTCCGTAGCAGGTTTCCCGCACATGTTCTACAAGTTGTAGCTTGTAGGTGGAGGTAGCAAAGGGTATCTTGAGGTTATCATCTAAAGACGTAGAACATGGATAACATGGTGGTGGTCATGTGGTATGAAATCAAAGGATAGAGTTCCTTTGATGAATGTATGTATATATATTTGAATTGTATATACAATTTGATATTGTTAGCTCACCCTATTTGCTTGTGTTTGGCGATGATCGTGTAATGTGTTACACGGGAGCAGATGATGTTGCAAGTGATGCTGGTGAGGAATAGAGCCGGAGCGGGGATGATTAGGGATTTGATTTCATTGATTACTTTGTAACTCAGATTTTGATTTTCCCAGCTTTGGAAATGTAAACACTTGAAGTTTAATTTATGTTTATTATGAATGACAATTAAGAAGGATTTTAATTTCCCGCATTTTGGGAAAGGCATTTAATTAAACGTGACTTTTTTTTATTTTATATTATTTAAATTTAGTAATATCTGAATAGATGTTACAATTTATATTCCAAAAGTTTATATCATCCCCTCACATAATCACCAAGTAATTTACTCAATAACTTAACAACACATATGCAAATTGGTTGGGGTTTTAAAAATAAAATTGCAACTTGCACAAACATCCAAAATTTATGTTTTAATAATCAAATGAAATATAATTGAATCAAGAACTCAATAAAACAAAAGAATTAATCTAATTGGATACTTATAGAAAAAGTTATGCACTAAACAAGTGACAAAAGTCAAAGTTGTCAACAACCTAATCTATGGGAACCTTACAAGAAAAATTGCTCTCATTATAGACTTTCAAACAAAGATCACAGAGTTCAAAACAAAGCATCATATGGCTAGGACCTATTGTAAAAATTTTAGCTCAATCTGACAGTTAACAAAGCGTGAATTCAAATTTTTGCAAAATGACTCAAAGCTGGAAAAACCCACTCGCCCAACGATAGGATTGCTCGCAGAAATGGAAATGTTGCATTTGACATAGTCAAATGAACTTAAAACCTAGTTTAAGTCTCATATAAGTCAAAAACATTTCAAATTCCACGTTACCATCTCAATTTCCATCGAGTTTATCTTAAATCATACGCATTCAACAAAACCCTCAAAGTTTTCTAACCCATACATACCCAAACATGAAATTAGGGATTTCTCATCTCACACCCACAAAGAACAACATTGACATATCAATTTGAGTTGTAAAACACAATATAACATGCAATTAACATTCAAACAAAATCATCATGCTAGAAGTAAGGTTTAGCTTCTCTCACCTTCGAAGATAGACACAAACTCTAAGAATCCTCAAGGCACCTTCGAACTCGCAAAAGTTCAACATCGACCTGAGACAACGGAAAACAATTTGATCATGCCCACACAACCACTGATTAGAAGAGATACAAGATGGAAACCAAAAAAGATAGATGTAAGAAAGGAAGACTTGCATGCATTGTAGAAGGAACAGAAAAAGCGAGAAAAACTTATTTACACCAAACAAGAAATTGATCGGTAGGAATCAAAGGCCTTGTTACGAGGAACGACCCTACAATCTTGGTTCTACAAACAAACATACAAACAAAGAGTGAGGAATGGAGGTTCAAAGATGGAGATGAAGTTGAGAGAAAGGAAGGAAGGGTTTATGCTTTTTTTTGAAAACAAAAAGGCTTAGAATTTGGGACTATTTAGGAAAAAAGAATTTACAGGGTTTTACCTATGGACCAAATTCAATCTTTGCCCACATGTTATTGCTACATCGTGATACTATCATGTCACACTTACTATACCATATAACATAACTATGAAATGACATGTGAAAAAATAATTCAAAAATAAATTTTAAAAAAATTCAAAAACATCACAAATTGACATGTGACTCTAACTTTAACACCAATACTAATAAAAATGATTAAGTTAAATCACTTTTAAAAGAGTCAGAACCAAATTGAAACGAAAAAAACAAATTAATTTGACACTTTTTTAAAAAATAAAATAATTAAACTATAATGAGTGAACATTAAAATATATAAATTTATATTTATTTTGATCTTTTATTAAATGATAACCATGGAGTTGAATATATATTTTTAAAATAATTATTAATTGAGATAAATTTATAAAATAGTGGTCTGATGCATAATTTAATGGTATACCAGGTGATTTATTCAGCGTCTCGCATTCAAATACATATCATTAGATTTATATTCTTGGTATATTAAATATTGGTGAATTATATTATATATATATATATATATATATATATATATATATATATATATATATATATTATATAGAATTATTTTATTATTGTAACCGCGTAAACAATCCACATGTTATGTGCATCTTCTCTTGACATCAATAAGTGCATTTGGCCATTTTAATATTCGAAGATCATTTCCTGTATAACCATTATCACATACAAACCCCCTAAGAGTCTTCATTAAACTAAGGCTTCATTGTTATATTGCACTAACATGTAAAGTTTTGCGATTTTAAAATATAATTAAAAGTAAACAACACAATATATATAGATATAGATGAAATAGGAGAATCCGTATAACCTTTTTCTTTCACATCCTAGTCAATTTCTTAGGTCTAATTTCTTATTTTTTATTTACTCTTCTCTTCTAATCTCAAAGACTACAACAATCTGTCACAATGTGATATAAAAATGAAACAGAATTGTTAGTATGGAAAATGCTATAGTTTTAAAATATAATTAAAGATAAAATAATACTTTATTTAAACCAAATAACAAAATTTTTATATTATATCACGCATATTTAAAAAATACATACAGATGCATTATCACATATATGTTTACACTAGTATATATTAAGATAAAATTGTTAACTTTTACGGCCTCCATTATTTTCATATTTAAATTTAATTTTATACCGGTATAATTTTCTAAAGTTAAATTAAATTTAAATATAAAAATAAAAGAAGTAAGTTGTAAAAGATAAATAATTAATAATATTAAATTTCTTATATATATATATATATATATATATATATATATATATATATTTGTATCCACATTTATTTTTTTAAATAATTTTTTTAAAATTTAATCATTCTTTTGTTTGAAATTTTTTAATTTAATATTTTTTCAAAATTAATTATTTTTTAATTATAAAACTAACAAAATAAATAAAAACTATTTGCCATAATAATTATAATAATTATTATTATTTTATTTTATTTTGTTATCATAATATATATTAATAGAGATATGAACTTAATTTAAATTATAAAATGTAAATCAAATTAATCTAATTTGTAACTAAATGATGTGAAAAATATTAAAAAGATTAATTTTACTCTCATAACCTCAATGTTGGAGTTGATGAAAGTAGATAAAAACGGTTTGTTGATGCTTATCATGTCCCTTTATAATACTAACAAATAATCATTCCAATGTGCTTAGGCAACTTCTATTAATGTTAGTATTCATTATTCATTATTTTAATTCCGTCAAAAAAAACCCAATCAATTACTATTATTATAATCAACACTTTTTTAATTAAGTTATGATACCCATTCTTGAAGACTCTCTCACCTACGTTGTTAAAAAATATTCTCCAATGAGGATACGCCACGCGTCCAAGATAAATGGTTTGGCCCAATCGCGAAGAAGCGGTGACGCTACTCTCGCTGGATCACTAAATTAATTGCAGTTAGAGAATTAGGTATGTTAAATATAAATAAGAGGGGTAAATACCGGAAACCGTGTTTCACTAGGATCGCTCATTCACACACGCGAGAAAATAAGGTTGGAGAGGGCGCTGCCGGAGGAACACCGTCTTTCATTTTTCCGGCCATCTCTTGTTTCTTCCACCACTCGGCGATCCCCTTTCTCTGACACCAAACATGGTACTTCATTCTCTAGTGCCTCTTCTTTCGTTTACTTTCATTTATTCATTTAGATCTAGTAGTTCCCCTACGTTCTTTTTCCGGTGCCGACATTGTTTTTATTTTTCTCTCTCTCGTATATGTAATTTCTGATTTATCCTGTTTTTAATTATGGACAAAGAAATTAGAATTCAATTTCAATTTACTCAATTATCAAGTTTGCACGTTGAAATCAGAAGTTTGTTCAACTTATTAGTTTATGATCATAATTTTGTTAACCTAGGGTTTTTATTCTTATTTGATTATTTTTTATCCGTCAAATTAATTACGGCATTTTGTGGTTATTAATTACCGGTGATTGTGAAGTTTAGCTAGCTTTTGGACCTGATCTGCTGCCATCCAAATCCAAATCCAAATCAAATCGTGCCTTACCTCCTTGTGTTATGCTATGATACACAACTCGTGTCGATTGATTTTGTTTGTTTGATTTTTGAATTGTCAATTGAAATTGAAACGTGGAATTTGTGGTTCTGTGTAGACGACATCAAGGCGCTTTGCTGACAGGAAGGTGGAGAAGTTTGAGAAGAACATTACCAAAAGAGGATTTGTGCCGGACACAACCTCTAAAAAGGGAAAAGACTATCCTGTTGGTCCACTGCTGCTGGGTTTCTTCGTCTTTGTCGTCATTGGTTCATGTAAGACTATCATTTCAGCATCTCTTGATTATTCGTTTCTTTCGCTGATAAAGTTTTCTATTTTGTTTTTCACTTTTAATTACGAAAACATGTGATTCGCGTAACTAATCTCACCTGGTAGGATAAGTCTTTGTTGTTTTTGTTTTAATTACAAAATGCATCATATTGTTTTCAATTTGCTTTGTTTTCAAAGTTTGTAGAGGAATCAGTAAAATCAACTCTTTATTGTTTATTGTGTTTAATATACTTTGAAAATAGAAAATAATTGTTTTTTTTTTTTTCTTACGGTAAGGGAAAACATGATAATAATCATAAATTCATAACGTGAAAACATAAACACATGATAATAACCGTAATACGAAAACATTAACATTTTCTGAAGCCTGAAGTTTGTCTATATTCCTGTCATGGGGGATGTATAGATTTGTTGTTGACGGAACATATCTGGCATATAAGAGTTGGATTTGGATATTTTTATGTTATTGAGTAATAGTTCTTTTGTTTATGTTAACAAATATTTCATAGCTTCTCAGGTATATCATTACACAAGAATAAAAGCAATCATAATACTGCTTTTTTTGGCAAATGATATGTGGTATGCCTTGCATTCCTCTAAATGTTGGTGGTTAACATTAATTCTTACGCCTTTATAGTCAAAGGACTTGAATACCTATCTAACTTAGGCATGGAACCCTGAAGTGAAGAGGGTATACTTTCGGTGCCACAAAAATTTGAAAAAAAATTGGATTGCAATTCTTATTGCTGAATCATAAATGTGGGGGCTTGTAATTTATTCGTTGTATTTCGTGCGTGCATGTCGGTCGCTTGGGCTAAGGTTTTAAATATATCTCGTTAAGTATTGTATATCTCCAAAGGAGTTTGTTAGATTACCTTTCTTCCCATTTGCATTTTCAGTCATATTCTGCCGAGTTCCATTAACCTTTGTGTTCGCTTTTTCTGGTTCAGCTCTCTTCCAGATTATCAGAACAGCAACAAGTGGAGGCATGGCTTAATTAATGGAGCTTTGTTTTGGGTTGTGTCATCTTCTCTTTCTTAGCCTCGTAGAAAATGCCAATACTTCCCTACATCTAATGTACTTGTACAAGACCTGGTTCCTGTTCATGTTTTGATGAACTTTAAGAATTTTTAATTTAAGTTACAACTATTATTCGTCTTGTTTTAATTTCCTACTATAGAAGGGAATGCGAGAGAGTTAATTCCTTACGCTTGGGCGGGTTGGTATGAATAGTTTTCAAAATTAGCTGTGAATTTTGAAGTGTTATGGTGCATGCAACAACCCGAAAGGTTCAAAAGAAGATATATGATATCACTCAATCATTCAACATTTAACAAAAGTTTATATGACGCTTTCAGTAGATTCTCTGTAGGGCTTGTTTGTATTCCAACGCCAACATGCTACATTCCTCTAGTGTTTTGAGAGCAGTGCCTCAGACGGTAAGGAAACTTCTGTGCAAAAAGGCCAATTGTCGCGGTGTTCAATAGTCTGAATTATTAGTATGGTTCATTGATATTGACAATAATGTCATGCATTTTTTTTTTAGCAATTTGTGCCAAAAATATAATTTTTTATATCCTCGGGCCATAGCAGGTTGGCAACCTAAAACATTGAAAGAAATCACAACCTTTCGACCAGTGAAATAGAGTTATCAAAAATCATAGTTTATCTGTATTCAACCGAACAAAGATAAGCGGTTGTTGGTTCTTTATTCCCACGGTTCGAAAATAGACAACTACGTAAACAGTAAAATAATAATGACCTTAATGTGTACTACATCAATGCGTAGTTGGGGAGAGACATCAAAATTGAAATCCCAGCTTAACCGTGACAAGCTGGAAGGAGAAGGAGAAAAGGTTCACGTGTGTAAGAAAGATCCCACATTTTGGAGACAGGTTTGTATAAAAGTACATGTTATATAATGCAAGACTGCAAGAGCAAAGTATGAGGTACCTAGTGACACCAGGGTAACCCATAGTTATAGTCCCTGTGAAGGGAGTGTCCAGGTTGAGACGTTCGAGGATCTATCTTCATTCATATGCCTTCCCCCTGACTTACGGAAGCTTCAATTCTGAATTAGTTGGTTGCTCCGGCTCTAGTTTGGAGCTTTCAGCTAGAAAACATGAATGATACTAACAGAAAAAGGTCTTGAAAGCAAGGTGATCGAAGTGCATGTTTGAGAGTACGATACAAACCCGTATCGTTTTCCATCTGCTTTGTTAACTAGCAATGAACATTATCAATCCTACATCAGCATTGACCACCGGTAAATTGCAAGGAACCTCATGATTCGAGGGAAATATTCTGAGGCCATTGCTGTATTACACAAGTTAAATCAAGCCGTCGCAGTGAGGCATGGATAAAATGCAGTACCATGTGCTATCCATTGCCGTTTTCTTCCATGTGGCATCACACACCCAGGAACCTTCACCCATTCCTTACTTGCAATGTTGTATGTAACTAATCGATTCATTTGTCTTGATCTCAATGATAACAAGAGCAAGCCTTTGTTTCCCAAGCAATTCATTCTAACGTGCTTCCCATAAAAGTCCAAGCACCATACGTTTGGCATTCTGTCAACCTCCTTCCACAAGAAAGTCATCTTCTGCAGCTCCCATATGCATATACAGGTGGCTGCATTCTTTGTGAGCAACCCCACAAGCAATATCCGACCATCACACTCAGCAAGTGTGTGGTCACTCAGATGCAATGGCGCTGGGATTATGTACTGCACCCAAACCCCAGTTGCCATATCATAGGAAACAATCCCTTCAGGATCCGAATGCATGAAGTAAAGGGTGCTGTCAATGAAAATCGCTTGTGACCTAAAATTCAGAGATAGTGGCAGCTTAATATCCGCCGGCATGTTTCCTGGATAGCTCCATGACTTTGTTCCCGAGTCATAAATTTCATATTCTCCATCACAACCCACCAGCATGATCCTGTAGACAGCAGCACCAGTTGAGTTCTCATCTACTGTCATTCCCACAGCAGCGCGAGACCCAACCCTTACTGAACAAGATGGTAACTCCTTTACGGATTCACTCAATGGGTTACAAACATATAAAGTTTGACCATATACGTCAAGAAAACAAACTAAACCCCCTGCAGAAGCCACTGGCAAAACTATCAACTCTGCGGGTAGTGCTAATGTAGTGGGGTGGTACCACTTCTTCATAGAAGGGTCATACATGGCTGCAGAATTTGTATGTTCATGAGTAACAGTGTAAAACCATGGGTTCGCTTGTTGGACTTGAGCACAATGTTGAGAAAAACTTTGAGAACTCAGCAAGGAATTCCATCGCTGGCATACAGTGCGGAAACGGAAAAATGTTGCAATGGGAAGTCGTGCAATCACAGGCTCAAATAGATCCTCAGGCAAATCTTTCCAAATTTGTTGTTCCATAGCTTCATCGCTGGAGGACCTTCCAGATGATTTTCCTCGGCTCCTGTCTCTTCGAGACTTCTTAGATGCATGCTTTAGAGGCTCCATCATCCTGAAACTTCCAGACTTTCCAGCTGCCATTACAAGGCCACAGAAATCATCTACGAAGTAATCATCAATGCCATAGAAGGACCATCTGTGAAAAGGATCATACAAGATATTCATACACTTAATTCCATTGAATTGTAGCACAAAGATGGATAGAAAGACCAGCATGTTTCATAGGAAAAGTTGAATCATACTACAAAATTAATGCACAGATTTATATTCTGCTCAAAATTAAGACTCAGCCTTTCAAGGATCGGGAAGATACCTGATTAAATCAACTTAAACACATAAGCAACCCAAGGAGTTAAGTTACAAATACAAAGCTTTTCCTTTGTATAACACTAATACAAAGAAATTATGCACAGAATCATGATCACATGTTGTTTAGCCAATAATGGTAGTCACTTAGTTAGAATACACACTTATGGTGTGTTTGGGAGTGAGTTCTGGAGCAAAATGGAAGGGAGGACAAGTATTATCAGGACATCAAATCAATGTGAATCTGTTATTCTATTTCATGTATTTCCAAAAAATATCAAACCAGAGGATATTGATTAGAAATGAAAATTTTGTTCCCCTTCCCCTTTCCTTTTAAAACTGCTCTAAAACATACCCTTAGAGATTAGGGATTCTGAGTGGCCACAAAATGAGTAAATCAAAAATGGGCATTTCGAACTGTTAACTTTGCAATGATTTTACTGAAGGCCAAGTTCGATGTAAATCCATTGAGCAATGTTCCTATCTCATGCTGAAAACAAGAAACCTCGCTTTATAAAAATAGAAAAGCAAGGTGTTTTATCCCTTCTTAATATGTGTCCTTCACAATACTTACAATCATGAAAGTACAATCAATATTTTACACAGTGAATAACACATCCAGACAGCTTCGAGTGTGAAAGTGGGCATCTTAAATGCACAAGAACTACGAAATTGTAACAATCAATCTTCTCGATAACAAAAAGAAGCATACACCAAGCAATAGCCAAGTAACAAGTAATGTTCACAAGTCTCAGGATTTGATGTAGCAGCAACACACGCACACAAGACAACCAACATAAAATCTAACACCTAGGTTATGTTGTGATGAAGCGTGGTGTGAATGATTGCACATCACAGAGCATGAAGAGAGAGTAACCGAAGGCGGTTAAGAAAGCAAAGATTATTAAGTTGGCATGGTTAATGAAGAAAAGAGGTTGAAAGAAAGAGAAAAGAAAGAAGAAAAAAGAGAGCAGAGAAACAGGGGAAGGAGGAAAAAAGCATAGATTTTTTTGAAATGGTGAAGAAAAAATGCATTGAGAGTAGATCTAGGAGAAAGAAGAAGACCTGGGGAGTTGTTGAGAGAGTGTAGGGTGAGGTTGAAGGGTAAAAGAAGGTAAGAGTGTGTGAGAGAAATGGTGATGGTGAAGGTGAGTGATGAGCATGGCATGGCCCTCTTCTTCATCTTCTTCCATACCCTCAACTCAATTCTCCTTTCTGTAACTCTCTCTCCTTCTTACCCGCTCTTCATTTTCCACGTTGCCTATCACACACAGTTTTTGCCAAGGCACCCATACTTAACATAATTTTCAAAAAAATTTAAATATATCTTTATATTTATAAAATTAAAATTTATTTGTATCTTAAATTAAATAATTTTTGTCCTCAAATTTTAAAATAATAAATAAATATAATTATTTTATTTTAATTATAATAAATTTATTTTAATTTATTAAATAATAGTTTGGATCGGTATTTGAGTTTATATATTATTTAATATATTTTAATTCAAATGTTAATATATAAGTAAGATTAATACGTAAACAAAATTTGAATAAAAACATTAAGAATATTATATCTATTTATTTTAAAGTTTGAGATTAAAATAAATTAAAATTTTAGATAAATATAAATTTTAATTTTTAAAATAGATACTAGAAATATATTTAATTTTTAAAATAATTATTGTAAAGAAAATAAAATTTATAAATGAATTATACTAAACAATTTAGTTTGATGAGTCTCCTGACCGAAACAAATTTACTGTAATTACTTGTTACTTTTGATATTGTAAAAAGGGATGGGTGAGAAATGGAAGATAGGGCATAACGTAATGTAAGTAAATTATGTAATATGTTATTTAGCCTCGGTATAAATAGATGTGTATAATCTGTTTTATATTTATATGGTTTTCAGAAGAAATAAAGAGTTTAATATAATAAATAGTAACATTATTTTTTCTGATTTGTTAAAAAGTGAATAGAATATAATTGGAATAAAATTATAAAAATTTGTTGGAGGCAGGCACGCACGCACGCAGAAGGGATAATTGATTAGTCAGAATGTGAATGATGATTTTGTTAGGTTTACGGAAAAGGCCCTCAAAAACTAATCGATGCCATTTTCCACTCACTCATTCTTCGTAAGTGGCATGCAATGAGTGGCAGTGTGCCAAGGAGTTGATGTAATTATGGTTTCCCAGCTTTCACTCTTTTCCTTTCTTTATTACCCATTCATTCCACTTTTATTTTTACAATAATTATTTCATTCTATTATTAATATTCTCTCTCCTTCAAAATCAAAAAAAAAATTCTCTAATTGTTACAATAATCCTCTCTTTCATCATGCCCTACAAAATATACAAAATATAAATAAATATAAATATGTTGTTTTTATCCAATTTAGATGAAATATAAGCTTCATAAGTTTAACTTGAAGTTTAAGTTCGGAAGAATCAGAGATCCGCCTATAGTATTATTGTATACAATTATATAAATCCTAAATTAATTTATCACTTCATATATTTTATTTATAGACTTTTTGAATTTTTGAAAAAATATATTTAGCAGATTTTATTAGTTTAAATATTATTAAAACTATTCAGTTATTGTATATATTTAAAAATATTCGAATTGATTAATAATAATAATAATAATATTTTAAAAATATTGTTAATTCCGAATATTTTGAATTGAATATCCGAATATTTTGAATTGAGTGGGTTGATAGGTTTATCCCTTTTATTGCTTAAAAATATTGGACACTAATTTTATACTAAAATAGTGAATAAATTTATTTAGTGAATTCAGATACATGTATTAAGTGGAAACTCACCAATTACGATATGATGTGGATGGTGACATGTTAGGGTAGGGATAGGAAGCACAAGGTAGGTTGAGACATCAACGTCTATGCATTTTTTTTTTCTATTTTTTCCTTATTTATGAAGTATTCTAAAAGTTAAAAAAGAAACTTAATTTTATATATATGTGTGTGTATTTATCTTTTATAGCTCCATTTAACATAGTTGTATATTTAATATTTCAGTTTTAAGAATGAAAATAAGTTAAGTTACTCATTACATTCGCATAACTTGTATAAGAGTTAGGTCATGTGTTTTTTTAGGAACTAAGTTAAATATGATCTTTAATGAAAATCTATTTCATAAAAATGTCAAAATTTTAGACTACTTTAAATATTTAACATTAAAATTGATATCTCTAATACTTTTTTTAGTGTTTTAAAATCTAACCCTTAATAAATACGCAAATTTAGTTTTTAAATAATTTTATTATTTTTGGATTAATAATATTGACGAGTAATATTCTTAGTAAGAATTTTGGCCTTATATATTCACATATGAAATTATAAAATTTAACATGTTAACATCACTAATTCAAAAGTACTAATTTCATTATAGTGTAACTTTAAAAGTACCAAATGTCAAAAATAACATGTGAACGCTATTAATTCAAAACTACCAATTTTAATATAGACTAATTTTGAAAGTACAAAAAAATTATTACGTTATATATATATATATATATACGCACAATTCACATATATTACGAAGTAATAGAAAACAATTATGAATTGTATATTTAGATAAATAAGATATTGAATTTGCCAAAATTTTAAAAGTTTTATAACAATATATAACTTTGAACATACTCTTAAGTTATAGAGTCTAAGTCGAGTCTTTATCATATAAAAGGAGCGAAAGTCAAGCGTTTGAAGTGAGAACACAAAAGCTATAAAGGTTTTGAATATAATTTTAGCTTTTTATTTTATCAATCACGAAAGAAGATAAGGTAACTTAAGATTCAGATGTCATCGAGTCTTTTAGGTCATGCGAAGGATGTTTATTCGTAAATTTTATTAAGATCACGAAAAAAAAAACACACAAAAAACTTAAATTGCAACTTAGTGGGGGCTAAAAAACTTAAGAATAATTAATTTGCTAAATAAATATTTGGAGAATTGTAATTAATTATGTATTTATATAATGAATGTTGCAAGAATTTTGCTTCGAAGAAGAAAAGGGTTAGTATATTTGGTACAAAATACTTATATGATTAATTAATTTTTATTGAGGTTTAAATATTTGTATTAATTAATTGATTTATATTCTGTATAGGTTACATTTTGTATTTATAAATAGGATTTGTCCTATCAGGAATAAGACACTCAAAAAAATTGTTTCACATTCTTTCATCTTCTCTTCTTTCTTCTCTTCTTCCCCCTGTTATTAGCTTTATTTTATAACACGTTATCAGCACGTTGTTCCAACAAACTGAGCGAAAGTGTAAGCATTCTCTCTGAGGACAATGTTCTACGTGTCTTAATTAAAGTTCTTTATAATTCTTTCTTCATCTACAATTTTATCTTATATTCTTATTTTTATCATGAGAATAGTTTGACTTTATTAATCTTCATCTTTGTCTTATTATTATTATTATTATTAATGTTTTTATTATGATGATGATGATTATTACTATTATTTTATGTGTTATAAACATGTCAAATCTTGCAAATTTTGAATTTGTGGCCATTGATATTACGAGGAAGAATTATTTATATTGGATATTGAATGTTGAAATATATTTAGATGCAATGGGTCTTGGTAATGTCATTAAAGAAATAAATAAAGTATCTGATCAACTAATTTGCTCTTACAACAACATTATCATGAGAAGGGATTTCACAAATATTTTGAATTTATTTGATATCTTCTTGTGGTTGAACAAAACAAAGAGTTTTTTTATAGAAAATCATGAAACTTTCCCAATTGGTTCTTGTATCACACCTAGCCGGTTTTGCTAGTTCACCAACACATGTAATCCTTGACCGACAACTCATATCGGACAAGGCTGGGGGACTGGTGTACCGTACCTAGCCAAACCCAACCAAGTAAACAATATACACATCAAAACCGCCTAGCATCTAGTACCCGGACACCACCGGCATAAGCCACCTAGGCAGGTAGCCGGTCGAAACCGACTACTTGTCTAGAAAGTTAACTAACATCAATGCCCCGCCTTCAATAGGCCTCCAGGGCCTGTTTTGGGGCCCAGGCCCACTCATGGCCCAAGCTGGGGCCCAAGTCAAAACCCAGTCCATGCAATGGTCAAACGTCATTAATGTTCTATAAATACACGTGGACCCCATCATTTAAAGGTACGCATTCATTAATCGCTGATTTGACTCTTTGAGAGCTTTGACTCACTTGAGCTTCGGAGATTCTTCTGTAGGTAACCCCTCCTGGGTTCAAGCCGACATGTATCGAATGGAAAGAGGCCAACTGAGGAGATAGCGGACTACATGGTAAGGTGACGCTTGTGCCTGACTTCTTATTTGTTCTCTGCAGGAACAGTTCTGCTTCATTCCCAGAAGTGAATACAACATTTGATTTATATTTTCATGATTGTGGACATGGTGATAGAGGAAATTTCAAAAAGAGATTTCATCACCAAAAGAGGAACAATAATGTGAAAAAGGAAAAGAAAAATGTGAAAATAAATGGCAAATAAGATGAGAATATAAGTTATCATTATGGTGGTAAATATCATTTGAGTTATATTTGTCGTACATCAAAGCGTCATAAAATATAAGGAGAAGAACATAAAAACACACTTTGTTTATGAAGATGGTAATTCTGATTATGATTATATGGATGCTCCTCATCTTGATATTGTTATTTTCTTTACTAAACCAAATGGAAGCACCGACTACCTCATTAGTGATGTAAGTGTTAAAAAATATATTTTCTCATATTATGTTCTTAATTTTAAGATAATGCTTTATATTTATTTCATGTTTCATGTTGTTTATATATAAGTTTTTCTTGATCAATAAAATCCTCTAAATATTTTATTCTTCTTTTCCTCTTGCATAGTAATATCTAATATTGATATTTATGTTTATATGAAGAATGAATGTTGGCACTAGCACCAATGATAAGGATGTGTGTCTTATTAATAGTGCAACAACTCATACAATTCTCAAGAGTAATAAATTTTGTTCTTGTTTGGTAATGCGAGAACTCAATATTAGCATTATTTCTAGTACTACAAATATATTTGAAGGCTCCAAAAGAGCTATTATACTTCTACCAAGAAGTTTAATATAAACTTATTAAGTTTTAATGATATTTGTCTAAATGGATCTCATATTGAGACAAACAAGGAAGAAGATGTGAAATATCTTTATATCACTAGAATTGAGTTGAATAAAAATGTGTATTGGAGAAATTATCAACATTCTCTTATGGTTTACACATATATTAGTGTAATTGAGATGCATGTCATGGTAATCCAAAAGTTCATAAATCAAAATGAATGCCTTGTTTGGGATGATTAATTGGATGGTTTGTACTACGCATATATTATTAGTATAATTAAAATGCATGTCATGGTAAACCAGAAGTTTATGAATCAAAAAGAATTCCTTATTTGGCATGATTAGTTGGGTCATCCTGGATCTTTTATGATGCAAAAAAAAAGTTGAAAAACTCATGTGGACACCCACTTAAGAGTCATAAAACTTCTTCAGACCAATGAGTTTTCATCTACTACACATTCACAAAGGAAAGTTGATACTAAGGCCATCACCAGAAAACTTAGAAATGAGTCAATCTCATTTTCAAAATAAACATATAGTGATATTTGTGGATCATTTAGATATTTCATGGTTTTAATTCATGCATCAACTATATGGTCATATATTCGTTTATTATCAACTCGCAATTAGACATTTGCAAAGTTATTAGCACAGTTAAGAGCTCACTACCCAAATTACTCGATTAAGAAAATTTATTTTGATAATACTGGTGAAATTACATCTCATGTTTTTCATGAGTATTGTATATCAACTGAAATTGAAGTTGAACATCCAATAGCACATGTTCATACTCAAAATAGACTTGGGCAATCATTACTAAAATGTATAAAATTGTTTGCAAGACCATTACTTATGAGCGCTAGTCTTCCAATGGTAACTTGGGAATATGCAATTTTGCATGTTGTAGTATTGATTCGCATCAAGCCAATAAGTTATCACAAATACTCTATTGTGCAATTAGTTTTTGGTCAGTAATATAATATTTCTCATTTAAGAATTTTTTGGTGTGGTGTATATGTTTCAATTTCCCCTCCAAAAGGGACTATGATGGGTCCTCAGAGACGAATGAGAATATATGTTAGATATGATTCTCCCTCAATAATAAAATATCTTGAACTACCAATAGGAGACTTATTTACAATTCAATTTTTTCATTGTCACTTTGATGAATAAGTTTTTCCAACATTAGGGGAAGAAAAAAAACAATTGGAAAAAGATATCTGTTGGAATGAATTATCATTACCTTATCTTGATCCTCAAACAAAAGAATATGAACTGGAAATTTAAAGGATAATTCATTACATAATTAGTCAATCAATTACCAGATGTTTTTACTGAAAAAAAAAAGAATAATTAAATCATATATAGCAGTTGCTAATGCTCCAAATGGATTTGACATTAATTCATTACACGTCTGAAGCATGGTAGACTTGTTAGTTCCAAAGACAAGCTTAAAGCAGGGTAGGCATATTGGTTCCAAAGATAAAAACTCTCGAATAAGAAAATAAGCTAAAATGTTAGATGACCTAATCGAAAATGTGGAAATCCCAAAATATTCATTTGACATAATTAATTATTCGGTTCCAAAAGAACCTTAGGTACCTAAAATTGTTGAAAATAATGAGATCTCAATAAGTTATGTCAAGAATCATATAATATGGAACCAAAATGAAGTCAACATTGACGAGATTTTTACATATAATATAACGATGAATGTTAAGAGTGTCAATGAGGATCAAGAACCAATGATCATTGAAGATTGTCGACAAAGAAATTATTGACCAAAATGAAAAGATGCAATAAAAGCATAATTAGATTTTCTTGCTAAATAAAAGATTTTTGGACCTGTAGTTCGCGCACCTAAGGGTGTAAAACCTGTTGGGTATAAATGAACTTTTGCATAAAAACAAAATAAGAATGATGAAATTTTTAGATACAAAGCACGGTTAGCTGCTCAAGGTTTTTCACGAAAACCTGAGAGACATATTCACTAGTATTCGATGCAACAATATTTCAATATTTGACTATCCTAGTTGCCCAAGAAGGTTTGCATTTACATCTAACAAATGATGTTACAACCTCTTTGTATGATTATCCTAGTTGCCCAAGAAGGTTTGCATTTACATCTAACAAATGATGTTACAACCTATTTGTATGATTATCTTGATAATGATATTTATATGAAAATCCCTAAAGGATTTAATTTGCCTAACTAGGCAAATTCTAAAGAGGTTTATTCAATAAAATTGAACAAGTCCTTTTATTGATTAAAATAATCTATGAGGTATAACCATCTTAGTGAGTACTTGTTAAAGAAGGGTATAGAAATGATCCTATTTATCCTTGTATTTATATGAAATTATTAGAAAATGAATTTTCCATAATTATTGTTTATGTAGATGACATAGTCATTATTGGAACTTCTAATGAGCTCACAAAGACAATTGATTGTTTAAAGAAAGAATTTGAGATGAAAGGTCTTGAAAATGCAATTTTTTTTTGGATTAGAAATTGAGTATTTAAAGGTGTTTTTGTACATCAAGAGGCTTATATAATGAAAGTGCTTAAAAGTTTCTAAATGGACAAGTCACATCCATTATGAACTCCAAAGGTTTTGAGGTTGTTAGATATTGATAATGGCTCTTTTAGATACCTTAAAAAAATGTTGAAGAACTTCTTAGTCCAGAAGTACCATATCTTAGTGTTATAGGAACACTAATGTATCTTGCTAATTATACTTGCCTTGATATTGCATTTGCTGTAAATTTGTTATGCAATATATAGTTTTTCACCTGCAAAAAGACATTGGATTGGAGTAAAACATATACTTCGTTACCTTAGTGGTACTACGAATATGAAATTATCTTATCCAAATGATTCAAAATCAGATTTAATGGGTTATGCAGAAGGATGTTATTTATCATATCTTCACAATGTCACAATGTTTGATCACAAACAAGATATTTGTTCACATGTGGTAGCACAATAATTTCATGGTGGTCTATGAAACAAACCATATCAACAACATCGTCAAATCATGCAGAATTTTAGCATTACAAGAGGAAGTCGTGAATATGTTTGGTTAATGTTTATAATTCAACATGTGCGACAAACTTGTGGTCTATCCTCGAGAAAAATAGAATCAACAACCATATATGAAGATAATAGTGCATTGTTCAATCGAAAGAGTGATATGAGATCCAAAAGATTCAATCATATGAAAATTTGACAGATCTATTTTCAAAGTCTTCACTAAATGAGAAGTTTTGAGCAATTAGTTCACAAGATTGAACTTCACCATCTTAATTATGTATGTTTACATGAGTGGGAGAAATAGAATACGTGATAAACAATACTGTATTAAAGAATACAGAATGTTGTACTTTTTTTCCTTCACTAGGTTTTTATCCCAATGAGTTTTTCCTAGTAAGGTTTTAACGAGCACATTCTCTTATTAATGGACAGCCAATAGGGAGTGTTATGAATTAATGGCTATACATTGATTTGATACAGTTACCCATGTGGTAATGGTAGTATCATGCGTCATGTTAGTGTCACATGATAGTGTTTGTTTTTAGATTAGTCTCCATTTTGATTCAATTTAGTCCTCTCTTTTTTTTTCTTAATGGAGCAATTTGGTCCATTTCTAATTTGAGACCAAATTAGTAATTAAATTTAATTACAATTTATATATACATGTTAAAATAATTTTAAAAAATTTATATATCAAATCACTCCACTTAACTACTATTTTTTCTTTACATTTTTACATTAAAAAATTCCCTATTGAAACTTATATTTTTTTTAAATATTAAAAATGTAAATGTAAAGTGACGCTTGTAATTTTTAAATGCTTAGTGTGACAAATACTTTTAATGTGACAAGTGTCACTTTATATTTACATTTTTAATATTTTTAAAATATTATAAGTTTAAATAGAGATTTTTTTATGTAAAAAAAGTTAATTTAAATATTTAGGTGGAGTATTTTTATGTATAAATTATAAAAAAATATTTTAACAAGTATATATAAGTTGTAGCTAAGTTTAATTATTGATTTTGGTCTAAAATTGGATATGTACCAAATTCCTTCATTTTACAAAAAAAAAAAGGTTAAATTATACTTTTAGTCCCCATTTTCGTAGCAAAATTTGAATTTGGTCCCTCAAACTCACTATTTGGGAGTTGTCATTTTCTCATCCTCAATTTGGTCCCTGTATTTTATTTTTTGTCTCAATTTAGTCCCAATTTTTGTAAAAATTGTGCAATTTTGTCCCTCTCCAAATTGAAACCAAATT
>Ga0214542_1005508_pt1 | contig 23987 bp, 11 predicted proteins | sample CNSS1metaG_FD_160096 | JGI IMG/M metagenome (GOLD analysis project Ga0214542, IMG submission 160096) | Root nodule microbial communities from cowpea collected in UCLA plant growth center, Los Angeles, California, USA - CNSS1 | ecosystem: Host-associated > Plants > Roots > Nodule | place: USA...
TGAATGCCACTCGAAATCTGACCCTACACCCTCAGTCCTTACTTCATCATGATCTGTATCAGTTGACTCTTGGGCTGTGTAACAACCTTCTCCATCGGATATACTTTCCATATCACATTCCACATTATCATCATAATCTGAATCGCTATGTCCATCACGATTAATGGTAACATCAACAAGACCTTCCTCATTGAATGATTCGGCCTGACCTTCATACACTCTCTTTCCTACATTTTGTTGTACTCCATGACCTTCACTATCCCCCCCTGCCACTCTATCAGTACCAACATCAACCTCACATTCAGTAACCCCCCCTGCCACTGTATCATTACCAACATCAACTTCAGGTTCGACCCCTGCCACTGCATCAGAACTGCCATGAACTTCAGCTTCCTTTTCAGTTGCAACACCTTCCTCACCCTCACCACCTTCTTTTTCCAGTACTTCACCTGGACCACCTTCTTTTTCCAGTACATCATTAACCTCAGAAGGACCAACCTCCCCCATACCAACACCCTCTAGCATGTTGATTATCTCAGGTTCTGTCATTTCATGAACCACATACAAATGAACGGCACCATTTAACCTTGCTAAATTTGCCATATGTCTGGCCCCTTTATCATCACAAAGGAGCTCCAATCTATCTTCTAACACACTCCCACCTCCTACACAATACCACAACTCCTTCAAAGATACGTGTCCTATCTCTTTTAATCCAGCTATAACCTCAAAATATCCCCACGTATCAGGATCACAAAACCACGTGGTTACTTCCCCATCATATTCCAATTTCCCATTACTAATAAAGTGGCCACTATGGTGGACCACCACTTCAAAACGGTCAACAGACATTCTATTTCTACACCTGTATACATTGCCCCAAACCAATTCAAAAATTACAAATCATGCCAACACAGACAACACATAACCAAGCATTCAAATATGGGACCACAACATTAAAAAACACATACTGCAATGCATATGCGGTGACCGATTAAAAAATACATTGCAATAGGGGACCACCAAATAAAAAAGGAACTCGATGTCGACAATGGGGGGACCAACAACAGTATAAAAGCAATACAAGTTCATACCCACACAACAAAACATCAAAACCGCAACAGAAACCCAAAACCCCAAGACGCGAAAAAACCCTACACATATTCAACTACAACAACTCGTACTTACCTCCTTCAGACTGCTGCTCAACCACGACCACAACGAACACTCTGACCTCCGATTGCACTCGCTCTCACCTCCGACAACGATCTACTTCACTTTCGCAATCCACGCACACGGGGTTCGCAATCCACGCCTCTGATTTTCCCAATCCAATCCCTAATTCCCTAATTACATCATTTAGGGTTTTTCAATGTTTGTTATTTGTAATTCAGTCCACGCATTCTGTGCCAATCTGAAAAATAATTCATAACGCCACGTCACAAAATGAAAACAAGTTAACGTTAAAAAAATTTAACACTGTTAACGATTGCCTTGATTTGATACTCAATAACCAAAACGAGGACGAAATTGAGACAAATTAAAATACGAGGACCAATTTGAGATTTCTGAACCAAAACGAGGACCAACGGAGTATTTTAACCTATAAAAAATAATGCTTAAATACTCCAAATGTTTACAAAATCCTTAAAATACATAATTAGTAAAACTCTGATAAAATCTTCTCCCAATATTAGCACCGCTCCGTCTCTATGCCTCACGAGATCCTCCCGTGTACCGCGTACACGATCATCGCCAAACACAAGCAGATAGGGTGAACTAACAGAATAAACATATATATACAAAAAATACATATATCACAACCACACCAAAGGAAATTCATCCTTTGATTTCACACACATCGCCACTACCATGTCAATCGTGTTCTACATATTCTAGTGAGTACCTCAAGATGTCTTGCTGCCACACCTATCAACCACAACTAATAGAGCACGTGCGAGAAACCATGCTACGGATCACACATCGTAAGGCCAGGTGGAGTTCCCAATACAAATTAAATTTGTAACGTTCCAAGACTACCAAACTCGTCAGTTAATTACTGAGGAGGGCAATCTAACGGGACCCATCCGTACACACCGCTACGTGCACGCTCACACCAGCAACACTCGCCAACCCGAGTCACAACTCAAGAGTTCCTCGTGTTCATCCGCCATCCCGAACCACAACTCAAGAGATGCTATTCCGAGCCACAACCCAAGGAATACCACGTGCTTAACCCCTATCCCGAGCCACAACTCAAGGGAAATGTTCCGAGCCACCACTCAAGGAACACCAGCTAGTCGGCCTTTAAGATATCCTAGAAGCCTTGTAGACCATGCAAATCACACAAGCAAAACATGATTCTGCTGCAACAATATCGCCTGGTGCTACTCACGAGGCGCCAAGCACTTTCCACTTCTAGACCGCTTGGAGGGTGTGATGAGTTCGAACCTTTGCCCTCATAAGTGTTTAAATTTTGGGGATTTAATATCCTTTTTGCGCTTAAGAATTGATTTTAGTTACATAATATATTATTGGATATTCTTAAGTTTAATAATGCAACTGAAATTTAATTTAGGTCCTTAAGAGTGTAAATTGGAAATATTTCAAGTCTTAAAATAAGTCCAAAAATTAGAATTTTGGAGAGGAATAATTTAGGAGCTAAATGCACCCCCAATTTTCATTTTTACACACCCCTTTTACAATTGGACCACCTAATTCTGGAAAATAAGATTTTAGGGGCTAAATGCACCTTCAGTTTTTATTTTACACCCATCTTGCAATTGGGTCATTGAACTCTGTTCTGCACACCTACTTTTTACTAATTAGCACCCCTCATACCACTTACTCTCCACTCAACCAGATTACGCCACGTGGCAATCCTTCACTCACTAAAATAACCACTTAAAAATTGCCACATCATTAATTCTCCACTCACTAAAATAACCATTTAAAATTTGTCAAGTCATCAATCCTCCACTCACTAAAATAACAAATTACAACTTGAAACCTCATCACCTTCTCTTCTTCACACAATCAGAAACCCTAACCTTAATATTCCTTCTCTCCCACCATCTCCATGCCGTAGCCGCCACCCCTGACGCCGGCTATCACCGCACCTCCATCGACCTTCCTCCTCCACACCAGCCACCATCTTCTTGCACAACATCTCTGGCACGTGAACCTACGACAACGCCTCCGCACCAGCCACCATCTTCTCGCATGAACCGCCATACACGACGTCGAAATCGCAACCCCAATCTTTGCATCACGCCGGAATCACCATGGCTACACCATCCTCGAACACACGTCAAGACCCATCACTACTGCACCAAGACTGCTCGCGAAGCTCCGTTGCGTCGTCTTCGCGCCACCCTTGTCTTCGTTCAGCATGCTGCCGGAACCACCACTCACGGTCTGCACCTTGGCCATCGTGGCAGCGTTCATGGCAACACCATGCTCGAACGCGAAGTCATGAACTCAAAGTCACAAACGCGCTCATGGTAGCACCTGCATTCACGAACGCGAAGTCGCCACGCTCGATCCTTCAATGGCAGGACCACCGTGACCTGTAGTCGCGAGCCCCTCACGCAACCACCATCCCCGCTTGAGAACGCGGTCCTTACGCCACTTCTCTGCAATAGCCGCGAACCCAGCAACACCTTCCGTGTCAACTATGCAACCACCACGATAACCACCATAATCTCGCCTGAACCACTCACAACAGCCAAACCCTAATGTAGAGAGAGAGAGAGAGAGAGAGAGAGAGACTACTCTAACACGTGACAACTTCTCAATGGACTGTCAAAAAGTCAAAACTGGTCAATCAGTCAACTCTGGGCAAGGGCGGGTCAATGTTGGTCAAATAGGCTATTTAACGTTCCTCTACAGGAACCCAGAATGGCCTAGAAAAAGAAGGAGTCGTCTGGTGACAGTTCATCGCCGGCCAGATAGTTTTTGGAAATTTCTAGAAACACTATCTTAAACGGAATAAAATAATTCAAGCATAATCATACTATATTTAGCATACCAATCAGACTTAAACATAAAATTAACGCGTAAAGCTCACATAACCTGGATTCCTTTGCGTAAACTTGGGGTTCTTGGTTTCTTCTTTGATCAGAATGGAAGCCCCTTGTTTTCCCACGTTAGCTTTCCTTCTCACTCAATTATCAGAGAACACTCTCCAATTTCGTACTCCTTTCACTAAGCAACAATGGCAGCACAAAATACCTTCCTTCTCACTCAAAAATTGAGTTTTAATGGTGCCTTAGTGGTAGTTTAATGTGCTAAAACGAAAATGGCTTAATGTTCATGATAATTGTCTTTCAATTAGTCATTATGGGCTGTTTTTCTCTACCCTTTCACTTTCATGCCAAAACTAATTTTAGCAAAAAGGAAATTTAATTTAGATTTACCAAGGTTCAAACTCATAACCATGCCAATGTCAAATCAATGCACAACCATTCAACCAATTCATGTTTTGTGATAATTCTTACTCATTTAAGAATATAATATCACATACCACAACCAACATATTATATAAAACAATTACATAATTAAAATAATTATAAATTAAATAGCATATAAATGGCATGCATAGGACTTCAACCCAAGTCCTTTCACATAATCAAGTACTCTACCCATTTGAGCTAGTACTTTTCCACATCATACTTGTCAGAATTAAATGTCATAAAGACTCTCACTGCCCACATTTATTAATTATTTATTTATTTAATTAATTAAATTTAGCGGATCTTACAATGCCAACTCTAGTTGCTTCATATATAGATGGTTGTGAAGATGTTGCTAATGAGTTTGAGTTAATGAGCTACTGAAGAGATTTTGAACTTTGTAATCAAATGGGTGTTGGTGCATTCTATTTGAAGAAACTGTTAAAATTGCCATGAACTCTACTGTGTTTTGGATTTGTTATTTTTAATGTTATTGATACTGTATGAGGATGTAATGACTTTATAAACATTTTTATTACCAAATGATTAATTGATTTATATGATTTTATTTTTTAATGTTAAGAATTTAAATAATACACTATGTTTAAGCTTTAATACTATTAAATTTATAATATTATAATATTTTTATTATTTTACTTGTTTAAAAAATATTTATGTATTAGATGAAATAATTATTTTATTTTTAAAATATAAATTTAAAATTAAAATTAAATTTATAAAAAGTTAAGTTTCATTAAAAATGGATTTAGAAATGGATCTATATTTTTAGTTGATCCAAATATTTGGATCTGGATATCTCCTAATATTTGGATCTAAATTTTAAAATATCCATTTTTTTTCACAAAAAAGTGGACCTGGATCAAAATTTGATCTATATATTTGGATTCAAATTGGATCTGGATTGTATATCTAAATATCCAATCCATGTTCACCTTTAACTGCATGATTGGCAAGTGTAAATACCCAAGTGCAAAATCAGAAGCGAGTCCAATATTTTGTTTTTATAATTATATAAGGCTTAATTAGTAATTTGATCTTTATTTTTAGGTTTTTGATTCATTTTTTTTTTTATATATATATATATATATATATATATATATATATATATATATATATATAATTTTACTCAATTGAGTCTCTATTTGTTAAAAAAAATAACTCAATGAAGTCCTTATTTTTGTAAGAAAAACTCAATGTGGCTCATTTCATTAAATTAGCATTAACTCTCTTTGAAAGTGTCACATATCAAAATCAGAAGGGTTCCGAGGTAGAAGATGACTAAAATTTTGACATGTGGTAGACATAAATTTTGACATGTGACCGTCCAAACCATGTTAACGTCAATTAAACATGAAAGGTCACATTGAAACTTTTTAAAAAATAAAAACTCAATTGAGTCAAAAATAAATATAAAGATCAAAACACATCAAAAGTCTAAATATAGAGATCAAATTACTAACTAAGCCATTATATAATAACATTTTAATATCATTTATACTTTTTTAACAAATTAAAATTAATTTTTATTTTATGTTCTCTAAAATTAAAATGTGATGAATAATTAAAGAGTATTATTATGTTGAATTAATAATTTTATTTGTGTTACATTTATAAGTAAATACATGTTAAATGAATTATAACATATGAAGTATCAATATGTAGGAAATTAATTAAGAAAGAAATAAATTATTTACCTTTTTTTAGCGAAATGAGAAACATAAATAAAATTTTAAATTATTAAGAAATCATAAATAAGTTTTTATTTTCATTTTTGGCAATGAACAAAACCACAAAAATAATGTAGTCATTGGATATAGGAACAATTAATTGGTTATAAGATATATGCATTAGAATATGATAAACAAATTAGTGATATAAGTATGATTATTAAAAAATAACAAATCATGGACAACTAACTCATATGTGTATTTTTGAATCATTTATTTATGTCCGTAACCATTTTAAAGTATCTACCTTGATGATCCCAAACTTATAATGGATTAAGACTCAACAAATCTATATACATCAACTTTCCTTTGCTCCATACTCAATATGCCTAGGTACTAGGTACTTGAGTGAATGAAATAAATAGATTAAACATAATTACATAAAAACATGACTTACTTTGTCCATAGTTGTATGACGCCAATGTTGAACATGAAAGTTTTCCAACGATCTCTAATCTAGTAAGGAAATTTGGAACAACAAAATTGTGCATTCTAAATTTTTGTTGACCGAATGTACCAACAAAGATTTTTGCCTCAACCTTGATAATATGGTCATAAGTTGAGTTATGAAATTATCTTTAACTTTTGTCATGCCACCATCATCAATAATAAGTTGTTTCTTAAGAAGTACAACCTACTTATGATGGTGGTGACATGTACAACATTATAAATAATAAATAGTACAACATTGTTACATTTGATTAAATAACAAAAATTAAACACTACTTAATACATTTGTGCATTAAAGTTATCTTGAAAAAATGCCTTTACCATCCAACAAATATGTTTAATGCCAATTCCACTATTTAAACCTCAGCATCGGACACCAATACTTATTGGGCACTAAAACATAAACATGAGCATCGTGAACTGTAACTAACATCCAATTTGGATATAAAAGGATATCATAGATGATTAATTGTACTCAACTTTTTGTTCAATTGTTACTAGACACAAATGGTTTTCTTTAACATATAACTTATTGAGACATAAGTGAAAGAATGCTCCAATGAAGGATATGATGTAGTATAACTCCTATTTATTATGACTCGAAGAATCCAGGGTATCATATAAGTTGTTACTTGAGTTTACTATTAAGAATGAGTTAGAGATTCAAATTTCTCATCAAAATCTTACTTCATGGATATATTTGATTTAATTTTTTTTTTCAAATTGCATCTCCATCTTTTATAAGGCATTTAGATTGCAAGAATTACTAGTGTTCTTTTGTGATGGTGAGCTAAGTAGTTTTAATAAAAAAAAAGTAGTTCAAATGAATTATAACACAAAGTAAAGTTTAAGTTAAGTAAAGTTAATCTTTTTTAAAAACATCTTTATTTCTTAAACCTGAATAAAATATTTAAATATATAAAATCAAATTTTAAATACTTAAATAATTTTAATTTTTTTAGATTTAAATTTAATTTAAGTACTTCATTCTTAAAAATTTCTAAATAAAAATATCAAAAATAGAATTTTAGAAGTTAATATAACATATAAATTATATAAAGGTGATGCCAATTCTTAACTTGGAGTCTAGTAGTTTTTTTAGTAAGTTTTTTCACAACCTACTTAACACAATAAGGGTTCAATATGAATTTTTCATTACATACGAAAATCTTTGAATGATGACCAATTTCAGTGACAAATTAATTAATTACTATGATAACTAATTTAGATATTAATTTATAAACTAAAAATGATTAGTAACTAAAATAATTTCAAAAATTATAATTGATCTCTAAATTGATAACTAAAATAGTTTATATTATTAATTTGTCTCTAAATTGATCAATAACATTAGCTATCAAGATTTTGACTACTTAAAAATTAGTCTCTACTTAGGAAATTGGTCTATAAACATACTTTTGATCACTAAAATTGATATTATTTAAGAGCTTTCTTTTAGTGAGATATTTTCATAATGTTTGGACAATAACAGGAAGAATAAAAATAATTTTTATAATTAAATAATTTGTAACACAATTAAGGGTCTTTAGAATTTAGGATTCTCACACAATAAAACATTATAGAGCACTAACCTTGATCCATGATAGATCTTGTGAATGTGAATATGTGTTCTTCAATTTGTAATTTTGTGTGCTTTTCAACCACCGTTTCCCAATCTACCTCTTTGCCTTTCTTTTCTCTTCTCACATGTTCATGATAATTTATGGCCAGAGACAGAACCCCAATCCCTTTTTTTATAAATCAACATCCATCAAGTTGGTTTTTATTCTATTTTATTTTTATTTTATTTTATTATCACCTCCCGTAATAATAACCAATAAGTCTTTAAATTTTATTAAATCATAATCGGGTCCATTATAATATTTTAAATGAATCATATAAAATTAATTTGTCAATTAATTCTAACATAATTTACTTTTGTTTATAAACAATTTTAGTGTCATAATTTCTTTTATTTAAGTTGTGGTAAAAATGTTCTTTTTGAATAGAATAAGAAAAGTAAGGGTTGCCTTATTAAAAGTGTAAAGAAACATGCATGTCTCACTGCTTAAAATTTGTAAATTTACTTTTTAATTGCATAATTTAATACATAAAAATAATATTTTGTAGGGTGAAGACTTGTGCAGTTGAAAACTGAACAGAAGAGAATCTAATTCCTTAAAAAAGTGATACCCAGAGAAGTTTTCTGACTTATGTTTAGATAATATAAATAATTGACCAAAGACTTCTGCTAATGAATAAAAGGGGCAGATCTTGAATGTGTTTAGGGACGCTTACCTTTATTTGTAAGTGCAGTCACCACCTTAAAATAAGGTATTCTAAGAGGACAAATTGGGATTCCAATATAATTGTTCCTGTTAAAAGTTTTTGGATTAGACAACATAAAATATATACTTATATTTCATAGTTGTTCTTAGTCAATATTGTCACATTGTTTAAAAATCGAGAAGGATATTTTAAATATATTTTTCTCTTCTTTAATTGATCTATGAATATTATTTTAATGAATTTGATATTAAAACATTGATGTGAGAACTTGTTTGATATATCTAATAATTCTAACCTACCTTGTTATGAGATGAACTAATAATAATACAATAAAAGTCTTATAAAAGGGTTAGGCTTGTTAGATCTCAACGATATCATAATTAATAAATTTAAGGTTTTAAAATAAATATTAATAATAAAATAGAGAATTACAATTTGCTTAAATGATATATGTGAGTATGAAGGAGTATTTTTTTTTTCATTTTCATAAAATCAAAACTTGATTTAATTCTATTTAAGACATTTCATTTTTCATTTATAATACAATATTAAAAGAACATGCTTTGACTAAACTGGATTAGGATTACAATAATCACGCTTGATAATATTAAAAGTTGTTCAACACTAAACTACATTTTCACAACCGACTAACCAAGTAAAAAATCATTCCCCACCAAAACAATTTTCTTTCAATTAAATGACTAAAATATAAGAATTTAAATAAACCCTATTAGTGCATAAAAAATATTCCTAATAGCAAATTCAATATAATCTTGTTGTACATTATTGTATCGAGTGAAAGTAACTCAACTACAACTATTTTTTATTATTAGTTGAATAACTTAATCCAACAAAATTTCAAACTACCTCAAGTTAAATTAAGATAATTTTCTCCCTCTTAAATATGTTTGTTTTCGAGAAACTTTTATGCAAAAAGAGAGGGGTAAGAGAATACTCTAATTTGATTTAGAAAACATTGATTAATAAGCTTTGCGTTTTTTCTCTATGCACATCCATAATTTCTAGTTGCACCCCAAAATTTTAAAAGAACACTTTACTCTTTGTAAAAGTTATTTTCTGAATTGCTTGTTTTAAACAATTTTTCAGAACATATAAATTTTGCAGAACAAACTTTCCTTAACATATATATATATATATATTGTATAATTTAGAATTATTTTTGTAAGTTTAATAATTCAGATTATATAATTTCAAATATATTTATAAATTGTATAATTAAAAATATATTCGTAGTTTACATAATGCATAAAATAATTTTAAATTATATAATTTGAAATTTAACATCAAAACTTTTAGTTTCCAGATTAACTAATCTATATTGTTATCTTAGAAAATTTATAATTATTTAACCTGAAAATTTATTGGATCATTCAATATGAAGTCTTCTTACCAAATCTGCTATTTGACATTTCTCATAATACATGGAGGTGCCAGAAAACTAAAACCTTTATATTTCCCCAAATGCATTTCTTTCTGCACCCCCTTTTTTCTTCCATCACCCCATAAAATATTTTATCCCCATTTTACCCATGAATAAAAATATATTAAAAATCCTAAATTTCTTCCCTCTTTTTTACATGATGTCCCGATTGATCTTAAAAGCTGTTATCTCCATCATCTTTCTCACCTATACTAATTTCATCTTCACAAAACTATTTTTGGATTGGTTAATCCGAAATACACTCCTGGATTTGGGAGTATATACCGGATTATCCAGTTTGGTATGTAAATTCACGTATCGGAATGGATACCAAATTGACCGATTCGATTTCTAAATTTACATATATACTCGGGTAATCTAATATACACTCCCAAGTTTAGTAATGCATACTAGATTAATCCATCCGGAAGTGCATGTCTTTTCATATTTTTATTCAGGCTTGTTATGCTGGACTCAAAGTCTATACTTTATTCACATCACTCCGTTGCTTCCAAGTGATGAGAAAACAACAACAAAAATAATGGATGTGTAACATGCATCTGAAAAAATTCCCCCAAATATCAAATAACGTAACAAAATGAATGAATAATGATTCTGAAAAAGTTTATCATTATACTTCTTTTAGACCTTGATCAGAAGATAAAAGAATGCTCTTTAACTATAAAATTCAATAAACCTTAAAAGTATCAAACTTAAAAGCTAGACAACATACTCATACTATGCTATTATGTTTGTTTGAGATGCTAGAGAATTTGATAAGATAAAATCTCAAACCAAATTATTTAATTTATCATATCATAAAATAAATGTACATTTAAAATTTCAACAACTAAATAGACCTAAATGATGCACATAACTGATGCATAAATTAAATAAATGTTTATATAAAAAAATTGAGTTCATATATTAAAGTACACACTTTTTAATTATGTTTCTTTCAATCAGGATTGATTTCGTTACTCTTATTTTTATTTTCATGAATTTAATTCTTTTATTATTTTGATTGTATGGTTTTAGTTTATATATTAATTTGCATGAAAAATATTTAATAAAATAAATTGAAAAAACTAAATAAATTAAACAGAAGGAAATACAAATAAATCGAAAAACAATATGATTCTAAAACTTACGCCGCACAAAAAAACATAAATATAAAATTATGAAATTAATTATACCTTCAAAATTAGAAATGATGTTAGACTCGGCTGCAGTTGTTCCTACGGTGCACTACCTGCAGACGATCCTACCTACTCCGCTCTCTTCTTCGTTCTTCTCTTCTCCCCTTTGTTCTTCTTCTCTCACGGTTGCGAACTCCATTAACTGAATCTCTGAACCGAAATAACGAAAATCTGCTCCCCGAGAAAGATCCGAATGAGGGATCCGAATCTGGAGTTGCAGGAATCGGGTTGGGAGGAACTACGTAAGGAAGCGCGCAAGATCGAGGGCGATCTCGACGTCAAACTCTCTTCCTATGCCAAACTAGGCGGTCGCTTCACGCAAACAGGTTCATTCCATTTACCTTTCTATCATTCATTGATATCTTAAACTGAATCAACACATATTCAAGATTCTCATTCGCGTTTCTACGGTTTCTGAATTTGAATTATCGTAAATATACTTGATGTATAGTCTCACACAAGATGTAATTGGATCGAGAAGTTCTGGTGTCAATGCTTTTGATTTCTGATTTGGTAGTTGCAAGTAATTGTTAGTTTCTGTTCGTTGTTTAGTTTTTTATGTAGGTATTGCGCGGTTGAAATGGAAATGTTTCTCGTGCATATGAAGTTCTCGTACGTCTTAGATTGGTTAATTATTATTTAAGTACGGTTATTTGATCATCAATTTTTTTTTAACAGCAAAATGCTAGCCAAATGATAAATGTTGTTTACCGATAATTAACTCGTTGATATTCAGGTGTAATGGCTAGTGTTAAAATTTACTTCTAGCATGAATTTCATGGATGCGACTTACGGTCAGCTGCATTTGTGTCTCTGTATGGCGGTTTTGGAGGTCTCTGCAGCTGCATTTCGTGTTTGTTTAAAATCACAAATACAATTTAAAGCCTTGATTATGGTATTTGTTTTTCTTTGTGTGCTGGAGTCTTTATTGCCCCAAAGTGCTTATGATTGACAGGAAGCTAGGGTTTCAAAATTGGGGATGATGGAGAAATTGTTGTTGTTTCCTGATTAATAGTCTTGATGCACTTTATAATTGAATTGAATTCATGAAGTCTGGCAGTGTATGTTCTCTATGTTTATAAATTATGAGAATATACCTCTTGTTATTAGGTCATGTGGATGGTGGTTCACCACCTCTTGGGTCCAGTAGGTCTTGGAAGTCCATGGAAATGGAAATCCAGTCTTTGCTGGAGAAACTGTTGGACATTAATGATTCAATGAGTAGATGTGCTGCATCTGCCGGACCGGCTACTTCTGTAACTCAAAAGTTGGCTAGGCACAGAGACATTCTTCATGAGTTTACCCAGGTGTGATTACAACGCATTTCTATTTTGCATAATCTAGTTTAAAGCTTCAACTTTGTATCAGTTCAAAAAGAATGAATGTCTGCCATTATAAATTGTTACAGAAGTATGTGTAGTTCATTCTACATGCAAGCATTACATAGATGGAGGATAGGATCGTATCATTTGGTAGATGGATGGACATTGCATTGAAATTGACATGCTAAACTTGTAGATTCTAAGAATTGGTTCAAATTTCCATCTTACTTGCAATGCTTGGTTCAGGTTTAGAAAGAAAAAGAAGTATATTCTCTTATTAGTTATTTGGTCATACATAGTTGGATTTATGGTTTGAAATTGTTAAAGAAGTTATTTACCCTGAGATCCCTCTTCAGAATTTCCTCCATCAGTCCTTCTGGTCTCCCTTCTCGTCCTCTTCACAAGACTAAAATTTCCTTGCAATCTACCTTCACTTGTCATTCTTTGTATGTGTCCAAACCACCTTAAACAATTATTTGTCATCTTTTTCATGATTGGTGCTAAAACAAACTCTTCTAGTATTTTGTCTTTTCTTGTGCAGCCACACATTCATTTTGTGAGTGTATAGTTCATTTAGGGTTTTATTTTCTCATTATATTTTTACTTTTGCTGTTGGCGTGTCATGAGCTGTACTGAAGTTGTTGACAGCCATCACTTAGTTAGTTATAACTGTTTTAGTTTGTTGGGTGTGCTTCTGTGTATAAATCTGTCGTTGTAAACAGAACCTAAATCAGGTTAGTCATTTTACACATATAAATATACTACTAGTTCTTTTATCTCATGTTTTTGCTTCAATATGGTATCTAGAGCATATTGATCTGTTTCAATTGCTTCTGAAATACCTTCTCCTCCCCAACCTTCACCTATTCCATCCTTACAACCTTCACTCACCAAATTATAGAAGAACTCGACGATATTTTTGTTTTTTTACTTTGAAGGAAACAAATTGAACCTCACAAACTTCACCACTTTGTTATTTCTCCAAATTTTACTTCAAAGTTTTGCACTTATAAAGATTGCGACAACAATCACATCAGTATAGAGTATTGTTAGATATCTTATCTTTTATCTGTTATCTCCTATTTCTCTGTTATTATCTTTGCCTATCATTATTTGTATTTTGGGCTTAGCCCATATTTTATTTATTATAAATACAGTACCCTATGCATATTTTCTACATAAGGGAGATTAATCCTATACCTAGTTGTTGATTATATTCATATGGTGAGCCTCAGGTTCTTTGGCAAATTTTTTGTTGCCCTGCCACAACAACTGCTACCGAGCCGCTGTTGTCGCCGCCTGGGTTTTCAGTTTCGATTGGCGACCACACCCGAAACGGGTGGAACAATAGACCAAAGAAACAACAATTTTCGTTAGAATAAACTATAACTAATGACTCTGGTACCATGTTGCACAGTTATAGAGCCTCCATCTCTCTTTCATACTCGGTTAGGTCATTCTAGCCTGGCCAAATTTCAGCAGCTTGTTCCCAGCTTGTCCAAGTTACCTAGTTTGGTGTTTGAGTCATGTCAATTAGGGAAACATAGTTGTAGTTCCTTTCTTCGTAGTGTCTCATAACGTGCTTCGTCCCCTTTTGCCTTAGTTCACTTTGACATTTGGGAACCTAGTCGTGTTGAGTCTAATTTAGGTTTTCAATATTTTTTTACCTTTATTGATGATTATTTTAGATGTACTTAGTTGTTTTAATGAAAAATCATTTTGAGTTATTTTATGTATTTCAATCCTTTTATAATGACATTAAAACTCAATTTGGTGTTTCTATTCGAACTTTGTAATGTGATAATGGTCGTGAATATCTTTATGTGACAAGTAATCACTTCCTACTAATCTTTGGCATTTAGAAGTGTCCAAAGCTCCTTGTTCTTCCAAGCTTTGGATTAGCGTCAATAGAGGTGTTTATTGGTGTGAAACCACTCATACAAGTTTCTTTGAAGTTTCCTTGTGAGATAGAACAATTACTTTTATTTACCTTGCAATCTATACTTTAAGTGTTGACATTAAATAAGGAAACAAATCAAAATTATATCTAAAGAGATCATCTAAGATATAGGGTTTCTAAGAGTGAATTTTAAGAATAGCTTGTGTTGCTCAGCTGATCTAGTATTTATAAACACTTTCGAAGTGATTGCAATTGTGTTTACTGGATTAGTGATGACTCTGGTTACACGTATTGTATGTTCTAGGTACAAAACTAGCTATGCAGATGAATCTGAAAATTTTATAGAAAATTTATTTTTGCATTGAATTACTAATTCCAATAGTCTTTCTCTAGTAGAGCGTATAAGTCAAATGCTCCAAACTTGGAACAAATATATTGAATTCTGAAAGCTCTTGTGGAGATTCTGTGAAGAAGCTGTCCTTTGGGATAGCTGGGATGGGGGGTTGCCGAGACATCTGACGTAGCATCTGTAGCAAATCCCTTGGCTTCAATCTTAGAATCATCAACTAGAATCAAGAATAATGAAACGAAGAAACTTCAGTACAACAATAAAAGAGAATAAAGAACTATTTTCAATAATGTGGTCAGCGACATCTAAATCAGTTGCCAATGGAATTTAATTATTTCCAGATTGGTAGATGCAAGTTGAGTCATGAGCAGTAGTATATGTTGATCCTTGAGACTGTTGGCCGCTTATGCTCTTTATTGGTTAATTTGGAGAATTACATTTTAATTCTGTTGGGATTTACAGATTTTCCAAGGAATCCATAAAGAGAATAACAAGTTTCTTGGGTGTGTCAGTTATTTTTCAATATTTGCATTGAGGACAACCAGGTCTCTTCCTGCCTCATCCTCCATGAATGGATATCCTGAAATAAGTCTCATTTGGATCATCTGATATGCTATGAGATTTTGGTGGAGGAGCTCAAAACACTCGAGTAACTAAGTTCTCAATTGAAGGAACCTCTTGGCCTTTCAAGACTTGGTCATGGATATGATCAAAATGTGGATGTATTCGTGTTAAAACCAGCACCATGTATTAATCATCAATATGCCTTCAAGGGTATCAACTTCTAAAGCAATTTAATTCTTCAATTGCAGATTGGATTAGATATGGGGAGCCAACTTTTGTGCTGAAATTATCTTTCGTAAGAACATAAAGGTCACACAGGAGTTATTGATATTTAAATGCATACAGGAGATTGGCTTTTGAGCATTGCATTTTAACTAGTAATAATCTTACCTTGAATAAAATGGTAATAGTTTGATCTCCTGTTAAAGAAAGAAACTGAACTTTGTAGCTAGGTTAGTGAAATATCAAGCCATGGCTTCTACCACCAGTGAATATATTTGGCTCAAACAATTGGTTAGAGAATTAAGGTTTAGGGAGGTTAATAGATAATGACCAAATAAGGGTGCTTTGCATTTACCTCAAATCCAGCATTCCGAGGACCAACTAAATTGAGATAGATTGTCATTTCATAAGGGGGAGAAGATCTTTGTGGGAGACATTGACTTGAATAATGAAAGGCAATAAAGAAATATATTAATTTCAATCATGCTAATTACAATTACATTCTCTAAGAAGGAAAAGAAATATGCTAGAATGAATGTGAAGATTCTAAGGATATCTTATTCTGATTATCATGGGATATCAGGATATTTTTCTCCTAAATAATCCCCTATTTCCAACACATTGTTACTGACTTTGTTACTTCTACTGATCAACTTGTAGATGTCTTCACTAAATCACCTGATAAGTTCCCAAATTAGTTACATGTGTAACATGTTAGGTGTATATGATAATATGCTCCAACTTGATGGAAATGGTGTGGGGGTGTTGGAAATAGTGTAAATAGGGTAATTGTGTTGATGATATATATACTTGTGTAATCACGATAATTGTATTTTTTATTTATTATTTTCTTCTTGTATTTGACATCTACTATATATATTACCCTTCATCGTAATTGAGACCCACAAAATGTATGTCGAGGAGTTTGAAAATCTAAAACCTTATTAGGCATTTATTTAATCAAATGGTCTAATGTCAAAATTGTTTCTTGCATTAGGCATTTAGGAATCATTCTTTGAAAGAGTATTGCATGAACTTCTAAGAAGTGTTTAATTTTCCTTTCAAGCGTATCAGTTCAAGAACTTTGTTGAATAATACCTCTTTTTGTGAAAAGATGATTTAGACATTTATTAAAACACTATGCCATTATCATTCCTGAAGCTAAATTGTTTTTCTTAATTGTGTTCTCACCACTTTAAAAACACTTTTGGAAGTTTTCTCTACTTTTTCCTCATTGAATGTAACCAAGTTAATTTCATTTGATCATCAATAAGCAAGACAAACCATCCTTACATGAATGTGTAAGCTCTGGACTAGGTCCCTAATGTCACTTTGGGTGATGGTAATAGGACCAAATGTTCTGTAAGGTTGTGATGATGCTTGCACAATTTCATAAGTAGATGATGAATTTTTATTCTTGAAGGTTTCAAGAAAAAGTGGTTTACATAACTAGAACTTGGATGACCTAACTGATCTATAAAATCAACTTGTTAGGTGAAGGCTATCTCTCTACTTATATACCCTTTTTATGTTATATCTTTAGTTTTTCCCAATAGACCCCTTTATGCTTTGTACTATTGAACTCAATACGTGGATAAAATGGCAAATGACCATTTTTAGTGGATCTAGGATCACTGCTACTAAAATTGTGAGTAAACTCGCATGATCCTGGGAGTTTGCACCATCAAGCAAGTTGATGTGAAGGTTGGATTGAAAGCTGGGCGTGTGAAAGTGATTATGTGAGGGTGCTTGTTGGATCGGAGGATTGTGTGCTGTGTTGATTTTTCTGCCCAGAGGAGAAGACCCACCTAAGACACGAGCTTCACGATGACCACTGTTGCAGTCTTCGGCGGTTGCCGCCTTCATAGTCATTGGCACTTTCTGCCCTCATGATCATTGGCGATCACTGCCCTTGTGATCTTGTCTTCGTGATCCTCTATGATCGCAGCCCTCTTAATCCCCTACGATTGTCACCCTCGCGGTCTCTATCCTCATGTTGATGCTCGGAATCCTCGTTGCCCACATAGTTACCCTTGGTGCCCTTTGCTCTACTTCTACACTTTTTTTCTCCCGGCCTCTGTTGCCTTTGCTCTCTCGCATTTTGCCTAGGGTTTGTTTAAATTTGAAGAAAACAAAGGGCATAACCGTTTCTTATGAATTTATAAATTTATGAATATTTTTATACATGACCATTGCGAAAAAGAAAGAACATTAAGTAACTAATGAAGTATTGCCAATTTTCCTATTCACACTTCAGTGGTTAGGGTGTGTTTGAGCCATACTTTCTATAAATAAAATGATGCTTGTTATGACATTGCCATGAGTCTTGATTTCAACGACACCACGTGTCGAGTACCTTTGTCAAGGATGGGACATCTTGAGCGTGAGAATAGAGGGGGGCTAATAGTGAAGGGCTCAACAGGCCCGACAAACTTTGTTAAGATAGATTTTAATAAGCTTTGGGGCTATTTTGAAAAGTATACTTTAAGTCTAATTCAATTTTGCAAAATTAGTCATGTAAAGTGAGGTTTGCACTTCACTTATATATTAATATTTGGCTATATCTCTAGTTAATGTTATGTTAGATTTCATTAAGGAAGATAAATAAAATGCTCAAATTGTTGGGTGTTTTGATGCTAATTGGTTAGGGTCACCAAGTGATAGACGCTCCATTTCAAGGTACTGTATTTGTTGTTGGAGATAATTTAATATTATAGAAAAGTAAAACAAAATGTTGTAGCATGGTCAAGTACAAAAGAAGAATACAAGGCAATGACCTTAGTCACTTGTGAGCCCATATGGCTAAAACAACTCTTCAAAGAACTTAAATTTGAAGAAAGTTTCCAGATGTACCTTGTATATGCAACCAGGCTGCATTACACATTGTTTACAATCATGTCTTTCATGAAAGGTCCAAATGTATTGAGGTAGATTGCTATTTCATAAGAAAAAAACTGGAGTTTTGGAGACATCACAACTAGATTGGTCAATTCTAATGAACAATCACCAAGTCTCCAAGAGGACTGAAGATCATATTTGCTACAAGCCAGATATATACGATCATATGCTTTAGTTTGAGGGGGAATATTATAACTATAGAAATAACAAGTTAATTGTATATAATGAAGAATATCTAAATTATATTTGTTTTATTAAGAATGCTTTTGTTTATTCCCGTTTGTTGTCAGAGAATACCAAATCTTCTCTATTTATGGGATAAAATGACAAGATATATTCTCCTATAATAACGACAAAACCTTATGTCAAATGAGGTCCATTACACGGATCACATGATGACATTCGTCTTAGTTAAAGACCAAACTTCTAAATATGTTATTTACCATGAATTTCCTTTCGACAACTTCTTCCAATATGCTCTTTGGTCTTCCATTCTTCTACTTCACAGGGTTAAAACCGTTTGATCTATTCTTTTCACTAATGCATCCCTGTGGCCTTTTTTATATGTATCCAAACCAGCTTATCCTCCAATAGTAAGACAAGGAAAATTTGATCTTTAGATATACTTGTAGTCCATATCATTCTCACTCTTGCATCTCTGTGGCTTTTTTTGTATGTATCCAAACCAGCTTTTCCTCGAATAGTAAGAAATGGAAAGGTTGATCTTTATATATGCTTGTAGTCCATTCCATGGTAGTGGCTACCATGATAGGACGGGTAAAATGATTAGGTCCGTTTCTTAAAGTTCCAGTGGAGACACTCCTTACTCAGCCTTTTTAAGCTTCATCAACCGATGTAAAAAGTGGACATAATATTTGTGCTATGAAATTAAGGTCTATTCTACAGAAATTAAGGTCTCACGCATCATACTGACATACCATATTACTATGATTTATTTACCTTGTCACTTTAACATGATATATCGTGGCCAACTCCCTACCTACTGTTATACTAATTTTCCGTCAAGACTTGATAAAGCTTATATAGGAACTATAATGATTTTATTAATTAGAATGTTACTGTAATGAAAATTAGACATTGATACATTACAAAATTCTATTACCCTAATAAATTGACTTAAAAGATGTTTACCTTATTATTTATTAATTCTCAGGAATTTAGGCGGATCAAAGGGAACATAAACTCAATGAGGGAACATGCAGAGCTTTTGAGTTCTGTCAGGGATGATATTACGGACTTTAAGGTGAATCATGAGTATGATTTAATTAAATAAATAACACAGATATTTCCTCATAATAGCTGTACTAGATTTACCTTCTTCTGGCAGCAGACATCGGGCAGTATGTCACCAAGGATGCAGTTGCTACGGGAGAGGGCTGCCATCCATGGAAATATATCTCATGTAAGTATTTCTTCTATGGAGTATAATAAATTTGTATTCTGATTAAATTTTACTTTGGTGAATATTTCTTTATTGGCCATTGGTGAAAGTTATGCATTGATCCCTTGAAAAGTTACACTATTCGGGACAATCCAGGCTTGCTCTGGAGTTTACACAATTTGAACTAATGTCGTACAGTCAGCTGTAGCTAAGATTTATCATACGATGTCTTCTTTCTTTTGTACAATTTTTTTGGCTGCATATGATATGGTGTCTTTTAAATCTTATCTAAGGTTTAAACCAAAGTCAGAGGCTTACCAGTGTTTAAATTTAACTGGAGATTTATATAATATTCAGTAATCAGTATCCTAGTGGTTCTCAAATATAATATTTTCCTTTTAAGTAATCATATCCTTCTCGGTATACAAATTATTCTTAAGGTTCCATGAATAATGGCTGGCCAAACTGTAGCACAACCTATTGCGTCTGTGCAGTCCTTGGTTCCTACATGGTGTGTCATTGATGTTTAGTTAGATATAGTTAAATCTTAAAACATATTGTTCAACTTATAATTATAAATTCTCAAAATTTGCAGTATTGCATCTACCGTTTCAGGAGTAATATAATATCTCATAATAATTTTTCTTCTCTTTAACAGAAAAAATCTTCAAAACCCATTTGCTTTATATGTGAATGGCTGTGTTCTTTTTGAGATTTCTCCACTTAGTGCTGACATATTGTCATAATAAGGGGCATTTTAGAAACTCTTTTCTTTTCAGCTCTTTTAAAGGTGACTCTATTATCTGGATTTTAAGGAAGTGCTATTTCACTTTCCCTGCATTTTTTTTTTCAGATAGATGATGTGATTAGTGCTGACATATTGTCATAATAAGGGACATTGTAGAAACTCTTTTCTTTTCAGCTCTTTTAAAGGTGACTCTATTATCTGGATTTTAAGGAAGTGGTATTTCACTTTCCCTGCATATTTTTTTTTTTTCAGATAGATGATGTGATTAGTCAAGCTCAAGCAACAAGAGCTGTGTTGGGTTCTCAGAGAACCTTGTTTACTGATGTTCAAGGAAAAGTGAAAGGTCTTGGTGACAAGTTCCCCATGATTCGAAGCCTTCTTGGTATGTTGCAGTTTTTATCTTCTAGTTTTCCATTGATTTTCCGATTGGCCTCTTTATGTTGACCAAGTATGTGCTTTTGCAGGTTCGATAAGAAGGCGGCGTTCAAGGGATACTCTTATTCTGTCAGCAGTAATTGCTGCTTGTACGTTGTTTCTCATCATTTATTGGCTTTCAAAGTGACCAAAATATTTTGTAACGCATTATGAATTATGGTACTTCTATCAATTGAATTTTTCTGCTTGTCTGTCTTTTTTTTTTTTTTTTTTTTTTTTTTTATATATATATATATATATATATATATATATATATATATATATATATATAATTTTAATTTTGTTGTTTTTTTTTTTTTTATTTTTTTTTTTTTTTTTCTTTTTTTTTTTTTTTTTTTATCTTCTGTTTTTTCAGAGGAAGGGGAGTGTAGGATTTTTTTTTTCAACCCACTGTCTAGGAGCCTCATATTTGTATGTCAGTTGCTGACATTAAAAAAATTATTTGATTTTTTATATAAATCAGTATCAAATAGTAAATTCCACATTGTTTCTGGTCTTATGTAATGTATATTTTCTAGTTTTCTGAATACTTTTCTTCTAGGAAACCTGCGGGTACCAAGTAGCTAAAGACTGAGTGGCCAATGGTATTTAGTAAATTTAGTTCCCGATAACAAACTCAAATTCATAGCTAGGAATTGGGAAAACCGGCTTTTCGTTGGGCTGATTTACCTTCTACAACAAACAATAAGCATTCAACATACTTTCTTAGCGTTGCCTACTCAGTAAGTTAGTTGTCTTTGGAAAGTAAGCATTCTTCATTTTTCGTGTTTGATAACCTATTTATAACATGTTAAAAGTATATAATATAGAAGATTTAAGATGTTCATGTCGATTTCAAAATTAGTTGTTAGTAATTACATATATATAGTTCTTGAGTTTGAGATATCAGGATATCCAATTGTGTAACAATAGTTTCTCTTATAATAGCATGGGCTCGGCCATTGGGTTATATTTACCAAATTGCCAGGTGGAAGGAAGGGGGTTCGAGTGCCAAATAAAAATCTAACTTCAGATCTGTGATGGGAAAAAGTCATGTCTCCAAGTGAGCTTGGAGTAAGTTAAGAAGGCTGACTTAAGCAATGAGTGAATGAAAGTTGACATAACTGTAGAGTGGGTCTGGGAACTGCACCCTCCAAAAAATTTCTTCACAATTTGTAGTAGCAAGCGTTTTTCTTTTGGATTTTATACAGCACATGATTTGATTGGACACGTGAAATCACCACTACTACTTGCTTCTTGTCTCTATTTGTCCATAAAACCAGCTTGCCGTGCATGCACTTGCTGGCAATTTTTCTTTCCCTGCTGGTGCGTGGTCCCTTCATGTCATGATGCTGTTGTGGTCCTTTTTCAACATTCCTATAGCTTAACAAAGTAATCTGTCTTCTAATAGCTTTTAGATCTCCCCCTGCATGTGCTATCTCATCTTGTCTCCTTAAAAAAATCTGAAACACTTATTTAATCAGTACGCTATTATCATGTCAGCCTCCTAGATTATGAGGACTTTAATGTTCGATTGAAGACGTATCCCTTGAATTATACATCTCTGCTCAAAGCATTCATTGAAGTCATTATGTGGCTCAATATTTAATTTCAAGTGTTTTGCACACATGCTGTTATTGTGTATAACACTCAACTAATTATATATGTATCCTTGACAAAAGAGGCAGGGGAGGGTGAATAAGTAAGTACATAATAGCATAAATGTATATTATTTTTAAAATCCTGAAATGACATATACGTACAGGTGTACATAATGTCCTACGGATACACTGAACGTGCATATTAATTGACTCAAATTTATAACTTAATACTATCTATTAAATATCGAAAAAAAAGTATTGTTACGGTCGGCAATATCATTTTATAGGATTAAGATCACATTTTATAAAATTAACCGAAGAAGTAAATAAATATGAAGTATTAGACGATAACGTTGGAAGTGATGATAGGAAATGTGTAGTCAGCAAGAGTGGTTCCATTGTGACTGAGCTTTGATGAGTTGCAGTGTTTCTGGAAAATATAGAACTAAAATCCACATGAAGAAACTGACTTGATGCTATTTATGGAGAATCAGGACACGTGGTCCTGCAGTATTTTGAAGCAGGAAAGAGGTGAAGGACGCTAGGTTTGATTTCATGTCGAGTAAGACATGCCTAAGCATCAAGGAAGGCACAAAAGCTTGAGGAAGGAGATTAGGTACGTCTCTCTCTCTAATCTATGGTTGTAGTATTGTAGGTTAGAGCAGTAGGGTTCTTAGGTAGTTTTGTATGGTAATGGTAGCTGAGGACCAACTACGCATGTACGTTGTTGTTTTACAGTAGCGCTGTACAAAGCTCCAGGCGAACATAAATGTCAAAACAGTGATTGCTCCATAAATGTCATCTTTATTGGATTTCTACCCACACATAGGTGTGAGAGAGTGAGAAAGAAAGACAGAGTCTCTCTATGTGTGTAGTGTATGTATTCCACGATAGATGTCTTAGTATATATATATATATATATATATATATATATATATATATATATATATATATATATATATATATATATATATATTTTTTTTTTT
>Ga0214542_1005510_pt1 | contig 23981 bp, 12 predicted proteins | sample CNSS1metaG_FD_160096 | JGI IMG/M metagenome (GOLD analysis project Ga0214542, IMG submission 160096) | Root nodule microbial communities from cowpea collected in UCLA plant growth center, Los Angeles, California, USA - CNSS1 | ecosystem: Host-associated > Plants > Roots > Nodule | place: USA...
ATCAAGATCGCCGAAATTATGGGAATACTAGAGACACTTTTGTACCTCAACCAAGGATGCCTCCAAGAGGATTACTGAGGCACCCACCTCCTAGCTCTGCTGCTTTTGTGGGCCCTCAGCCCATTGGGCCATTTGCTAACCCCATGGGTTTTTCTGGTTTGTTTTTATTCTTTCTGTCAATTGTCCTGGTATAAAATAAAAAAAGACACTGATGTTTTTCTTCTTTTTTCATTTTAGAGTTTTATTACTATCAGCCAGTAACAATGGAACAGTTTACTGGTATGCCGTACTTCACTCCCAGCCCTGCTCCTACAACATTCATTTCTGCTACTGAATCTGCTCTCTCCAATATGATACTCCGCCAAATTGAATATTACTTTAGGTAAATTTAATCTCTTGTTTATTATTTAGACGGTTAATAAATCTTCATTCATTCTCAATTTGTTTTTTGCAGTGATGCTAATTTGGTGAGAGATGAGTTTTTAAGGTCTAAAATGGATGAACAGGGTTGGGTTCCTGTTACTTTGATAGCAGACTTCCCTCGAGTAAGTTATTTTTTCTCGGTTAAAAAGTACATCCTACATCTTTTGTGTAGAGCCTTTTAATGTTTTGCTTCCTGGTTTTAGTAAATCAATAAATCTTTGACTATCGGTAACAATTGTGTAGCAGTTTTGTTTTTTCTTGTTTTCTTAAGATTATTGTGATTGAGGATTTTCCTTACACAATCTATTTGGCATCAGTGTTTTGGTACACTTTTGCTTATATATGACTACTTTGACTATGTCTCTTACCACGAAAGATGATTTTTTCTCTTTGAAGTTATTGATTATTTTACATATTCTGTCTGTGTGGAACTAATGCTGTTCCAGGTGACCAGAAGAAATGGGAAAGGTTGACCTTTTGTGCGTCCTTGACACATAAGTTTGATATTTGCTGTTTGTGACCATTTCGGTTGAAATTATTATTGAATATTGCTCTTACGGCTTCAGATTTAAATTTTTTAATATCTTGTTGGGTTGAAATTTCTGTCTTAAACAACATATGGTACTGGTGCATAAGATGCATAGAACTGTTTAGGATGATTATGTGCTTTTGTGAGCTTTGGACGTCAAATTTGCTCTTCATCCAATTCAGCTTTTGGGATTAGTTTATTTTGTTTTTTTTTTTTTGTTTTTTTTCGGTACATGCTTATCTAGAAGAATAAAGGAAACACTAACATCATTAATACTGTCAGTTATCATTTGTTAGTTTATGATGTCTTACAGAAAATAAAGGACATATACACCAGTTTTGGAGTTAGGATGTTAGAAATAAAAAATATGATGCCTTTTAGGATGTGACAAATACAATTAGGGGATAATAAGATCTCAAAGAATGTGAACTTTTCTTAGTGATCATCAGTTTGTAAAATCACACAAACATGAAAAAGAGCTTTGATTGTATATGGTATGATCTAAGTGAAATCTTAACTATCATTCGTACTGATAACTACAAAGAATATAAACTTTCCTTTGTAGCTATCAGTATGAATGTTGAATCACACAAACTGAAGCTGTGCTATAATTGTATGTGGTGTGATCTATGTGAAATCTCGGGTTCGTAGGATTGTGGAATCAGCGATTTTTTTCTGCTTTGGCACATAGAACCCTCCAAAATGTCTATAAGATCATTGGTTGGAGGATCTTTCTTCTTTTAGATAACTAATTCTTTTTATGAATTTGACCATTTTCCAAATGAACATGTTTAATTATTATTATTAACTGATCAGTGATATGGTATGCTACCTATGGTGACTAGTGATGAAATTGGATTTTCTGAGAAGTCTCCTATCTAGTGTTCTATTCGTCCTCATGTTATGTAAATTAGAATCTGATGTATAAAATATTGATCAATTACAAAAGATATTGATTAATACTTTTCAATATTAATAATTCTTGATTTTTCCCTTGAACTTGTTTGTTTTCTGCGCTCAATATATTTTATAAGGATTGTAGATAGCAATGTTGTGGGATGTGATTAGAGACATGTTTTGCACATTACCCAGGTTTGTGTGGAGTTCAGAGGATAATGAAATGAAATGTTTACTATTTTTTAGTAACCATTCTCTTGTTTGAGAAATTCTTAAAAGAAAATAAAGAAAATTAAAAATTATTATGTAACATTTCAACTGTCTTTTATTAATCTTCATAAGTACTTAGCACTTTAGGTTTGTTTTTGCTCTATGTACCATATTTTTGCAGGTTAAAAGTCTTACCACTAATGTTCAGTTGATACTGGATTCTCTGAGAACTTCCGCAATAGTGGAAGTGCTGGTAAGTTGTCATATAATAGTACTTTTTACGTTCCAATATTTCGTAAAATTTGCACTGTTATGAGTTTGGAATTAATGTATTTTAATTTGTTTTCTTCTAATTGTAGGGTGACAAGTTGAGAAGACATAATGAGTGGATGAGATGGGTGTCTTCTAAAACACGGCCTGAGTCTACTTCCACTTCATCGTCTCCCCGTGGATCAAGATCTAATAACTTATCTAATTTTCAAGGTATAACCCTGGCAGAAACTGCAGAGTCATGCAGTCTGACTCAACTCTCCAATGGTGGTGCTACCGGAAGTAGCACTTGAACTGCATTTAAATAATCTACCAAGACCAGATTTCTTAACCTTTTTGGGGTCCAATATTCAAGCCTGTGGTCTTAGGTTGCTTTTTTTTGTTGAGGTGATGGGAATAGAGACTGTGATAGTTGATTCTTTCAACAGTCTCGATTTTGATAGTAATTTTGAGTGAAGTAGTGGGAGGAAATAAGAATTATTCACAATCTTTATGGTAAAGAAAAAAAAAAGAGAAAAACTAATTAGAAAAAGAAACCTAAATTTTTTTATTGAGGCTGATTTAACGAGATTATTGATTTGTATAGCTTATATTTGTTTTGTTGAACATTTCCTATTTTTTTAATGATTTATGGTAGAAGGTGTAAATAATCTCCGTTCTTTGTAGTGTTTTGAGTTTTAAATTTATTTTAAGTTGTGTGCTAAGGTTACATATTGACAATATCAATTTCTGTTTTTATTTAGTCTATCTTTTTTATTTTTGTTCTAATAGTGGTTCATAATATGTTCTTTCTTTTTACTTCTAGATTTTCATGTAGTTGAATTGTTATGCATTTTGTTTTTAAATACTCAGGGTTTTCTCAAATATGCATGTCTTTTATTTGTTTTTGTTTTAGTATATGATAATGGTAGTAACTGGTATTTCAAGTAAATGTATTAATTAAATATTTTTTTTGTTAAAGATATTTTCAATACACCTTTATTTCAATCTTCTGTTGAAAATTCAGTTAAATCATAAATGTCATGTAGAACTATTTGTCATGGTCGACGTAGACTAAATTCGACTTGTAACTAGCAAAACGATATATAAAAAGAGGAACGCATGTTTGCATAAATTTATTGGTGTAATTTTTTTCTACAATTATTAATATATCTAATATCAAGAGAAATATTTATAATTCTAATTTACAAATAAATATTTAGATAAAAGCTATTGATTATATTAACTTAGATTTTATTTTGAACATTGTAAATTATGCTGACAATTTTTGTCCGATACATACACATTTTGTCATTGTAAACTATACATTTTTAGTTACCTAATTTACATGTGACGAGATGTGGAAATTAAGGCAAGTATGGAACGAGTACATATTCATTCACACCTCATTAACTAATTTAAAAAGTCGAATATTATTCATATAATTAATATAGATTTTTAAACAAAACAGTACGAATTCAGATAATACCTACTAGGAGGACAAACTTATTTCTCATCCTATGTTAGTGAGAGTTTGAGTATTTTATTTATTTTTATTAAAGTAAAATTTTATCTTCACATTTAGTTTGTATAAATTTTTTTTATTTCATCTCCATAAAGACACGAGTCTCTACCTACATTCGTACATGTCATTTTAGTGTTTTAAATATTAATTAAATATCCTTCTACAAATATCACATATTTAATATGAAAAGGTATACATTTCTTGTGTTCAAAAGTCAAATATAAAAAATAAATTATAACTATATAAATATCAAATAAATATATAAATATCAAATATCCATTAGATAAATATTATAAAAATCTCCTTTCTCCTTTTTTTATTCATCATCTGCATCGAGAACCCAACTCATGCTGTAAAAAATTTCAATCTCCAAGAATACAAATATGCAAAAATTGGGACAAGCAAAAATCTCAATCTGCAAAAATCAGGACAACCAAAAACCCCTCTCAAGGCCACTTGGTCACCTTTGTTATTGTGAAGACTCACTCTCATTATGAAGTCTTGTAGTAGGAGGAGAAAAGAAATCAAAGAAGAGAAACAAATATGCTCAACGAAAAACATGACCTCAACAAAAAAAATGAAAAAAAAAAAAAGCAAAGAAAACCTATTTACTGTTTATTCGACATTGAGCAACGATGACGACTCGGGTTCAACAACGTTGGATAGAGGTATTCAAAAACAAAGAAAGAAGAAGGAAGGAGGGAGGAAAATGCAAGGACAAAATCTTGGCACAAGTTTAAAATTTAAAAAAAAAAATAACCCTAAGTAGATGTTTAGGCTTCTGTTATTCGTAAAACCGAAACCTAGACACATTTAGACTTTCGTTCTAAAAATATCGACCTATATTCAAAAATTAAATTAAAAATTAGTGGCATTTTTTGAATTAATGAAAACTTTTAGGCACAAGTTTTGAGACAATTGAAATCGAAACATGTATGTGCTTCAATTTTTGTTAGAAACGAAGTCTAAACATTCTCAATAATGTCATCACATTATAATAGGTTTCAATTTTCTTAAAATTTACATATATTTGATAAAATTAAAAGATTTTTTTATTAGTGTGATAAGAACGGGAGAAATACTTACATAATCATGTTTATCCTCGTATCTCTTTAAAAAATTTGATATTACCCGTATTCATATTTATTTTTAATTAATAATAATATTTTTTTTATCAAAATAAAAAAGTACTTAAACAAATATATTTAATTAAAAAGTAATAATTAATATAGAATAACTACTCAAGCCATGACTTTAGCAAGACAATAAAGTCAAAGTATGCATATTTATTTTAGTTATAAAAATATTATGGCAAAATTTATTAAAACTTTTAAATACATATTTCAAAATTTTAACTTAATTTAAATTTTATTATTTTAAAAATAAAATTATTCATGGTTTATATGGACTTGAAAGATATGAAATATAATTGTTTAATTGATATTTTATACATTAATTATTTTATCGTCACTATATTCTTTGGAATTTGAATTTGTGTTATTAATTGTAAATTTTATTTGAAATATTATATACTTGATTGTGACAATGAAATTTTAACTTTAAAATTAAATGGATAAAATTATGTAAATTATACATTTTATTAATTTATAGTTGTTCAATATGTTGAATTGGTACATGCCCGATTTTTTCGAGGTACATAAAAATGCCTATAATTATCTGTTTAGAATTATAATTATCAAACAAATATGTCTGTAAAAATATAATTAATATTATTTCACCATTCAAACCAAACTATAATTATGGCATACAATGATATAATTGTTACAATTAGTTATTGCCATACTTATTTTGAATTAAAGATGATAATTTTCACTCCCATCTTTTAATTTTAAAATACATATTATTAATATTAATATATGCACAAAAAGTTTATGTACCAAATTTGAAAAGTACTTAATTTTATTTAATTATGTGGTTTGTGTAAAGAAACTGTGCTCAAAAGTTATACATTTAGTAAATTTATATTTCAAAAATGTTAAACTTAGTAAATACAATAACTAATATCAATATGCATTTTTTATAAATACCAATTAATAATATTAAGTGTTAATGAGTATGAAATAGTAATTATTAATTAATTTAAAAAAATATTTCATTATTTGTTAAATATAACCGAATTCATTAACTTTTATTTGATGAAATGGTTATAGTAAAATTTGTTTATATTTTATAAATTTTAGCTTTTGATCAATTGTTATAGTAATATGTTCAAGTCTTATTTATAAATATATATAGATGATCAAACCTTACCTAAAATATTAAAAAAAAATCTTCTTAAAAAGGTTTTCTTACAAACCATATTTGGGTTTATGAGTCAGACACAGGTAGAAAGGATTGTTACATTGAATAAATTAAACAAACAATTAATAATATTTTTCTCATTTGAAGCAATTAAAAACTAACTATAACGAGATTTTGATATTTGTTTAATATATAAGTGTTTTAGTATATTTTGATAAAGAATAAATTTTATTAATACCTAAACACAATGAAAGTGTATTATTAACATGTTTTAAGGGAAATTAGATCATATAGACATTCAATTTCATATTATTGTTTTAGGTTTGGATTTTTATCCTAAATAGGCAAATTTATCTATTTGGTGCAATTCTCATTCATAATTACCAAAACGGACAATTTAAAAAAAAAAAATCATATATATGTATACGACTTCAATAAATCTAAAAAAGTTGTATCCGAGACTGACGACTTTATTTTTATTACGTTAATCAGGAAAATAATTTTTTTGAAATGAAGTGATATATGTTGTTGGAGACTTCATTAAAATAGTCGTATCCTAGTGTAAGAGTAGTCACCAATGATCACACAAAGAGTTAAAATGGGGAGAAGAAAACTCTGTGTAACTGTATTATTTCTGAAAAAAAAAAAAACAGAGTTTGTCTACTAATATAAATATAGCAGTAAATTACAGAGTAAAAAGCTGAAACAAGAACAGAAATGACCCAAAAAGAGAGGACGGGTCTGTCACAATCATTCTCCGCTGCCCTCCCCCACCGATCAGCATAACCTATATGCTAATTGCCTCGCAAAACATAATCCCTAAGCCGTACGTTTGTTATTTTGGGCCGTGGGCTCTTTCTTCTGACTTCATTATTTGTATCTACTGCCACGTGATTATTACCATTTGTTTCTATTTTCTCCTCATTTGCTTGTTCTGGTTTCATTACACCTAATCGGTGTTTTTATTAAATTAAATTTTATCAACAAAATAAGTTTCTCTTATAATTTTATACAAAATAAAAATATTTGTCTTTTCTTATTAAACAACTTAAAAGGATTAATTAGCTTTTTTACGAAAATCATACATTGGTTAAGCATATGTATTTGTAAGCCAAATATTGTATGTATTTGGAACAGCAATTTAGGAAAAAAAAAATCTATCTTGCCATTATGATGCCTTTTTTTGTTTTCTACTCCAGAAAAATTATTTTCAAGAACTGGCTTGAAAAATTCCCTCAATTTCTTCTGGAAATAAGCAAGAGCATTCAGAATTAAACAACGCTTATCAGAATTAAACAACACAAATAAATAGCTGCTTTATAAATGTAATCACAGTAAAGTCTTCGACCTAGGATACGATTTCACTTAAAAAATAATAATCTCATGATTAACGTAAACAAAGTGAAGTTGTCAGTCTTATATACAATTTCTTTGAATTTATTGAAGTCGTATACATGTTGTACGATTTCTTCTCGGTGAAGTCTATATTGATAATTTTTCTAAAGTTTGTCGATTTCGGTAATTATGAATAGAGATTTTTTATAAATTTACCCCTAAATGGTGCATCCTCACAAATACTAATACACATAAGAAAAATACAAAAGTAAACAAAGTTGTAGTACTCATGAATGAAAATAATTTCCATAACAACTATATATACTTGATAATACAATAATACAACAGTTGAGAGACTTGATAAAGTTGATTGAAATTCATGCTAATTATTGAAACAGAGCTATTATTGAGACTTGATAAACACTAGATGAAGTTGTTGTCTCTCTCCATTCGAGACAAGTTCCTTAACTTGTGATAGAAGTGTTGGCAAAAGAGCTTTGAACATTCATCTTCATTTTCTGAAGAATAGAATTGACCACAAGCTGATAAGCTCTCTCTGTTGGATGACCATAATCCCAGAAAACGTAAGTGGAAGGATTCGGACACACAGCCATAAGACTACACAGCCCTGAAACTCCAAATGGAGCAGTCCCACAACACCCTTCACCAGCGTCAGTAAACCCTGAAATAATAATCATAACGTAAAACACCGTTATAATCGTTAGAAATGTTAAAAATATAAATGTGACCCTAAGTTTTATATTGGTTAGAAATGAGAAAGTAAGACGGTGTCTTAAGGTGTTGAGTTGAAAATGGTGTTAATGTCTTATGTGATTGGACTATCATCGGTTGTATCTCTCTCGTAAAACTCTCTCCGTAAACTTAACAATATTATGAACTATTCTTGAATCGGTGAATATATAAAGTTGTGTAGAAAATAACCTGATGCCTGTGGATTATGTATAATACTGAGAAAAGGAGTATAGACATCGACGAATCTAATGTCATAATTTGGAAGAGTGGCTCTGAGAGAATCAACTGCTGCTGATAACTGTCCATTAAATGTCTGTGCTTCAATGTTTGCAAGTTCTGCACAAAATCTCAATGGCCCCCCAGCTGTAGTTCTACCTCCAGGTAAGCATCCAAGTGGCAATGTGCTTAATGCCCACACTTTTCGTACTCCAAGATCATATATACTCTTCAACAAGTTCATTCACACACTCTTATGTTAATTGTAATCAAACACGTAATTAACGTACGATAAACTATAGAATTTTTTGTAGTGTCGTGTCCTCTGTTTAACATTAAAAACATCAAGTGGTATAGCAGAAGAACAAAACAGATGAATTTGGCAGTTAGAAAATTAAGAGGAGGCAATGGAACCTTGAAGAAGTTCTTGGCATTGGAAACTAAGTAAGCGACGTAGAGAGGGAAAGGACGTGTTGTGGCAAGAAGTAAAGAATAGGTGATGGCAATGTCGTTGTTACCGGCAGAAACAAGGAAGATGCTGTTGGCTAGGATCTCACTCGCACGTTGTTGTCCCACTGCTGCTGTAAGCTTTCCTATGTATTCTTTGAACATCGCGAGTTGGGTTGGCTGCGTTATAACTCCCTGATCTCACGCATAAAACATCATGGAAAAACATAACTTTTCTCCCAAACACAGTTGTTAGGATTTGCAAACAACCTAAAATGCAGTGAAAGTGTAATATACATATATATATATATATACCTGTATTTGAGAAGTGAGATCATCAAGTCCAGAACCACCAGAAGCAAAGGAAACACCAGTGGCGAGGTCTTGAGGAGTCAAGGTGGTGCTAAGATATGCTGGCACAGTGTCTTTTACTCCCAATGCAGATGCTGCATGTACAATGTTTAAATCGGTCATGACTTCATTATCAAACATTTCAACTATATTTACGATATGGAATTCATATATATCATGAAACATATTATTGGATTGATTATCGATGATGCATGCATGCACGTTCATGAATCTCAATATACCTATCAAATCTGTGGGATTTTTTCCATTGCAGAATCTTCCTGTAGGTACTCCTCCAGGGAAATCCCTTCCATAGGGTGGATAATTACACTTGGTCATCGTTGCAAGATGGTTATTGTTTCCCGTATCAAGAATCGAGTCTCCAAATGAAAACAAAGCTGGAACTGCTGGGTTTGCAGCTAGTGCTCTGGGAAATCTGATACCAAAGAAAACCAACACAATTGATACTAATAACTGTTCCATTTTGCTTTTTCAATGGTTTTCTTGCAAGGTGTATGGTATTTATAGAGAATTTGGATTTTCTTTTAGATTTTTTGATATTGTTCATCTACATCTACGGTGTCTTTATAATTTACTAATTATTACTAACGTTTTAAAATATATTAAAAAATAATTTAAAATGTTAACGCAATATAAAAAAAATTCAATAAAAAATCTTAACTCATAATGTATTCCGCGTGCGTCTCATTTAATAGAAATTCATCGAGTAAATCCTGTGAATTATATTAATAAATAAATAAATATAGATATAATTTAAAAGTTAGGACATAATTTGAAACAGTGCAGCATTAAAATTTAATATTTAATAAATAGACATAAATTTTGTACATTTCAGTCATGATGGGATTTTAATTATAGAATCTGTTCTATTTTTGTTTCTAAACAGGGGAGATTCTATTACCAACATAAACGACAGAAATTGAATTGTGTGTTTTTTTTTTTTTAATTATAATTTTAATTTTTTTCTTACGATAAAAGAAAGTTTGAAAACAAATAGAGCAAATAGAAAAGAATTTAAAGTATCGATTTTATCTTTTAGAGTACGTGCAGTTCTTACAATGACATTGAGTTTTACACGTTCTTTTTAGGTTATTCTTTTCTCAATTTTTTTCATTCCAGTGTGTTTCAAATCCTACATTAATTTTAGTAGTCGAAATTTTCACCCTTAAATAAAGAGAGTTCATTAATGGTTTGTCTTTCATTTTATGATAATTAAGATTATTGTCGTCCTTCAAAGAACTGATTTTAATAAATTAATTCGAATATTAATTGAAATAAATATTAGCTTTAAAATGAGGGTTTTCTAATGGAGTTTAATGTATTGAAAATATTTTCACAAATAAGTTTAGTATAATGGTGTTATACATAAGTTATTTTAAAAACGCTTTTGTAACAACCAAGCATATAAAGTCATGTAATAAAAAGAGCCTAACATAACTATGTCCAATTATCCGATATCAAAGGTAAATGATTGAACTAATTAAAGAATTGTTTTAACTTCTCTCTCACTTTTCGATACAATACCCAGAACTCTCAAAATGTTTATATAGCCTGTATCTTTGAAGTATTATATTTCATTCCTAAATTCAAAATTTTTAAATTGTTAATATAACTAAATAACTCAATCGTTTTTTTTTTCGAAGTTGAGATAAATTTAAAATTTTTATTTTCATTGTAAATATATAAACAAAATTAAATTACATTATCATAAATTTAGTTAAACTTGTTATTAAATATTTTATTACTTAACTTTATTACTGAATATAAGTTTTCTAGAATCGCGATATCTTCGATAAAGTATTTGACATATCTTTTTCCAAGTTGGCAGTTATAACTACTATATATGTTAAACAAAACATATTTTCTTGAAACATGACATTTTTAAATGTCTTTATCCTAATTTATTTATGAATATGCATTGAATAGATAAGACTTGCACAATTTCCTTCGTATACTAATTTTAATGTTTAATAAGCAAATGTATAGATGAATAAATGAAACGTGTTTGACATATAATCTAATTAATATGTAATTTGGGATATATATTTAAAAAATAATGGGAAATGAATGTTTTGACTACTTATAACTACAATATTCACAATATTGTTTTTCCTTTTGAATTTCTTTAGACAAATTATAAGGTCTTTATATTCTATATTCAAACTATTAATTTTAATAATTCTTCAGACGTAAGTTAATACAACGCATAAATATAAGAATGAATATTTTCCATGCACATGTAATGTAAGAAATTATACAAGTCTTACATATTTAATGTATATTTATAATAAATTAGAATAAATATATTATGAGAACTTTTTTTTTCTCCAAAATACACTATCTCTTAATTATTACTTTTTAAATATAAAAGAAATATAAATAAAAATATTTCATTCTCTATCCATTTTTCATTTATAAGATTATTTTAATTTTAAGAATTAGCCAAACATCCCTCTACATCATATTATTTACATGAATGACTCGTAGATATGAAAGATTTAAACCAAACTTCAAAAATGAAATTTTCTATTTAAAATATTTTTTTAAATTTTTTTTATATAAAATTATCTATTAAGTTGTCGTAATTAATTTTGTTTAATATCTTTTTTAATGTATAACAAGGTTAATTTATTTAATTTATTGAGATGTTATTGATTTTAAATAATTTTTTATTGTTTTTAATTTTGAAAAATCCTTCTGAAGCGATTAATATTTTGTAAGTTATATATACATTTTAAAAATAAATTATTTCGGTTTAAACAATTAATATCACAATGGTTAACATTATTCTATGAGCTACATATGCATTTAGAAAAGAATCTATCATTTTTTTTATAATTAAAAATGTCAATAAATTTTATCATTTTCATAACCTATAACCTATCATTTCCCTTAAATAATGATGTAGAAATGTCATGTTCATGATTTACTAATCTTATTTATCGTGTGCATTATTTTCAAAATGTTTTTCAATTTGAATTCATGTTTATTGCTCATTTCATTAGAGATTTCATCTTTATTATCCATCAAAAGGTCAAACTCTAACAAAGTTAACAGTTTTGTAATTTAATTCAAGCAAAAATTTCACTTCCTCATTAAAGAAAACTTTCGAAACCAATAAATAAAAAAGTACCGAAAAGCAAAACCAAACAAAAGAAATACATTTATAATCATAATACAAATTCAACAAATAAAATAAAAACAACAACAACATAAATAGAAAGCAAAACATACAAATAAAAAAAAGATGAAAATATTGGTACACAAAACAAAACAAAATATGAGATTCTAAGAGATGGAATATACTAAAACCTTCCACATAAGAACTGTAAAAGAGGAAAAAGCAAGGGATGAGATCAGTATGAGAGATCACATAGATAAAAGAATTAAATAAGAAAAATATTTTTTTATAAGAGAATAAAGATAACTAATATTTTTTTCTATCTGAACAAAATTATAATTTATTAAGAAAACTTTTACCATTAAATATAATTTCTTTTATATGTAACAATTAACTTATATCATCTATATAAATATTTTAGATGCAGCTTATTATTTAGTAAAGCACATGTAATGTTTTAAATATTTTTTAATTAAATTACTCTTTTGGTCCTCAAGTATTTTTTTTCTCAATTTGATCTTACCGTTAATTTTGACCAAACGATGTTAAAATCAACGCCACATGTCAATTTATGGTTTATTTGAATTTTTGATTTTTTTAGCTTTTTTTTTTTACTTTTTTAATTTTGTACGTGTATCACTCCACAGTTGTATCATGTGCCAAAATGATTCAATTTAATCTCAATTTTTGTAAAATTGAAACAATATTGTCCTTCCTTACATTGACACTCAATTTAGTTTTTGTATAAATTTTATGATGATATTCTTACTAAATTGACATTTTTATTAAATATTTGTAAAAATAATTTTAAACAAGTTTTTTTTAGTTTTATTATTAAACACGGTTAAATACCAAACTTAATTTCCACACTTAATAATTTTGTCATCATATATAAAGACATCAAGTGTATCATATTATACAAACTTAGTGAAGATTAAAAATCAAATAACTTGCCACACATAAGTTTAGAAACTAAATTTAAAGTTTAAAATAAAAGCAAAATTTAATGTTTTGTATAGAATTTAAAGTTAATTTCAAATATTTTTAAAAATATTTAATAAAAACGTTAATTTTAGTAAGAATACCACCATAAGATTTATAAAAAAAGTAAATTAGAGGGATAATATTACTTCATTCATACAAAAATTGAAACTAAAAACAAATATAGGGACCAAATTAAATCATTTTGACATGTGACACATATGTGAAGTGACACGTGTAAAAAATAAAAAAAATTCAAAAATTCAAAAGAAAAATAAAAAATTCAAAAAAACTAGAAATTGACACGTGGAGTTGACTTTAACACCGTTTGGTCAAACTAACGGTAAAGACTAAATTGAATTATTTTTAAGAAAACGAGGACCAAATTGAGACAAAAAAAATACTTGAGGACCAAACTGATATTACTTGACAAATAAAAGCACTGAAAGAGTAATTTAACCTATTTTTTAATTTGAGGCGTGTACAAAATATAATGATAATTTTCTAAACTATCTATCAATTTAATACAAACTATAATTTTATTTAAAGGATTTAAAAATATTTTTTATTGTAAACGTGTTATAAATATTTATATACTTTTTAATCACAAATAAATATATAAATGTAAATGATAATATACAAATATATATACTTATATATAAATAAATATATATAAAGAAGATTGAAAAACCAAACATGAACACTAAATAAAAATTTTTATATATATATATATATATTATATATATATATTAAATTTATACTTATATTATATATATATATATATATATATATATATATATATATATATATAAAGAAGATTGAAAAACCAAACATGAACACTAAATAAAAATCTTTATATATATATTAATATATATATATATATATATAATATAAGTATAAATTTAATATATATAATTATAGTAATAATAGTAATAATAACAATTTTTTTATTTTTTTAACAGCAAATAAGTATCTAATATTTACATATATTTACTTATTACTTATCTCTAAAGGTTGCTCTTATAAAACTAAATAATATATATAAATGTATTTAAAGAAAGATAAATTAAAATTGTTATCTGGTTTTACCAATATAAAGATAAATAATGGTGAAAGAAAGATATAGGGTTAGTTGATTTGAGGGAAAAAAAAGGAGAGAGAGAACAGTAAGAAACGCAGAGGGAGAGAGATCAGAGTTGTTTATGCTGAGAGGGTTCTTCCCCACCTAAGATCCGTTTCCCATCTCATTCTTTTCAGAAAAAACCCTAACTCCTATTTGTTTTCAATTTCCCACTTTCCCTTTTCTGTCTTGCAATTATCGAATTGTTTTATTTTTTTACTTTTCTCTTGCTTCTTCACTCATCAATCTCTTTTTCACTCCCAAAATAAAAAAAACAAAACAAAACTAGAAACCCTAATCATCAATCAATGGTTACCACTGCCAAATCTGCCGATGCCAACAGCTTCCCGCGAAAAAACCTTCCCTCGCCCTGGGCTCAAGTTGTTCGCGGCGGAGAACCGGAATCGGGGCCTGGCATTCACCCATCACCACCATCAACGTCATCCTCTTCCTCATCACTGATTACGGACCAGACGCCCTCGTCTGATTCTCCCAAGCTCATTCCGTCGTCGCCGCCGCCGATGGACAATTCTAACACGGTTGCTGTTGCCGATAGCTCTGATGGCGCCGAGGACAATGCTGATCGTTCTAAGAAACCCGTTTGGAATAGGCCCTCAAACGGCGTCGTCCTTGAGACTGGGCCCGTAATGGGAGCTGAATCGTGGCCCGCGTTGTCTGCATCCACCAAAGGTTCTGCCAAATTGCAACCTGAATCGTCGTCTAAAATCGTTGCTGATGGATCACTCTCAACTTCTCAGGTTTTGTTCAAATACATTACCTAATCCTCTGCTTAGTATTTCTTTCTTCTTTATTTATAATTCTGTTTTGTTTGTTCAAATACAGTAAATTGTAATTCTGTGTAGATTTTTTTTTTAATATGAAAATTATGAAAATATAGCAAGAATAACACCCAACTATAGAATTCTGCTTCCAATCTACATGAATCTATGACAACAAAACACTATATATTATTTTTCATCTTTCAAATAACATCCATATTATTAACGGTAAATGGCGGGTACTGGTTATTTTCTGTTGGAATGACCCTTTCTGTTATATTGTAGGCGCCAATGACTTCACAGGCTCCTCAGAAGCAATCTAATACTAATGCGAAAACTAATCCTGCAACAAATTACAATGTGCCTGCTAGACAAAGATCGATGAAGCGGGTAGGTGGCAGTGGCATTGTGTCAGGTCCTTCCCAGAGCAACTTCTCCAATCCTCCGCCACCCCCGCCACCGCCACCTTTTCCTGTATACCATCTCCCACCAGTTAGCTATGGTATGGTAACAGTGGTACCTGAGCCTGCTCCAAGAGATCATTACCGGAACAGTAATTGGGACCCAAGACCAATGGTGGGGGGTTTTGTGCCTGGGATGAATGAATATCGTGGTTCATCTCACAGGAGTTATTTTGGGCATAATCCCCGAGGAGATGGTTCCTATCATAATAGCTACGGTAGCAGGCATGATCAAGATCGCCGAAATTATGGGAATACTAGAGACACTTTTGTACCTCAACCAAGGATGCCTCCAAGAGGATTACTGAGGCACCCACCTCCTAGCTCTGCTGCTTTTGTGGGCCCTCAGCCCATTGGACCATTTGCTAACCCCATGGGTTTTTCTGGTTTGTCTTTCTTTTTTCCATCAATTGTCTTTGTATAAAATAAAAAACAAAGTAATGTTTTTCTTCTGTTTTCGTTTTAGAGTTTTATTACTATCAGCCAGTAACAATGGACCAGTTTACTGGTATGCCTTATTTCACGCCCAGCCCTCCTCCTACAACATTCTTTTCTGCTGCTGACTCTGCTCTCTCCAATATGATAGTCCGCCAAATTGAATATTACTTTAGGTAATTTTTATATTTTGTTTATTATTTAGAGGGTTAGTAAATCTTCATTCATTTCCAATTTGTTTTTTGCAGTGACGCTAATTTAGTGAGAGATGGGTTTTTAAGGTCTAAAATGGATGAACAGGGTTGGGTTCCTGTTACTTTGATTGCTGACTTCCCTCGAGTAAGTTTCATAAATCACTCTGTATCTTCTGTGTAGAGCTTTCTAATGTTATACTTCTTGGTTGTATAATTTATTCAATCACTAAATCTCTGACTAGCGGTAGCAATTCTGTAGCAGTTTATATTTACTTGTTTTCTTAAGATTATTTTGGTTGAGGATTTTCGTTACCCAATCTATTTGGCATCAATGCTTCGGTACACTTTTGCTTATAAATGAATACTTTAACTATGTCTCTTACCAGGAAAGATGAATTTTTCAGTTTGTTTGTAAAATCACACAAACCTTAAACACATCTTTGATTGTTTATTGTGTGATCCAAGTGAAATTTCCTATCATTCATACTGATAATTAAGATCTCAAAAAAAGTAAACTTTTATTAGTGATTGATCATCAGTATGATTCTAAAATCACTCAAACCTGAAACAGAGCTTTGATTGTATATGCTGTGATCTATGTTAAGTCTTTGGTAATTCATACTGATTCTCAAAGAATGTAACGTTTTTTAATGATATCGGCATGGTTGTAAAACCACACAAACCGAAACTGGTATGTGGTGTGATCTTAAAGTAAAATCTCCTATCATTCATAGGATTGTGGGGTCAGTGATTTTCTTTTCTGATTTGGCGCGTAGAACCCACCAAAACGCCCAAGGTCATTGGCTGTGGGATCTTTCTTCCTGTAGATCACTAATTCTTTTTTTATTTGTTTTTAATTTGAGTATTTTCGAAATGAAAATGTTTAATATTTATTATCAACTGGTCAGTTGTATTGCATGGCATGCTATCAAGGGTGACAAGTGATGAAATTGGATTTTCTGAAAAGTCTCCTGTCTCTTGTCTTCTGTTGTATTCGTCCTCGTATTGCTGAGTTTTTTTCCTTGAGTAGGATATAAGAGAGCAAAGGTTGTGGAATGTGATTAGAGACATATTGTTCTGCACATTACCCAGGTTTGAGTGGAGTTGAGAGGCAAATGGAATGAAATCTTTATTATTTATTAACAATTTTCTTATTTGAAAAATTCTTATAAGAAAATGAAAGATTATTGTTTAACATCTTAACTTTATTTATTGATATCATGACTACTTAACAGCACTTTCGGAGCGGATTCTTTCCGTTTGTTTTTACTCTATGTACTGTCATGTGCCAGGTAAGAAGTCTTACGACCAACGTTCAGTTGATCTTGGATTCTATGAGAACTTCAACAATTGTGGAAGTGCGGGTAAGTTCTCATATAATAGGACTTTTGTCACAATTAAACATTTATTTTGTTAATAGTTTAAATTTAATATATTTAAATTTATTTTGTTCTGACTGCAGGGTGATAAGTTAAGAAGACATAATGAGTGGATGAGATGGGTGTCCTCTGCTAAAACACGGTCTGGATCTACTTCTACTTCATCCTCTCCCCGTGGGTCAAGATACAATAACTTGACAACTAATTTTCAAGCTATAACCTTGGAAGAAACCACCGTCCTCTAGTCTGCTCAACTCCCCAATGAACGAACGTGGTCTTAGGTTATTTTATATTTTTTTTTGGAAGTGATGGGAGTAGAGACTGTGGTGGTCTCGATTTTGATAGTGATTTTGAGTGAAGTAGTTGAAGGAAATAAGAGTCATTCACATTCCTTATGGTAAAAGAGGAAAAAAAGAGGAAAAAAGAGGAGAAAAACTAATTGAAAAATAAAAGAGAAAAATTAATTAGAAAAAAAAACTTTAAAATTTTGATTGAGGCTGATTTATGGAGTATATTGGTTTGTATAGCTTATATTGATTTGATGAATACTTCCATTTTTTGAATGATTTATGTTAGATGATGTAAATAATGTCTCTTGTGTGTAGTGTTTTATTTATGGGTTATAAGACATTGCAGATAGTAATAAAGAAGTAGTATTAATGACACGCCAATAAAGATGGTAAAATAAAAGAATGATGTGATTGTTTCATAATTTTTATCGGGTTAGTTTGTGTTAGTAGATAATTTATTCAGCATTTTCTTAAATTCTCAATTTTAAATGTTTTCCTTCGGCTATAAATAATAGTGTATGTCAAGAAAAATAAAATATTTTTTTATTGAGGGTATTATTAGTATACTATGATTTGTGCATACTGGTGTAATTTTTTTCTATAATTTATTAATTATTAATTATTAATTATGAGAAAGGAAAAAATGTGAGATTATTATAAATATTTTGCGTATAAAAAAAATTAGATGATAATATAAAACAAATTATTTTATTTGAGTAAAACAGGCACATCTCTTTAACAAAGTAGAGAAAGTTGGAATAAACATCTTATCTTTTTCGTGCAAATAGTGTTTTCGAATTCTCAGTTTCTTTTCCAACTGTAAATACACGCTTTTCAATTGTGAAAAATAAATACTCGACAGGAGTAGGAGTAGTTGGGTTGAGGTCATGACATTTGTATTAGTGATTTGTTTGGTTTGGTTTGTGTTTTGATATTTTGTGAGTTAATTATCTGTGTTTCTTGGTTTGGATAATTGTCTTCAATTATCTTCATCTGCTATTATTTTTTGATATTTTTTTTGTTCTCTATCTTATATATATATTTGAATACGTTAGTCGTTGTTCTATAATGGAACTTATTGTAATTTAAATTGTACAAATACATTGTTTAATTTATTCTACTATAATTTCCTAATATCACATAATAAGTGAGGGCAATGACTAGGTACAAGCTTTGACCCGCGGAAGCAAAATGTTTTATACAATATAGAATATCATTGGTTTTATCTTAAATTTCCAATTATACCCTTTTATCAGTAATATTTAATGTTAAGGGTTGATTCACACAGTCATAAATTTTTCAAAGTTAATATTACTTAAAGGCGTGAAATGTCAACTCTATTATGCATGCATTTCAATATCAATTACAATCATAAATTTATTTAAATTGCATAAAGCGGCCTTTAGTTTGCAAATTAGTTGTTATGAAAGAAATAATGGTGGAATGTCTCTGATACATGACTGGGTAGCACTTTGTCCAATACTAAATAAAAATGGTGTATTGTGAAAAAAAAAAAAACATTTTAATATCCTCGATCATTTAATTTAGCAGATGACAATTTGATACAGTAATATAATAATATACATATAAAATATATGTAAAAACTCAGAGGCATTACTACCCACTATACCTAAAGTGTACATTAATTAATACATGAAAGAATAAGAGTTCATAAGAAGAATATTTTATTACACATATGTCTACATAATACAACATTTTAGCAAGAGAAGATAATAGAGAAAATTTATTATGTGAACAATGTCACCACTTTTATCGTACAAACTACAAACTTAGGTGAAAAATAACATAATGAAACATTAAGCAAAGAGTAGAATACTCTTAATTTTATTATCCATAATCAAAAGAAAAAACACACGAAAATCTGGAAGGTCTGTGAGATGGAAAATGACCATAAAAATCTAGAAAAAAAATAGTGAACAATCACACAAGCAACCCGACAAATTCAAAACAGTAATTTCCTTTGCTATCATAATTAATATATAATAATTTAGACAAACTTCTCATAAGTATTTTTAGGAAAAAGAAATAAGAAAAAATTAAAATAAAATTACACATAAGTTAAAATTAATTTATATAAAAATTACTTTATAGAAATTATTTCTTGTTTATTTGAATCATTTTTTAACTTATATGTAAAATTTTATTTTAACTCGTTAAAAAATATTTGTTTTTCGTAAAAATACTTAGGATGAAATTTGTCTAAATATATCCTTATTTTTATTATAAATATATCCTCAAAACAATTGATTCATGTACTTTTCAAGAACATGATTCACTATTCTTCTGTAAACGCCTTCTGTTGGATGGTAACTGTCCCAAAAGACATATTCTGAAGCATTAGAACAAGTAGAATCCAAAGGATTGCATAACACTGCAACCTCTAGTTTCCCTGTGCCACAGCAACCTCTGTCCATAACTTTATACCCTGCAAAAAAAAAAATATATATATATATATATATATATATATATTTATTAAAAGATGTTATATATTATTATGAAATAAATTCTCATCAGAATCAATGAAGCCAAAGCTAACTTGGTATTACCATATTTTTGGTAGTTTTGAATGATATCAAACAGAGGGTTGTAAACATCAATGTAAACAATGCTGCTATTGGGGTAGCTGCGAAGGGAATCAAGCTCCTTTGAGAGTTTTGAATTGAACAACTTTGCTGCATTATTGTACTTTTCTGAGCACCCTCTTTCTAATCCTCCAGCTAGAGTTCTCTGTGATGGCACACACCCAATAGGTGGTGCACTCAGCACTGCAATTCTACGAGCTCCCAGATTATATATATCCTAATCAACAAAAAAATTCACATGTTGAACAAGACATATAGTTGATTTTCCATGCAGGTTTTCTTCAGGAAGAGATTATATATACGTTGCGGGTGACATCAATTATTCGGAATTCGGTGATATAGAGACTAAATGGACCGAGTCAAAATTATAATGTTTAGAGTGTTATATTTTTAGGAAAAAGGAGTTGTGTGCCGACTAATCACTGTAACTTTTAAATAGTGATACTGATTAAGAAAAATCTTGAGCATATACCTTTACAAAATCAGAGGCTGAGTTGACCATAAGATCAGTGTAAGAAGGAATGTCATACTGCAATATTCTGGCGTGAGCAACAAAATAGGTGTTGGCAATGTCGTCACTGCCTGCCACCACAAGGCAAAGACTGTTGGCCAGGATGAAGTTTGTTCTGCTCTCTCCGACAATGCGTTTCAGCTTTCCTATGTATTCCTTGAACATGTCTAGTTGAGTAGATAATGATATAACCGACTGTGTAACAAATGATGAACAATTATGAATTTTTGCTTACATCTATGTAACAGGATTTGTTTCATCAAATGTGAAGACACTTTGTTCTATCATTTGTGAAATTTGGTTTATGTTACCGCTATTTGGGGTGTCAAAGGATCGTATCCTGAAGCGCCGGAGGCAAAGCAGACGCCAGTAACAAGATCACTGGATTTCAGATTTGGATCCAAATATGCAGGCAAATACTCCTTAATACCCAACTCTTCAACTGAAACTCAACCAATTTGCAATGAGAGATACGAACATTACAAAATAAATGGACCTAAAACATAAACCTAGGTTAACAAAGACAACATAGAAGAAATGGAAGAAAGAGTACCTATTATGTCGGAAGGGATTTTTCCGTTGCAAAATCGACCGGTTGGTTTTCCTCCCTGAAAATCTTTCCCGTAAGGTGGGAAGTTACACTTGACCAGTGTTTTAATGTTGTTGTTGTTGCCGGAATCAACGATGGAATCTCCGAATGCTAACACTGCTGGAACTGACACGTGTGGTGGCAGCTTCACCACACCCTTCGTTCTGCACCATAAACCAAATATTACTATGAAACGGAGCAATGAGGTAAGCTGCATGAAACCCATTCTTGTTGTTTCTAAATATGCGACACACAAGAGGCTTCTTCACTATGCTGTCTTGGGGAAGGTTATGTTATATAAAGGAACGTAACTACATGCAATAACTGCATGCATTTTTATTTTTTTTCATTTTTATATACCTATAGTAGGTTTATTTTATGACAATTGCCACATGTTTTGGAGTGGATTATATACTTTTCGAAAGAAAAAAAGTATTGTTTCAATTTGTCACAAAATAATAAAATATGTATTAACTCAGCTACCAAATATTGGATTATAACTTATAAGTAGTACTTTGATACGATTTTATTTATTTGATAATTTTTTACTGTTATTTTTTCATGTTATTGGTGAGTAACAAGTATTAATTTGACCCATGATTTTGTTTGAAAAAAGATGAGTAACCAATTAATATGATCTCTCTTTTTTATCATATTCTCATTCAAAAAATTCAAACTCATTGAAATCTTGTTTAGTAGGTGTTTCTTTGTAAGTATGTTTTTATCCACTAGATTCAAATTTAAAACTTTGTTTATGATGTTTGAGCTCTTAAAACATAACGTATTAGTATAAGAGACTCAAAATGGCTTAACTTGTTCCCAATTACGAAGCTTTTGAGAAAAAAAAAATGCAAAGATAGAGTTTGCAATAAGAAAAATTGAGAGATTGACTAGTATTTAATTTCCATAGTTTTATTATTTTGTAATTGATTAATTATTCTAGTTATATATTTACATAACTATTGGTATGTGATATCGTTAAAATTGGCATACTAACACCGGTAATTTAAATATAACACAACAATTGTCCTGAATATAAATTTACCAATTTATTAATATCAAGAATAAAAAATAGAATATATAAATATATATATATATATATATATATATATATATATATATTACTTTTAAAGAGAGGTAAATTTTTAAAATATTTTAATCCATTTAAGAATAACTAAAGCAACAATTGAAAATACATTAATGATAATGAGAGAAACGAAAACACTATTAAGTCTAATAATAAGTTAGCAAAAATAATTAAGTAGAGAAGAAGGGTAGGTTTGTGAAGATATATATATTAATGGTATTGGTTGAGAGTGTATGAATGGAAATGAATATGGTGAGTGCCTTTCACTTCTTACCTGTCCTATGCAATTAACCTAAACCTTTATATCTTATTTTCAGCAATTTCTTTTTCATGAACAAAATATTATTTAAATAAAATTAATATATATACTATTTGCATCAACTACCCACTCATTTATGTAATGTACATCATATAAATAAAATTAGTATTTATATTTTTAATTTGTTGTGGTTTAAATGAGTTTGAATTGGATTTGAACAATATTGATAATAGAGGTAGCTAACTTTGTGCAGGACCAACCAAAATTCATAAAAGCAGACGTACAAAGAGAATAGAAGATAAGAACTTAAAGTTGACGGATGAGTTAGTTAAATCTAGTAATTTTAAGAGAAAGTTTTTGTCTCATAAAAAAGCTCCAATTAATAATATTCACTTTTTCTTCTTTATAAATTTTAGGGTTAAATATATTTTTGTTACTCAAGTTTAAGTGTATTTTAGAATTAGTCCCTCTTGAAAATTTTTGATCAATTTAGTATTCATTTATAAAAATGTGTGAATTTAGTCATTTTAACAAAATTTTATTAAGTTTATATGATGTTTGAATCACATTTCATGATAATATTTGAATTGTTTATCCCGTTTGACACATTTTCGCTTCAATATTAACTCAAATATTATCATAAAATGTCAAATAAACTTAACAAAATTTGGTAAAAATGACTAAATTCATGCATTTCTAAAGATAAAAGACTAAATTAGTATAAAGTTTCGAAGAGTGACTAATTCTAAAAATCACTAAAACTTGAAAACCAAAAATATATTTAATCCTAAATTTAATAAATATAACCTGTTATACTCTCTTCTTCAATTTAATTCTAATAATCTTAAAAATAAACAATACTGGCTAACTAGCTACGAATTTAGAATATATATATATATATATATATATATATATATATATATATATATATATATATATATATATATATATATA
>Ga0214542_1005515_pt1 | contig 23975 bp, 11 predicted proteins | sample CNSS1metaG_FD_160096 | JGI IMG/M metagenome (GOLD analysis project Ga0214542, IMG submission 160096) | Root nodule microbial communities from cowpea collected in UCLA plant growth center, Los Angeles, California, USA - CNSS1 | ecosystem: Host-associated > Plants > Roots > Nodule | place: USA...
TTGGTCAACATATGCAGGTCCTAATTTCAATCCGGACCCCCAAACTAGGCGCAAGGTTTCCGGATGACCTACAACGACTAGGATCCATAACGAAATGGATCATCCCGTTACGGATAAGCCAAAAAAATGCTCTTATTGTCGCATTGAGGGTCATCATAGGGGACAATGCTCTTATACATTTTTTATTTCAATTAATTTACTTTTCAATGTTTTTTTCTTCTTTCTACAATGTCAAAACTAAGACAATTTTTTATGAACATTAATATTTCTTATGTCTTCATCAACTATAATTTGTAATACTTTATTCTTTGATGGACCAAAAAACACTATAAAATCATTACAAATTATTATGCTTGCCTTTGTATCCAATTCTAATTTAATCACTTTTTTTTAAAAAAAATTGGGACTGTAATTGATTACAATACCTTTGTAATCGATTACATTTCACTCGGGCATAATGCATTAACCATGTAATCGATTACACTTCATCTGTAATCGATTACATTACACCCAGAAAACTGCAACGCATGCAATAATTGATTACAGCATACGTCGATTACTACATGAAAAACGTTACCCCCTGCACGATTTCATGTAAAAACGTACAACCCCACAACGATTTTCTTTAAAGATCGTTCACCCCTCACACGATTTCGCCTGTTGACAAATTTTGACCACAAAACGTTTGGGGGCTACACGATTTCTTCATACGAAAACGTACTCCCCCCAAACGATTTGCCCATTTCCGTAATATTTTAAAAAACTGCCTAGTTCGTAATAATGCAAAGTGATTTGCCTATAAGGGAAAAAAACCTTCTGGATAATTCATATTAAGTATATTCTACTAGAAATTAACATATGATCAAATACACAAGACTTAAATTAACAAGCAAACTTAAGAGAGTGGAGTATAAGTTCATTAGAATCTAAATTGCACATTTACACATGTCAGTTGATAGGGAAGTAACACCCCTATTAACTTCTTATCACTTAATATTTTAGTCTATATAATTTAGATTTTTAGGGAAGTAAGAACCTCTATTACTGTTGGACTGATGAAAATAATGTCTAGAAAAGTTTAACATCGCCTAAGATATTAACTAGGGAGTCGGTGTTAGTGGCTATATAATGGGCTTTAAATCCATGATGTTTCTTGCCTCAAAGTCAAAGACAATTTGAGCTAGTATTTGAATTTTCATACACTCTTGTAGTAGGGTATTGTGAACTGTAGTTAAATTCTTGCTCTGGTTAGGGTCAAAAGGGTTGAGAGCGTTTTTTGTGTGTTGTACAAATGTGGAAGTTGTAACGAGAATGATCATCCTTGTTTGTTGAAGTTGCAACGAGAAATTTATGGAAGGATCACTATCAACGTCTTGTTGGTGAATCTATAGATAGATTCGTGGAGGTGCAAGAATTGTGAGTCGTGTTGATCTGTATTAAAGTTCGTGCTTTCTAGCAAGTGTGCTCTTGGATTCGTAGAGGAGGTTATTGTTAGTGCTCGCGTGGCTCAGCACATGGTGCACAAAGGAGATTTGATCTATGTGATTCACGGTTTGTGGCATGTACGTGGAGGAAGTGCTCTACGTTCTATTTGTTCAATGCAGCTTGTTGATATTGGCTTGCATGGAGTGTGCTTGGAGGTTCGAAGGTTGTTGTTGCGGTGAGCACAATCTAGTCTATCGAGTAGTGCAATGGCTCATGCGTGGTGTAGTGAAGGATCGATGCAGCGACGACATTTCATGGCCTACGCATGCAACGGTGTTATGTGGCTGGCGAGTGTTACGTTTTGGTGCTATGGCGGTACGGTGGTGACTGGTTCTCCAGCGAAGGCATCTGGTGCAGGGTCCGATGTTGTTCTTACGGTGGTTATGCAGTGAAGAATGTTGGTTGTGTTGCAAATTTGGTTGAGAAAGAAAGTGATGACGTGGCAACTCTTGGTTAGTTAGATATGAGAGTGGAGCATTGTGACATGTGTGATCTCTTGGTTGGTCAAATTTGAAAATGGAGGATTGTGACACATGTCAGTTCTTGGTTGAGCTGACTATGAGTGCTAGGATGAATTTTTCTAGTAATAATTTTATAATTTGGCATTGGCTATAATATTGATGCGAGGTGCATGGGGATTATGCGTGGGCATTGGTTAGCATTGATGCAAGGTGTATGGTATTTATACGCGAGCAATAGCTAATATTTATGCAAGGTGCATGGGTATTATGTGTGGTCATTGGTTAGCATTGATGCAATGTGTATTGTATGTATATGTGGGCATTAGCTAATATTTATGCAAGGTATGTGATGATTATACACAGACATTAGTTAGCATTGTTGCAAGGTACATGGAAATTCTTGGGATGGGTTGATTCCAAGTGAAAATTCTTGGGATAGTTTGAATCCAAGTCAGGATAATTTGATTCCAAGTGAGTATAACTTTTATGGTGGAGTATGATTGTAACATCCTAGTCAGATATTACGAATTTAAATAAATAAAATAGAAATAAAAATTAAACATCATTTATTATACTAGCTTTTCCCGAAATGCAGGAAAATTTAAACATATATTTCATCGAAACATGGTCCAAAATCCATAATGTATAAAACTCGAATCAATATATCAAAGTCTGTAACATAAATGTTTACAAAATTATTCAAAACCATAAACAATAAAAACTCTGATAAAGTTTTTTTCCCAGTCTAGCCTTGCTTCGGCTCTATGTTTCACTAGTACCACATGCAACATCATATGCTCCCATGTAATGCAATACCATCGTCAAACACAAGCAGATAGGGTGAGCTAACAATAACATATAATAGTTCAAAATTTGCGTAAACATACATTCATTAAAGGATTTCTATCCTTTGATCAAAAAGCCACATGGCCACCACTATGTTATTCATGTTCTACGTCTTTAGATGATAACCTCAAGATACCCTTTGTTGCCTCCACCTAAAAGCCACAACTTGTAGAACACGTGCGGGAAACTTGCTACGGACCACACCCCGTAACGCTAGGTGGAGTTCCTAATGTGAACCATAGGTCGTATCTGTCCCAAGACTGTCAAACTCACCGGCTAACGCCGAAGAGGGCAATCTTCCTAGACCTATCTGTACGAGCCACAACACGCACACTTACACCGGCAACACTCGCCAATCTGAGCCACAACTCAAGGATTGCTCGTGTCCATCCGCCATCCCGAGCCACAACTCAAGGGATGTCATTCTGAGCCACAACTCAAGGAATGCCACATGTTTACCCAATATTCCAAGCCACAACTCAAGGGATACCATTTCGAGCCACAACTCAAGGAATGTTACAGCAAAGTTCATCCTTAAGGTTTCACCCAAAGCCTCGTAGGCCACGCACATCCAAATCACCAAGTAATTACTTGACCATGGACCTAAGATATGTGATGCTTCCACGAACCTACCCGTTCGTGGTTCTGCCTCTACGAATCTCTCCGCTCGTAGTCCAACTCTACGTGCCTCTCCGCCCGTAGTCTAACACATGTGATCCAACAGCTACGAACCTCCCCGCTTGCAGCCCCTCAAGTATGAGCACAGAACATACAAACCTCCCCGTTCGAATCCTCACACAATGCATCATAATATGAACCTCCCGCTCATATTATCACGTGTTCACCACCAGCCATGAACCTACCTGCTCATGACACCAACAAGCATTTCCTCGTCCAAGTCCCACATTACAAACACGCGAAACGTAAACCAAAAGAGCACACTGCTCTTTGTGTTATCGCTTGGCGATGCCTAAGCCCGCCAAGCGAAATCACAACGCAGATCGCTTGGCGGAACCCTCTCTCCGCTAAGTGCCAGAAAAAAACAGAGCTATTGTCTAACAATAGTTGCTTGGCGGAACCACCCTTGTCGTCAAGCGTCGCACGATCCTAGTGGCCTCTATTTGGTTGTTATCGCCTAACGACTCGCCTAGTGTTGCCAGGCGCCATACCAGTAGAGTTAAGGCTATTGGTTTTTGGCACTTCGTACATGTTCTCAATGAACCCAAAAATCCATAGGCAATCCAAAACATCAACCACACTTATCCAGTCATATTAGCATGATTGAATCATAATTGAACACATTTATATACCCAATGGGTTCACAATTGAGATCATGCCATTACTCAATTATTAATAGAATTCACCACATATTGCATGCATCAATCCCTATATATTCATATATATACTCCATCATTTAAATCCATGCTAGGATTTAATTTCAACCTATGAATAACGCATGCTCAAATCAAATATAAAGCAAAAACCCTCTAATAAATTAAGCACATGATTTTATGCATTAATGCAAATTAATATAGCACTTCACACATCTTATGCAACAATTTAATTTATATTGATACACATGCATTCTCCAATAAACCAATTCTCAACATGTGACTAACCCAAGGGAACATTCAAATTCATAGATACTTACAACATAACCCAATCAAGCTTCCAACTCATGCCACATTAGTAGTTATTTGAAATTATCAAGAGTTTATTGATTCATTTTAAAGACTTCCAAACCAGCAATCATGAGTAACATATATCTCTAGCTACTGACCTCCAAATCAAATCTCCACAGTTCAAAGTGAAGAACAACATGTTATGGACCACTTGTCTAAATTTCATCTAAATCAAACGGTTAATGAACCGAAAAATGCAGTTTTACGGAAACTACAAAAACCACAAAAAATAGCATTTTTCATGAATAGAACATCACACGTTTTCGCCTGACGACAACTGCCAGGCGGTTCTTAATAGAAACCCAGAAACTGGGTTGTTTTAACATGAGTCGCTTGGCGGCTTTGAAGGCTCGCCAAGCGGTTTCTGAAAAATTTCCAGAAACTTATCACAGTCCAAAAAATCACGCACACAATACATTCATGCTTATCATAGAATTCAAAATTATGAATTTAAAATCAAGAAACACGATGAACAACTCCCCTAACCTGGTAATCCTTGCCAAAATTTGAAATTGCTTGAGTTCTCCATGCTCACGATCGTTCTAATCCTTGTCTCCTCTTCAAGTTCTCTCTAAGCTTTTGATAATCTCTCTACTTAGCCCAAAATGCACTCTCCACGCTACCAAAAATAGCCCCTCACTTGCTCTCTCTCTTCCTCACCTTTTTCCACCTTAAACTCACTTAACTATGCTTAATTGTTCATAAAAACGAAAATGGCATTAAGAGACTCGTTAATGACATCAAATTCCATTTAGTAGTGACCCTTCTCATCCATGCCAAAAATGATTTTAGCAAAAAGGAAGTTTAATTCATGTCAACCATGGTTCGAACACACAACCAATCATCTCAAAATAATTGTACAACCAATTCAACTAATTCATGTTTCATGATAATTCCTATAAGTCTAGGATTATATTATCACTCATCATGATTAAGCACATTATTAATAAAAGAACAATAATCAATTAAATTACACACATATGGCATACACAAGACTTGAACCCGAATCCTTTCGTAACAACTAAATACTCTCAACCACTTCAGCTAATACTTTTTCCACATCATAGAAGCTAAAATTAATTGCCACAAAGACTCCCACTACCCTAATTAATTAATTAATTAAATTCCTCGGATCTTACAATGATTGCTAGTATACGCAATGAAGATGTGTTTATTTTAGTCAAGGTGGAGAATGTTGGGCTGATGAAAATAATACGTCTTGAAAAGTCCCACATTGCCTAGGATAAGCTAGGGAGTGGGTGTTAGTGACTATATAATAAGCTTTAAGTCCATGATGTTCCTTGTCCCAAGTCAAAGACACTTTGAGCTAATGTTTGACTTTTCTTATACTTTTGTAGTAGGGTGTTGTGAGGTGTAGTAAAATTCTTTCTCTAGGGAGTATGGGTGTACTTAGGGTCAAAGGGTTGAGAGTGTATTTAGTGTGTTGTACAAATTTGCTCATAGTGATTATTTTCTGGTTACCATTGGACAACGATCGTGGTTTTTCTCCATATTAGGAGTTTCCACGTTATATTCTTGTATTTTTGTGTTAATTTTATTTCTTTGTTAATAGGGTAATTCTTGGAGGTAAAAATGGTAATATTATTCATTGATGGTGCGTTTTTTCCAACAATTACAACATAGGCGTTAATAGTTAATACACAAATCAAATAATAATTCACATAATATCTTGTGTATCTGACCACAAATTGATACATGTCTTATCATTCTCAATAATCATTCTATATAACATAATTTACTTAATAAAATCACAAATGTATATACAAACTAATTTTACATTTATAATATATATTCTTCCATGGCGATTTCAGTTGCAATAGTAATAAAGCTATCAAGAAAAGGAACACAAATATTACAAAGTCAATGGCTTGGAAGATAACAATTACATACAAGCATATGTAGGGTTTATTTAAAAAGCAATACAAGAGAATTTATCATTACGCACATGAGTTGTTGAGATCAAATCTTAAGTCAACATTGAAAGTAAAAGTTGAAGACAATTATGGTATGGCAATATTCAAGAGATTTTACGTATGTTTGAATGCATTCAAAGATAGTTTTATTGTATGTCGGCCCATCATTGGTTTAGATGGTTGTTTTCTAAAAGGCTACTATGGAGGTAACATTTTATTTGTAGTGGGGAGGGATAGTAATGAATAAATTTTTCTAGTAGCTTATCCTTTAGTTGAAGTATAAACTAAGGAATCATGGTCTTGGTTCTTGAAACTATTAAATGAAAAGAGTGTTGAGTCTATACCTCATGTGAAACCTTGTTTTTGTAAAGAACTCAAACTAACCTCTATAAAAGAAAAAGTGCATACTTCTCAAAACAGTTTTCAGTGTAAAGCTCTTCTTCTCAAAACAATTTTTCTCCTAAAAAGTTCAATTTTCTCTCCTCAATATCTCACCCTAATTTAATATTATCCTTGATTAAAGGATGTCTTTGGAATGATTGAAGAGGAAGGTACCAATCCCACCGATCAAACCCCTGAGTAGTGTAAGTTTCTCTCCCTCTTTGTTCTAGTGAACCTCAATCTATTTTTGTTGTTTTTTCTGAAATCTTCTAGTTTGAATGTGGGTTTTTGTTGCTCCTATGAATTGGTTGAGTGCTAATGAACATAATAACCATGCCTCTAGATCGTAAAGAGTTATCAAGTTGTTGAGGAAACCTAAGGGTACCCTTTTGAGGTAAGGGAAGCAAGCCTTTTCATGTAGTTAAAGCGTTTTTCAGTGAGTTGAAATAGGAGATTATGTGATTGATGGCATGGATTTACAATGTTTGAAAGTTTGTTTTTAAATTGGAGTTGATTGAGATAATTGTGGATGTCTTAAATGATTGAAATGGTTGAGAAAATGTGTAACTTGATGTCTTGTGAATTCTCTGCATTGTTATGCTCAAAAGGGGTTTCGTATAAATGGAGTGATTTTAACTAGAAGTTGGTGTTTTAGTATAAAAAGTGTGGAAGCAATTAGACAAATCAATTTGAGCATCTCTATGTAGAAAAATCATATTTTGTCCTTGTCCTTGTAAAATTGAGTTTTGTTGTTAATAAGAAATTTTCTATGGGACCTTTGATTGACCAAATTTAGTACTCTCAAGAGTGATATATGAGGTATATGAATGAATAATAATGACGTAGATTGTTGAATGTGATGTTGTGACGATGGAAATGGTGATGTATAATGCTTTCCCAGGGAGGACATTTTATCAAATGTGATTCACTAGGGTGTGCCTTAAAGTAGTGACTATTTCATTTTTGTGAAACTATCCTGAACTCTACTAACCCATTCATACTCATGTAAAGGAGAATGATTAGGTGCCGAAAGTGACATGAGGTCTTGTCATAAGAACAATTCTAGGGTTCTTATGACTGTGACATAATTCACCTTGTATGTGGCAGATCGATAGGACAGCTCAATAGAGAAATGTAAACCATCACAAAAGCGTGGCTTCTCAAATTTGACTCAAGTGCACGTATCCAAATAAATTGAGCCTACAAATTTTGAATTATTTTTGTTAACTGATTTAATCGTTGAAATTTCTATCCAATGTACAAATTAAAAGAATTCTAGTATGATGTGTTATTTTGGTGCTTTGTTTTTTGCTATGTTTATTTTCTCTTCTTGCAATGATCACCTTGTGGTGTGAGCAAATGATGATATATGTGTTGATGTAGGTGTTAATGAATCTCTAGATGTGGAGGAGACTTTTGTTTGATTTTATAGGACAACTTATATTTTTTGTGTTCCTCTTTGTTGTTGGGGAAAATTATGGACTTTATAGTTTTCGTGCATATAGTGTGTTTTTTAGTTATACTCCTTTTGAAAAACTGTACCAATATATCATACTTGGTGAGAATTATCTGTTATGGCTTATTAAATGTAATTTTTTTTAAATAGTTTTTCACTATTAAATGGAATTCTACGCCTCATGCAAAAGGATGTACAACATTTTGGTGTATTCTGTATAGAATGATATGATTCTATAATTATTTGTTGCATCTAGTATGTTCACCGTGAATATTTTGAAACTGTTTTCGGTGAAAAGTTTATATTTGAGACAAAAAATTCATTTTTATAAAAGATCTTTATTTATTTTACAAAAATACATATACAGATATAATTACATTATAATTGTATAAAAATTTAATTATAATTATATAATAATATTTACAATAATTAAATTAAATATGAAAGTTTAATATAACATTATCTATCTATTAGAATTATTAATGTAAGTAATCTTTATTTAACTTGTTAGTAATCTAACTATTAGCACTTTAAAATATTAATAAGTTTTTTTTATAGATAATTATATAATAATTGATAAAACATATATTTATATAACCCTTTTACTTAATTATTTTACAAGTATAAAAATATTTTACATAAAAAATTGAATTAAAATATTATATTTATTAATTACTAAAAATATTAATAAAAATAAAAATACCTTATATTTTCTATTAAAGTAAATGAAAAATTAAACACATTCCTGTTATAATTTTGATGCTATAAAAAATTATAAATTCTTTTATATTTTGACGAAAATTACATTTTAAATAAATATTGAACTATATTTATATTATTTAGAAGATATCTTGAATAGAAATTTAAATTATACTCTTAAAATTTAATGTTATAAATATATTTTTTATTATTTATTATATAACTATCTAAAAGAATTAATTAATATCTTAAAGAACTAAAATTTATATTATTAAAAAAATTAAATTTCAGAAATACTATTAAATGTTACAAAATTTAATAATTTTAATAGATTCATAATAATATTACATTTTTATATTTAATCATTATAATTAGTATCATGTTAGTAGAATATTATTATAATTAAGTTTTAAAATACTTATAAAGAAAATCCGTGTGGAGAATAAGATATTATTGCAATGCGTTTTTTTTAAAATCATTATTAAAAATATATTAATAACTTTTTAATAAAGAATTAAATATACATATTATCTAATTGATTTAAATAATAAATTTATGATAAAATAAAAGGATAATATTAAAAGTAAGTTTTCCATTTCATTTTAGAGTAAGTAGATTTTATATATGTCAACAATTAAATATAAAATTTAATGCAAATAACATTGAAGTAAACAAAATAAATTACACAGCACGCTTTAAATGTCTGACTGGATTTAAACCCAAACAGTAAAGATGATTCAGGAAATATAATTTTTAATATATAACTAAAAAGGAAAAATTTAATGACCATGGCTGTATTCATAGAAATAATCGATACGAAATAAATTATTTTTAAATATTTTTAAATATGACATCATTTAACTCTTAATGAAGAATGTAACGCATCATGAAAATCCAGTTTCACCTCCACAAGTAGAACACAATCCCATAAGCTTCCCCAATTCCCTTTCATTGCTCTATTATTTGTTAGTAACAACCAATTTCTGAATTTCTTTCTAAAAAAACATAAAACAAAAAAATAAAATAAATCTCTCTCTCTTCACAGTGTGGTATAAACACATGCAGCCACAATTGTATAAATCCACAGAGAGAGCTCAGTCCGAAGAACAACACAGATTCGTAAAAGAGAGAGAGAGAGGCAGAAAGAGAAACCTCTCCTTATTCATTCCGCATTACCACCTTTGTGTCTGGTTTTCTCTCTCCTCGTATCGTTTTCGATACAGAGAGAAGAGAGTGAGAAATGAGGGAGCGTGGTTTCTTCTTTTTGTTCTTCTCCCTGCTTCTTCTTGCGTTGAAGGTGAGAGGTTCAGGTTATGCTGAGAATGGTGATTTTTTCACGGGCACATGGGTGCTGGACGAATCGTACCCGCTCTATCTGCCGTCCACGTGTCCCTTCATCGAGCGCGAGTTCAGGTGCGAAGGGAATGGACGACCTGATCTGATTTACACCCATTATCGATGGCACCCACTTGCCAGCAAATTTCTCAGGTTGGCACTCTCTTATCATTTCTCTCTCTTTTTCTTTCAGACACTTTTCAGAATAATAACTAACCCTAATTATTCATTTATTACCACTCTTTTCTTTTCAAATAAAATTGCTTCCCCATTTCTGACACAAACGCAGACCTTTTTCTTTACTCTTTATTTTATATTTAGACCACCATTTTTAAATCATTTTTAGATAATCTAGTTTAATTCCTTGTTATAGATTACAATAACTTTCACCAGGTTTTCCTTTTGGTTCTCTCTACTTTAATTTCACAAAATTTGTCTTCTTTCCTTTTGGATTTCATAAGTATTATATTAGTTCTTTTATTTTGGACTGGTTGACTTCAAATTTTATGTTTAACCAAAATACGTGTTATAACAGTTACATGTAATTTTACGTTGAAATTGAAGAGTTATGTGTGTGGTGGACCCTAAAAAATTCTTGGTAACTGATTTATTTTTGTGAGCATTGAGATCAAAATAAGTTTTATGCTGTACGACAACTAAAGATTCTTTAAAGACTAATAAATGTTTTCTCGTTTATTTCAAAATGCATTTTAAGTTTTCTTTTATTTTATTCTTTTTATTTCTGCGTCACATCGTATATTTAAAGCATAAATAGCAAAAAATTATTTAAAATTTTCAGAAATATAACACTGAAAATTGAGGGGGAGAAGTATGTATTAATTAGTACTTTCGGTCGACAAATATTGAGTACTTATATTTCGAAACGTATGAAAGTAATGACTCTCAATTAATGTATATTATATATATATATATATATATATATATATATATATATATATATATATATATATATATATATATATATATATATATGGTCCTCGAATTTATGACTTTTTTATTTTGACTCGATTAATTCAAAAACTTAAAGCATTAAATATTTTTAAAATTATTAGTTTTATAATAATTAATGATATCGTATTATTCTCAAACAGACCAATGGTAAAGTTAATAACTTCCAGCATTTCTTATTTGTACCAATTTTGTGCTTGAAATTTTTTCCCTAATAGCATATCATGTGATCCTTTGGGAAAGATCCCAGCATCCAGCCTGTAAATTGCTACTAATGGGAATTATTTTCTTAAGAAAAACGAGAAAGAAATTAGCGAGGAAACGGAGGTTCCGAATGTTTGTTTGGCTCCGGTTGGAAAACGCGGTTTCACGTGCACCCACAACAGTTTGCACTTGCTAAGCAAAAGTGCTTTGCAACATGTCAGTTACAAACCAACAACCCAACATTTCACTAGATTTCCATTTTCCTTTTCCCGTTTTTAACGTGGAAACTAAAACATCTGCGCCCATAAAAAAACAGTGTCAGTTAATTCACTCAGGTTCTCGTCCCTGGTCGGAAACTCTTGCTTTTGTTTTAACACTTTCCATTTGCCGCCTTCCACATTTCATCTAATTCCCTACGTGTCCCTTTTCCTTTTATACCAATTTCTTTCTTTGGAGAACAACTTGAACTGGAAAGTGAAGTCAGCGCCAGATTGTAACAGTGGTTGACGTTTCGTATGTAGTTGTTTTATTAACTTTTTTCTGAAAAGTGAAGCCAGTGTATTCAATTGTGTCGTTGTTTTTTTTTTTCTTTTTTTCTATTTTTCTGAAAATTTGAAATTGTTAATGTTTGAGTACAGATTTGATGGGCGAGATTTTCTGGAAAAGATGAGAGGGAAGAGCATCATGTTCGTCGGAGATTCGCTGAGCAGGAATCAATGGCAGTCTTTGACTTGTTTGCTTCATTCAGCAGTTCCCAATTCAAATTATACTTTGGATAGAGTCGGAGATGTTTCAATTTTCACATTAACGGTATGATTTTCTAATTTTCATTATGTTATATTTTTTTATATACAATGGATTTTGATATTTTAAACCTATGTAAAAAAAAAGAAAAGAGAACAGTTATCTTAAGATTGTAATTGTATAATTTTATTGGACTAATTTATATTTTTATTTAAGACCAATTTAGATGCAACTGTTAACTACTTTTATGTTATTATTGCAAAATTATAATTAAAAATTCATTTTTTTTAATATTCATGTTAGTTTTTAATACAGAAGTTTATTTTTGATATCAATATTAAAATTTTGGCTAAATTATATTTTTTATTTTATCTGCATTTTTTTGTGATTTAGTTTCTATTATTCTCTTAAATAAATATACGTGATTTCAATTCATTCATCAATTTTTCATCTTTTATTTTTTAACATATTTAAATTCCTTAGATCAGTTTTCTTTATTTTATTTAATTATGTTATATTTAAGATTTAATTGAATGAAAATATATAACCTGGAATACAAGAAAAGAATAAAAAAATAAAATATTTACGATGGAAAATAAAAAAGGAATTAAACTTATATTTTAAATTACGTTTTTTTGTGGTGACAATGGTATAATTTTAAAATAATGATTCAAAAGTTAATAAACTTGTTACAAATATGGATATGTTATAGAGTAATAGTTCAGAAACTAGTTACACAACTGGGGTGAACTAGTTACTCCATGAGAAGCTTCTAGTACATAAATTCCAAGTGAATAGCGGCAACAAAAACAATAAATTTTGCATCTAAAATACGCCAGAAAACAGAAGTGTACGTAAGAAATTGTTTGTAGCGAAACCACAAGGAAAAGGTGCAAGTTTGCATTGAATAAGTCACAAGTGGTCCCTTTGATTTGCTTGTCCATTTTCTTAAGTCACTTGAGCAAATGGCCTCAGCTTTTGTAGTGCCTTCTCTTTTTGTCACATTGGTTAAGTCTTTACGTGTCCCTTCCAACTCCTTTGGATTGCTATTGTCTATCATAAATTCTAATTTATGTTTAAAAATAAAACTATATTTTGAAATGTTTCAACCTTTTTTTACCTCCAAAATATGGATATAAAGCTTTGAAACTGTATCGTTTGTGCTTGCATGTGTATTGATAGATTATAAGGTATATTCAAAAACAACCATCACCTTGCCAAAATTACTTGGTCTTTTTGTGATTGGAGAAAATAATAATTTCTTCTTAATTAAAAAGATTCTTTATTTAAAAGCAATAAAATGACCACAATTCAAGTGATTCTCATGCCAAAATTACTTAGTGCTTTTTATCGCATTATGTGATTTCATCATTATTGATGAATATATATATTTTATGAAACAATTTGCAGGAGTATAAGGTTAAAGTGATGCTAGATAGGAACGTGTATCTGGTTGACGTTGTGAAAGAGAAAATAGGGAGAGTGTTGAAGCTCGATTCAATAGAAGGAAGCAAACTGTGGCAGGGGATTGATACGCTTATCTTCAACACATGGCACTGGTGGTACCGAAGAGGACCCACTCAACCGTAAGATCATTAATTCTTAATTAAATCACTTTTTTGGGGGCATGAAATCAAGTTTAAAAATCACTTTTTGCAACCTTATAAATCATCTCAATTTTTTTTTAGTATTTGTTATGAAATGGGTTTGTAACAAATTAATGAATTTCTCAGATGGGACTATATCCAAGTGGGAAATAAAATCATAAAAGACATGGATCGGATGAAGGCGTTTGAAGAAGCACTTAAGACATGGGGTAAATGGGTTGACACCAACGTTGACCCTACAAAAGTGAAGGTCTTCTTTCAAGGAATTTCTCCTTCTCACTACAAGTAAGCAAAAATCACAAACCTTATCTATTTTATCATTTATACATATCCTAATTAAGAAATCTATAATTGGGCAATGACAATGTTTTTTTTTTTTTTTATTTGAACATTGATTTTTCAGTGGCAGCCTATGGAATGAGCCAAGTGCAAAGACCTGCATCCGGCAGAAGACACCGGTGCCGGGATCAACCTATCCCGGCGGATTGCCGCCGGCGGTGGCGGTGCTAAAGGGTGTGCTTAGAACAATAAAAACACCGGTGACACTGCTTGACATCACAACCCTATCACTGCTAAGAAAAGATGGACACCCTTCCATTTATGGGCTAGGTGGAGCTACAGCAATGGATTGCAGCCATTGGTGTCTTCCTGGTGTTCCAGACACTTGGAATGAAATACTTTACAACCTTATTTGATGCCTAATTTTTCATTCATCATTTAATTGGGGGGTTAGTCAATTCTTATACCAAAGAAAATAAATTGTATACAGAAAAGAAAACTGGGTTGGCTATTAGACCACACCTTCATTAATTGAAATATGCCTAATTAAGGTGAATAATATTAATATAGGATTATATCATTCATCTTTATTTACTTCTTTTTTTTCGTATCATTCTATAACTACGTATTATTCATCATAGCAAATAATTATTTATAATTTTTTTGACTTCGAGTTTATTAACTTCACCTCGTTAAAATCGATCATCACAATTAAGGTTGAATTCTTTGAAATTTAAAATTTTTGTTACGATTTTATCTTTAAGGTAGTACAAAATTTATCCATCCTTCTTATTTTATCGACAAATAATTGTTTGCTCTCAAAAATTTAAAGTAGAAAATTTATCTGTCTCTTTTATTTTATTAATAAAAAATCGTTATAAAATTTGATGTTGTCTTCTTTGAAACGTAAAATTTTTGTTACGATTTTATCTTTAAATGCTCAAAAGATTAAAGGGTAGAAATATACTCATCTGTCCTTAATTTTGACTTTTAAACAATATTATGTATAAAAAATAAAAATAATTAAATTAAATTTTCTACGATCGATTAAGTTGGTTATTAATATATCTATAATCACTAATATACTAATCTTTATATCTACAATTCTATATATACACTCTTTATTTTTCAACTTACCTTATCCTTTTGTTTGCTTGACGATGCTGGTCTCAAACTTGATCAACGATTTGAGGCAAACCATGTAACGTATTTGAGAAGGGAAGGTTCCTTTCATTGGAAAAGTAGTGGAGAAAGTCGATTACAAAAAGTTAAAGAAAAAAAAAAAGTGAATTTAATGCGACTAAAATTTGATGGCATAATGATAATGCACTACGTCTCTAAGGAAAGAACGTGTGGTGGATAATTAGGTGATGATGAGCATGAAAGTAACATTATAACAATATAACATCTCAATCACAGATGCAGCAACTAGAAAAAATTACGTGGATTTCCATGTTCATTCACTGTGTTTCAATTAATGAAGTCATATTATCATGACTTTGAGCTTAAACTAGTTTTTATAAGTTCGTTTCCACAATGACTTGTTGTCTCACACAAGTCTTAGGATTGAAGCTAAAAAACATTTATATGTATTTTCTTTTAAGTATATTACAATCAAATTCATAGAGAGCGGCCTCAAATACGTTAACAATTATTTGTGGGCTATAAGGGAGGATAAGCAGTTCCATTCAGATTGGGTTTGTTTAACTTTTATAATATATAAATTATTAATAACTTTTCCGATTAATAAATTATTAATTGGCACAAAAATTCACACACTAACAGACGATTTTGCTTTCAATCAATCAATGTCTGTCTTAGTTTCAACTTATGATTGATTAAATTTTATTGAAAACCATCTACTTGCGTGGGTTCATAATATAATGTCATGGAAGAAAATAAATCAACCAAAATGCCCATGCTTTCTTACCCTAGAAAAGTTTCTTAAATTAATACGTATTATAATGAAACGCTACCTAGGGTAAGGGATATGTGATTAAGAGAGAAAATCGACAAAATTTAATAAAATTGGAAAAAATATAAACAACACTGCCATAAAAGATGTGAGACATGATCTTATTGGTCCCGGTGCTTGATAATTGCCTACCACTAATTTCGTAGCCTTATCAAAACAAAGCTTCGTGATATACACAAATACTATAGCAGGGTAAAATGAATTTCGTATATCATATATGAATGCTTTGAAGCATTTAAAAATAAATAAATTATTAATGTAATTTTAACCTTATAAAATCAATTATAAAGTTTAATTTGTATTAATGTCAGATCTTCGATATATTTATTATGTCAAAGCGTATACAAGTATATCATATATTAATTGGTAGGTCTAATGAGAGTTTGATAACTAATTCAATAAAACAACAAATTTCATTAATATAAAATTCTGAATAACTTTGATATTGTTTTAAAAAGTAATTAGAAAATAAATTTAAGCATAATTCGATTTAAAAATCTATAAGATTTGTTTTCACTTATATGCACATACTAAATTTATCTTCTCTATAACGAAAATGAATCTCCAAACAAAGTGTAACGATGCAAATCTTGAATGTTAAATATTTGTTATAAATGGAACCATAAAACCTAATTTGTAAGATAGCATACAACCCAGTAAATTGTTTTGAAGTAGTTATTTGTTTTGGTTAGATCTGAGATGAGTTGTTTTTGTGGTAAGAGGTTGAGCTTCTTACGTTAAGTCCAAGATTCTTTTGAGTGTCAACCACCAGAAGACACTTGCATGTATGTGTTGGTTGTTGCAGTGCCCCAATCAAAGTTTAAAACTGACAAAATTAGTTTAACTCCTTTTGTCGGCGAGATTCCCTCTTTAATCTAATATAAGCTACATATACATATCAATACATGTATTCATAATTGAATCAATTCATTAAGTTCTATATGTATATAGCTAGTAACTTTTGTAATTTCTTCCTATCATTAGATGCATGCAAGTTCTTAACTTTCTTGTCCAAAATGGAATTTTAAAAAATGAATATTTATATTTTTTTTTTCTAAAACCATTACATTTGTACTAACTAATCATGATTATAGAAGTACTAATTACTACTTTCATAAGACAGAACTTCCTTTGCAATAGAATTTATTGTATATTTAAAATAACATAATTTATGATTACTTCTTGAACTATTTAGTTAAGATATGCCTCTGTTACGTAAGTTAACTAATGTTGATTGGTAAAAACTATGTATAATAAGTAGATAGCTATTATATATTTTGACCGACTATATTATTTTTGGTACAACAAATTCATATAACACTCTTTATTTTTGACATTTTATTCATTATCTTATTTGATGTTTCTATTTTCTCTATATCAGTCTACTAGATGATTCCTTTCGAGTTAATGTAGTTTAGTACTTGTTTTCATTAATTATTATACCCACCGCTGGAATTAGACATTATTTTTTGTTAATTTCTTTCGGTTAAATTTTCTTAGACAATACTTCTAAATATTTCCATAAATAATAGTTGTGCAAGAAATTGTTTTGCTTTGTAATTTGGGTGTATGGGTGAGCGTACATTTAAAACAATTTTCCAAATTTTTAAGTCTTTTGTCTTGCCATTTGCTTGATGTTCCTACTTGTCAACTGATCGGTGACTACATGTTAAAGGTGTTTCGATGTTAAAGTTAGTGCATAATTTGATCAGTGAAAGCAATAAATGTTGTAATTAATGCGACATAAAAAATTATAACAACCATGCATTTGACTTGTATTTATTGTTTTCTTTATGGACCTATGATTAGGGTTGGTTTAATCATGGCTCATTCCTCATTAATCCTGATTACTAACCTATTTATGCTGATTAAATGGCTAGCTAACTTTCAAGTTGACTGTTCAGTTTCCGATGACACCTTTGTTCGACATGACTGACCGACCTAAGCTACACACTAGTGCAGAAATTGATTTTTACCTCGCCTTATATGCCTCGGTTGCTCAAGAACCGAAGCATATAATGGCGCGGTGGCATTTTTGCAATTTCAAACAACTTTTATGCCTCGGTTCAACTTCACCCGAAGCAAAAGAGAGGTATATGCTTCGGTTCGCCAAAAATCGGTGCCAAAGGAGGCTCATATGCTTCGGTTACACAAACCCGAAGCCAAAGACCCACCACCCGTTACCTCTTTGGCCTCGGGTGGGACTGAACCGGTGCCAAATAGGGCTATATGCCTCGGTTCAATTAATAATCGAGGCCATATGGTTTAATTAGGGCACCAAAGCCCCCTTTCTCTTCTTCTTCCCCGTGCCGCTCTCTGCAACAGTACCCTTTCTCTTCTCTTGTCTCTCTCTCGTCACTCTCTCGTCTCTCTCCCTGCCACCACCTTCCTCCGTCGCTGCCACCAGTTTCCTCCTCCGTCAAGGTCTTCTTCTCCGATCTGGCTGGCGTTGTTCGTGGTGGTGGTTAACTGGTGAAGGTTCATGACTGCGCGTTGCAGAGAAGCTTCAATGGTGGCTGTTCTGGTTCGCGAGATGGTTGGTGCACGAGGAAGCTTCGCATTTTCGCTGTTGAAACTCACGGTGGTGATGAGTGACGACACTGTTGGCTTCCGGGGTATAGCTGAGTGAGGTTGCGAATGACACTTCCCCTGGCAAGTTTCCGCGAAGAGGCATCAGCTTTGGAGGAAGGAGGTGAATCGAGGTTGAGCGAGTTTCTGAAGGAGGCTATGGCTTCGGAGACGTTGATGGGTGACGGCGCTGCATGATAATGTGAAACTGGTTGGATGCGTTGCAGGTGCTGCGGCTGTTCCAGATCCAATGGCTTTTTCCGGCGTTGGATGCGTTTTCTGGCGCTCTAATTCGTGGTTGCAGTTTTACCGTATGGCTTTGGTTCTATTTTGACCCGAGGCAAAAATGGAACACTATGACTTCAGGTAACAACCGAAGCCAAAAGGGGTGTCTTTTGGCCTCATTCCCATATGCCTCGGTTCCAAACCCGAGGCAAAATGAGTAAAATAACCGGGGCAAAAAGCCCTTACTGCACTGGTGACACTTTTCAAAGGTGTAACCTGCAAATCAACATTAAGGGTCTGAATAGTTTCCTGTGGGCACACCAGTTGACGATAACTAAGAGACTTAGTAAAGTGTAAGTGGGCATACAATTTCCTAGAATCGTCTCACAGTGTCCTACGATTAACAAGCAATAACATCTATGGAAATCTTCTTCGAAGTAGTCTCCATAATCAATTTCTGGTGATCTGACCAGATTGGTCATGAGTGGAAGGGATGATCATGTATCGACTGGTCCATACAGTACACAAGCCCCCAACCTTGAGCGTGGACCAACGTTGAAGTGAAAAGGGTTTATAATACCGATTGTTAGGAGCGAACATAACCGTTGGCGTTGAAGGGACGTGACAATTCGTGGGTCATTCTAACGCCTCTGATTTGTGTGTTGTCAAGCATGAATTCTAAGAAACGCCATCAAAGATGACGCATTACACCTTCGAGTGTGTGAGCAACAAATGGGTCTACCACGGTTAGGAGAGGTAACAATTGCAATATTTTTTTGTTTACTTTTGCTTCTTCACTGACTTGCACGTGCAGGTGCCCTTCTAGAATTTTGAAGTCATGGTATTAATGTAGTTGCATGTCGCCCCCACCCAACTACATTCAAATGTGTGCGACCATGCAACCTACCTTGTTCAATATTTTATGGCAGGCGTGCAATATTTTATGCAAGGCGCTCGACTTGATCCCTACCTCGACCTTGTTCATTTATCATTACAAGACTCGATCAAATGTCGAGAAGGGATGGGTATCACTGATATGTGAGATTGATCGAAACCTTTTTCAACTCTTTGTTGCCTCTTATAAAAGCTTTATGAATGGATTTTTCAAGATTGTGATCACTCATAAGGGTGGTCACAAGTTGTTCTTCGATGGGGACGACCAACCTAAGTTCACCATTTATTGAACTCATCAGCCTCCCTGAACGGACCCTTGGTCTAACGTTTTCATGACGCCCGAGGAGCTAACCTCTCTGGCAACTATAAAGAGCTTATTGACAAGCTCCCAACCAGAGAATTCCTAAAGTGTTACTGATCACATGACCTTTACATGGACGTTTACGGTTAGTGGTTATGCTTCAATAGGTTTATCTGAGGTTAACCCTAACTTAACTAAACTTTTTGTTTGTGTTGCAGATATTATGGCCTGCATTGTGCCCAAGGATGCTGAATTCATGAAGATTATGATGGATAAGCGTAAGAAAGTGGGGATGATGGTCCTTCACTTGCTGAGGGAACACAATAAGGCACATATGCAAGACCAACTACAAAGGTTGCACCGACCAGGGTGGTGGCTGGACTGACTAAACCCTTGGTGCAACACCTCAATGTCACCCATTTTACCACTATACTTGCAACTCCCTTCCATCACGAAGGTGTTACTTGGAAGAATAAGAGCAAACATACTTGGGGTGAGCCTTCTCCCTTCGCATTGTCGCTTAAACGGAGTCGTCAGGGTGGGGAGACATCAACTCCTTCACACTTTTACTTACTACTTTGAAATAGAAAGTTTATTACTCCATCCATGTTTTTTATGATTCCTTGTTTGGTGTTGAGACCCAAAAGAGGGTCTGTGAATTATCTAGTAAGTGCATTAGGTCAATTGTAGCACAACAATGTCGTATCCACAAAGATTTTGTATGATAAAGTAGTAATCTATAATATACTTCAAGTTTGGCAATGAAACAATAACAAGGATTGAATTTTATAGTTTTGAAAACATGTTTGAATTAAAGATACAAATAAGTGATGCCAATTAGGTGTTGTGATTGAACTTGGCTTCTTCCACTCAACTGCACTGTCCTTGATTATCAATAAATTATGTTCTTTATCTTAGTGTTCTTGGAAGTCCTCTTAATTGTAATTATAAACTCATGTCTGTAGTATTAGAATCTAAGGGTATCATGTAAGACTCGGGAAAAATTAGACTAAAGAGAAAAACATGGGAAAAAATTAATGGCTTGATTAATATATTGTTGATTTATTTAATTTAATTAGGTTATTAAATTATAAAATAATTATTATTTGAATGATTTAAGTTATTGTTGTATTTATAATAATTATTTAAGTGATGTAAGTTATTATTTTATTTATTTTAAATTTTAATATTATATTTAATATTGGGGATATGTGTATATAATCAAGTGGTGCGTATTATGATATGTGAAAGCATTTGGCTTGGCTGATAGCCGTATAAATGTTTCTTTTTATTTCTCATTTAAGTTGTGGGGCCCACGAAACTTTTCCACATTGAGCTACTCTCTCCTTATTCACGTTGGGTAATGGTTACGTTACTGCATGCAAATTTTCAAGGTTCTTTGCTTTTCAAAAATAGAAACTTGGTGCCACACTCTTTAGAAAATAAAAACAGTCAACCAATTAAGATTTGGTTTGTTTTTATTTTATTTTTAGTTTTTTTAAAATCTGAATTGAAAATATTTAATTTTTAAATATTGATAGAAAAGATTAAAGATGTTAATTATAGACAAAAGGATAAGATTTTAGGAGAGGAGATATAACAATTTTAAGGTTTCTAAAATGTGAGGAAAGATGAGAGGGAAGGGAGAGTTGGAGAAACATGGAGTGTGAAAGAGGAGGCTGCTGGAGAAACGCTTAGTGAAGAACCAAGTCCAAGTAGGTTTCATTTAATATGAAGAGATATTTGAAAAAAAATGTGTTATGGTTATTGCATTGTGGTGTAGTATTTTTCCTTTTGGCTTTTTGATTGGATTAATTTGTTTTCTTTCTTTTCTTTCCATTCTATAAGACTTCTCTTTTCCTTTTATCCATGGTACATGTAACATCCCTTAGGAATATTACTAATATTTAATAAATAAAATCCGAAATAAATAGTAAATACCTTATTTAATATAAAACCATTTCCCAAAAACACGGGAAATTTAAAACTTTAATATACATGTCATAAAACAAGGAGTCCATAATTTATAAAACTAAAACAATATTTACATGGCTCCCAAAGAGTTACATATTTATCTCAAAATCAAAATAATAACATATAAACAAAATCCCCAACTATCCCTCGCTCCGAGTCTATGCATCTCCTGGCCCACCTGTCAAATCATCTGCTCCCGGATAACGAGTCATCCGATCATCGCCACACACACACACAGAAAGGGTGAGCTATGCACAATATATAAACAGATACATGAAATAAATATGTCACCCGTCCCAAAATAACATAACTAAAATTTCTGTTTTTCAAATTACCCAACTATGACCTCATAGTCCTTCATGAGTCATATACATGAACTAGGTCTTGGGACTTCACTATGCTCCCACGAAACTAACTCATTCATGGTCCAACCCTATGAGCCTATCCCGCTCATAGTCCTGTCCTACAAACTCCTCATCTGTAGTAAATTATCCAAGCCTTCTCGACTTGGACCCTGGCACGCACGCAATCACCATACTATGGACTCCTCGCCCAATAGTAGCCGACGAGAACACCACAGTTTCTTGCCCATCGTGCGTCCAACGCATGTAATCACCATACTAAGGACTCCTCGCCCAATAGTAGCCGACGGGAACTCAACCAGTTCCATGCCCATCATGGTTCAACAATTCAAGCACATCCCAGACCCCTATTGGACTTAGTCCGTCAAGCCCAAACACCACAACCACATGCATATACTTCCTATACTTAGGAAAGAGTAGCCAAACATCGCACGCAAGCACACACAACATTGCAATTCACATAAACTCGCTTAAGCTAGGGATTCTCACCCAAGCTAAGCCCTCAGTCTCGCTTAGGCTAGCTCACCTCGCTTAAGCGAGCTTAAAACAACAGCATCATCACGTTATCTCGCTTAGGCGAGATCCTCTCGCCTGGGCGAGCCATACCATCGCTCAAAAACAACACACACCTCGCCTAAACGAGGATGCAATCAAAAAGCGATCAACTCTCATCGAGACCTCGCTTAGGCGAGCCATTCTCGCCTAAGCGAGCATGCTTGTCGCTCAGAACCCCAAAACCTCTCGCCTGGGCGAGAAGTCGCGCTCATCATGCCCGATCTCGTCGCAATCTCGCTTAAGCGAGCCACTCTCACCCAAGCGAGAGTATCACTCGCTCAACATTGCAACAGCTCGCCTAAAAGAGCAGCAAGACCTAAAAACCAGAAACGTAGTTCTGCAATTCTCGCTTAGGCGAGATGGACTCGCTTGGACCAAACTTGCAGGGTTTTGTCTCTGTTCGCGCCCTCAGTTCACCAAATCCAATACCAAAACACTACTAAAACATGATCGACACAATGTAATGGCAAATCAACTCTAGAATCATGCTTTATATTCATTTAGTCCACGAAAAATACAAAACTTAGGTATCCACATCCATTCATTACCAATAACCCTCATTCCCAAAAATATAATGAGTTACAAGATTATGCGCACTGTAACATCCCGTCAGGATATTACGAAATTATAAATAAATAAAAGCAATAATTTATAGGTTAAAATACTCCCTTCGTTCATGTTTTTGTTGAAAAATCTCAAATAGGTCCTAAGATTTTTTTTAGTCTCAATTAGGTCTATATTTTTTAAAATGTGTAACAATTAGGCCCATTCCGTTAGTATAGAGTTAACGGTGTTAAGGATATGCCACGTGTCAGCATCTCATTTTTTTGAATTTTTGAATTTTTTTGAAATTTTTTTTAATTTTTTTTTTAATTTTTTAATTTTTTTTTTTAAAATTATTCATGCCACATATCACATTAATATTGTGCCACGTGTCAAGTCAGTAAGGTGACACGTGTCAAGTCATTGTTTGAATCTCAATTTGGTCCATATATTTGTTATTTTAATTATATTTCAGTCCATTTTTTTTTAATTTTCA
>Ga0214542_1005516_pt1 | contig 23973 bp, 13 predicted proteins | sample CNSS1metaG_FD_160096 | JGI IMG/M metagenome (GOLD analysis project Ga0214542, IMG submission 160096) | Root nodule microbial communities from cowpea collected in UCLA plant growth center, Los Angeles, California, USA - CNSS1 | ecosystem: Host-associated > Plants > Roots > Nodule | place: USA...
AATCACTACACCTAAATATTCAAATTATTTTATTTTTTACAAGTGTAAAAAATTTCATGTATAAAAAATTACAAAGGTTAAAATGTAAAAAATAAAATAATTTAAGTATTTAGGTGAAATGATTTGAGGTATATATTAAAAAAAGTTATTGTAACATGTATATATAGGTTATAATTAAGCTTATTTACTAATTTGGTCTCAAATGGAAGATGACGAAATTGGATGATTTTAAAAATTGGGTACTAAATTGAACCAAAAATTTAAATTGGGGTACTAAATTGAAAACAGCTATTACACTGCCACGTGTCATGATTGTAAGTTGCCACGTGGCACGATGATAAACTGACATGTGGCAGTTTTTAAATTTTTTGAAAAAAAATTAATTTTTTTGAAAAAAAAAATTAAAAAAAAATAAAAATTTCATGGCTTGACACGTGTCCTGTACGGACACGGTGTTAACTCCAACTTAACGGAGAGGACCAAATTGAATCTCTTTAAAAAATTGGGGTACCAAATTGAATATTCTTAAAGTTCGGGTACCAAATTGAACTTTCCGAAGAAGTTTGGGTACCAAATGTGTATTTATACCAAAAAGAAATTTATTGATTTGTTCTTTGTTTTCCAGCTTTGGCTTTGAACTATAAAGTCAAGATATGGTATATGGTTAAGTCTATGGTGTTATACATATATATAGGATGAGAGAAAAAGAGATACTGTTAAAATTATATATATTTTGTGAAAATTTTCTTGTAAATATTTAGTTGAATTTTGAAAATATACAGCAAAATCCAAAGGAAAACAATTCTTGTGAATGGAAAAAAAAAAGTAAAATATTTTCACCTCATTTGAATTCTATGGGAATGATAATTCGATTAATTTCCTGCTTGGAGAAAATATTTTCATTTGATAATGTTAAGTTTGAGAAAATGTGTGGCATCATGCCATCAACTTCATAATCAATCCAAAATTGATACTAGACTCAAAATTTAATGTCCCATGCCCAAATTACCTTTTGTGGGCATGATTGATTTCGAAATGAAAAAGTATGTATTTTTTTTTCTATTATGATTAATAATTACAAAAATAGTATCTTATTTTCTTTTATTGTTTTCGAATTTGTTCAACAGATAATGAAACAGCTGATAGATTTTATACACACATGCAAGACTTTCAAATTAGATCAAATTTAAAAATATAAATAAAAAAAATTTCTTTTAAATTTATATGTATCTTAAAAAATTAAGAATGAAAGGAGATGTTTTTATTGTAAAATAAATGAATAAATTATTTTATACTAAAATGAAAAGAGGGAATAGTTGAACAATATGAGATGTCTGATGTAGACAAAGTCATGTGTCCCATTGAAAATAGCAAAATAAGAAGTCTTCTCTCAAAGTCATTTGGCACGCTGAACGAAAAAAGTTTTGAAGAAAGATTTTGGTATTCGAGTAGATAAAGAAAGTTACTCACTTTTAAGAGTGATTAATTGAAAGCTGAGATATTTATTGTCAAGAAATTAATATTATGGCATTTTCACCATTATTATATATATATTTAAAGAAAAAGATATGTAAAAAATTCACAATGTGGGATTTCAAAAAGAATAAATATGATTTTATTTTAAAATTAATTATAAATATTAATCTCTACAATCTAACAAAAACGTGTGCCTTTAATTCTTTCTTAATAAGACACTAAATTTAAATTAGGTTTGAGGAATATAAAGAGTAAAGATACATAAAATATTAAATTCAATCATTCAAAATAATTTTAGAGATAATAATTTGTTTTATCTGTTTTTAAAGAAAAAAGTTAGATAATTTTTTTTATCATTGAATGAATAAAATATGCTCAATCTATTTACTAAAAAGAAAAATAAATAGTCGTTAAAATATTATTTATTGTGCTTTTTAGTTTTTGTTTTCCTATTGGACTTATAAGAATAACTTTTGAAAATGAGTTTGTATTGTAATATGAGCGAAAATTGAGTCAAGGGCACAATTTAGGAATTTTTTTTTTTTTCACCTCCATATTTTCTTTGTGCATTTCGTAAATACGTTTTTTTTAAGTTATATAATTTTAAAGTATATTTTTATAAATAAATTTTTTTTGAATTACATAATTTGAAAATTGCTTTTATTTATTTCCAAATTGTGTAATTTAAAAACTTCTTTTATTTTTATATTGCTAAAGTCACTTTTAACTTTTTAATTGTCTTATCTTAAAATTTTAGTACTTCTAGATTATAGACTTTCGAAGTCATTTTTCAAATAAAAAAAATCTTTTAGACTGTATAATTTAAAAGTTTCTCTTTTTTTTCACAACAAAAGCTTTTATATTGTCTAATATGAAAATATTTCAAAATGTATAACATTAAAATTATTTAGTTATTTCAGGATAATGTAACATGAATTTCATATTATACAATCAGAAAATTTTTATGAAAAAATAAGGTTCGACCAAAACTTTTCTTTTCCTGAGACCATGATTCAACACATAGACAAAAGTGATGATAGTTTGATCTTTTAATCACCCTTATGGGAGTGCACATGGAAAGTATGTAGTGCACAAAGAAATGGACCATTGGGACAATTCGTCCTGTACCTCCATGATTTCAATCTTCACCTTCACTTTCATCTTCTTTTCCTCCGGAATCGTTACACGCATCTCCTATTTTGTGCTTGCATTATATGGAAAAAATAAAATAAAAGCGCATCTAGACAAAATACATGCCTCCTGAAATCGTGAATGAAAAAGATAGTATCTTTCAACCACCCCATTTTTTCACCATTTATGTAATATAACAGTTGTTGGAATATAGAATTACATGCTGGATTTCAGAATCTGTAATGTAATACAATATGTACTTTTTTAAATATAAATTTTGAATTTCCGTACATTTCATAATATAGTTTTTATTTTATATTTCGAAATGAACAATAAAATTAAATATTACATATTTAATATTTAATATTTTAGAATATAAATTTTATATTTCAGATTATACTTTTTGATATATAAACATATAGTTGTTTAGCTTTCTTAAATTGTATAATTCGAGTTTCGCGTAAGTGAAAATAAAAAAATTAAATTGAAGGGTAATTTTGAATTTTTAAATTTAAGGAGATGCGGGGCGAGATCATGGGAGTGCAGGAAGAATTTGCCCATTTGTTGAGGAACCAATTATGTGAATTTTGAGCCTGTGAACGTTTCAAAATGGACATGCTACAAATTCTGTATCGCATTGTGCTTGAGCTAAAACCAGTGCTTTACGAACTCTCCCTTCTACTCAATGTTTTGCATATTTTAAAAATGAAAACTATTTTATAAACTGCTAAAGCTTTGGAGAACTTTTTTGGCGGTTTTAATTTTTAACACAAAAAATTATTCTTGGTATGAGAACGAAAAGGGATTGGTGTTGGGGATGTCAATAAGGCGGATAGGGGTAGTAGCTCCTCCGTACCTTATCTATTGGATAAATATTCACCATGTACCCGTACTTATATTATGCAGGTACTCGCATAATTTTTTAATATCCATGGATATCTATGGGTACTCGCGGGTATTTAAAAAAAAATTTAACAACATATTTTAATCGTAAATTCAAATAAAATACAATACATAACATTCATAAATTTTAAACAAAGTCCAAATAACCCATTTAAATAGTGTTGAATAACAATTTACAAAGAAAATAATTTTTTTTAAACTAATTGATAAAAAAAATAACTCATTCAAAATCAATATGTTAATATTTTAATAATGTTTTTTTTTAATTTAAATTAGAGTATAGCGAGTACAGGTATCCACGGGTATGATATTTGTACCCGTCCCGTTAACATGCGGGTATTAAAAATAGTCGTACCCATTACTCGCGAGTATCTATTTACAATATTCATTTCCTACCCATTACAGTTTTATTCGCAAATACTCACGATATTAGTGTAGAGCCAGTTGTTAACAACTTTCATTCTGTTATGCTTAGTTGGTATACAGTTGTCAATCTGTTGTTAATCTGTTAGTATTGCTGTGTATAAATACATGTTATCACCCTATTGTAAAAGTCAAGTAACATCTATTCAATATATTCAGTTTCCTCTGCTAAGAGCACTTCATCTTTTCTGTTCTTACTCTTTTTTGTTATGGTATCAAGAGCCAGAAATCTCCATTAATGGATTCGTCGCATCCTACTTTCTCAACCTCCTTCATTCCTTCTTTTCATCCTATCTTTGAGAAGCTGAGTGAGTCCAACAGAGCTTCGCACCACGACGCTTGAGCAAAAATCAATGACTGAGTTTCTTCTTCGCATTTAGTGTCTGGTTGATGCTCTCAGCACTTGCGGTGATCCTGTTTTGCCTCGCGAACATCTAGATGCTATTCTTGAAGGTTTACCAGAAATTATGGATCAGTTATATCTGTTATCGAAAGCAAATTTGATCCTCTTCCGATTCATGAGGTTGAGGCGTTGCTCCTTGCGCACGAGTCTCGTTCACAAAAGTTTCGAAAGAAGTTACTCGAATCTCCTTCGATTAACATTGCTCAAGACGGATCCAGTTACAATTCTCCAAACAACTTTCGTTCTCCGGTCCAACATTTCAATAACATATACTTTGTTAATAGAGGCGCTCTTGGCTATACTGGCAATTCTAATTGGACTGGCAATTTTGATCGAATAACCACTGCCTATAACTGCGGTGGTGGTGGTTTTACTCGTAGCACTCGTGGTCGTGGAGGCAACGGCAGAGGAAGAGGTCGTTATCCAAACTTACAATGCCAAGTTTGCTTGAAATTTGGCCATACTGCAGTTGTGTGTCATTATCAGTTTGATTCTGATTATCAACCTAACTCAACATTAAGCCTTCAAGAGCCTGTGTTCTGTAATTCTTCCAGCACGTCAGATGTTCAATAGAATGTGTCACAAACCAAAAATGTTGTTCCAAGTGCCATGATCCTTAACTCTGAAAATCAGGATCCAAACCTTACTACATGGATCCCTGACTCTGGTGCTTCGTTTCATGCTACTGGAGAGTCCCAAAATATTCAACATCTACAGTCCTTTGAAGGTCCAGACCAGATCTACATAGGCAATGCCCAAGGGCTCCCTGTTCAGTCGTCAGGTTTCACAAAAATTTGTTCACCTTTGAATCCCAGCTTTCCTTTAACTCTTAATAAATTGTTGCTTGTTCCGTTTGTTACCAAGAATTTAATTAGTGTTAGTCAGTTTTGCAAAGATAATCATGTCTTTTTTGAATTTCATCCTAATCGTTGTGTTGTTAAATCATAGGCCACAAATGAGATCTTGCTTCATGGCTCCTCGGGTCCTGATGGTCTCTATGTCTTTCCATAGTTACAGACTTATCAATTTGTTGCTGAACCATCCTTCTCTGTCTTTTCTATGTCTCCGAGTACTACAACTAATAAAAGTGTTGATCCAAGGTTTTCTATTCAAAATTCCAAGCCATCTGAGTATGTTGCTCCTAGTTCTCAAACTTTGTGGCACTTTAGATTAGGTCATCCCAATTCAAATGTATTTAAAATTGTTTTGAATCATTGTAATATTCCCATATCAAATAAAAATTTGTTTGAGTTTTATGCAGCTTATTATGTTGGAAAATCACATCGTTTACCCTCTTCCTCATCCCAAACTGTTTATTCTGTTCCGCTTGAACTTGTCTATAGTGATCTATGGGGTCCTTCCAATGTTGTGTCAACAAATGGTTTCTCTTATTACATAAGCTTTGTTGATGCTTTCTCTAAGTTCACTTGGATTTATTTTCTGAAAAATAAGTCTGAAACCTTCACCGTTTTTCAACAATTTAAGGCCATGGTTGAACTGCAGTTTAATACTAAATTAAAGAGCATTCAAACAGATTGGGGGGTGAATTCATACCTCTGTCTTCATACTGTCAAAATCATGGTATTGTTCATAGGCTTATTTGTCCTCATACACATCATCAAAATGGTGTTGTTGAGAGGAAGCATAGACATATTATTGAGTTGGGAATGACTCTTCTTAAGCAAGCCTCTCTTCCAATCAAGTTTTGGGACTTTGCCTTTCAAACCTCTGTTTATTTAATCAACAGGTTGCCCACATCCTCCTTACAGTTTCAAGTTCCATACAATGTCCTGTTTCACAAATCTCTTGATTATGCCTTCTTGAGAAACTTTGGTTGCTCTTGTTATCCCTTTCTACGTCCCTATAACAAACACAAGTTGGAATTCAGGTCTCATGAATGTATATTTTTAGGCTATTCTCCTTCTTATAAGGGTTATAAGTGTTTGTCACCTAGTGGTCGTTTATATGTTTCCAAGGATGTTGCCTTTAATGAGTTGAAGTATCCTTTTCATGACTTATTTCCCACCACTAGTAATAAATTTGTTGTCTCTCCCATTGTGGATACTTTGCCCAGTGCCAATATTCCAATTGTTTCGTCTTCTCCTTCTACTCCAGGTGTAACCAGTCAGCTTTCTCCACCCACCAATACTACTTCTATTGTTATTCCTCATGAGCCAGCTGTTATTGCTCCTGTTTCTGGTCAGTATCCAGGTTTTGTGAGTCATTCTTCTCTTCATCATTCCTCTCCACAAAATATACATCCTATGCAGACCAAGTCTAAAGCTGGAGTTTTTAAACCCAAAATTCACCCTTCTCTTCTGTTAACAACCTGTGAACCCAACAGTGTGAAACAGGCCCTTACTGATCCTGAGTGGTTTGCTGCTATGAAACAAGAGTTTCAAGCTCTTATAGATAATAATACTTGGGACTTAGTTGCTCTTTTGAGTGATAGACAACCAGTAGGTTGTAAGTGGGTTTTTCAAATAAAAGAAAATGCTGATGGTTTTGTGAACAATTACAAAGCCTGCTTAGTGGCTAAAGGATTCCATTAAGTTGTGGGTTGTGATGCTACTGAGACATTCTCTCCTGTCATAAAAACTTTTACCATTCGATTGATTCTTACTCTTGCTATTACTAACAAGTGGGATTTGTTTCAGCTCGATGTTAATAATGCATTCCTAAATAGTTCTCTTCAAAAAACTATATATATGCAACAACCACCTGGGTTTGATAGTGCTGATAAATCTCTGGTTTGCAGACTTAATAAAGCCATATATGGTCTTAAGCAAGCCCTGAGGCAATGGTTTCAGTGTCTAAAACAGATTATGCTACAACTTGATTTTGTTGATAGCAAGTGTGATCCTTCTTTGTTCATTTACATGGATAACAACAGTACTGTGTATGTTTTAATATATGTGGACAACATCATAATTATTGGCAGTTGTGTTTCTCTGGTTCAACGCTTTATATCTAAGCTTCATTCTAACTTTTCTCTTAAACAGTTGGGTAAATTGGATTACTTTCTTGGTATAGAGGTTAAGTCTCTTCTTGATGGCTCTCTTGTTCTGACTCAAAGTAAGTATATTAGAGATCTCTTACAAAAGACTAAAATGGTTGAAGCCCAATCTGTCTCATCACCTATGATAGCGCACTACAAACTCAGTAAACATGGGACATATCATTTTCATGACCCTTCTCTTTACAGGTCAGTTGTTGGTGCCCTTTAGTATGTTATTGTAACTCGCCCCTAGTTAAGCTATGTTGTTAATAAAGTGTGCCACTTTATGGCTACTCCGTTGGATTCACATTGGATTGTTGTCAAGTGCATTTTGCGATACTTAAAAGGCTTTGTCAGTCATGGCTTACATATTCAAGCAGCTCCTTCCTCCAAACCGTTTCTCATCAAAGTTGTATGTGATTCGAATTGGGCCTTTGATGTTAATGATCGTCGTTCTACGTCAGGGGCTACAATCTATTTTGGACCCAATCTTTTCTCTTGGTGGTCTGTCGCAACCTAAATCACGACGGGACGACGAACTAAAAATAAATTTCATTTAGAAAAAGAGATTAGAAGTCGCCACCATAGTTTATTCTGGAAAACTATGGAAAACCATAAAAATAAAATAAAGTCTGCAAAAACCAAATTTAGGATCCGGGAGTCGGTTACGCGTAGGAAAGGTATTAACACCCTACAACGCCCACCTAAAAGCGGTACCTTTAATTAAATTTGCAAAAGAGATGTGTTTATTTTAAATATTTATTTTTCCCATAAAAATAAGAAAATATTGAACAAACATATATTTTGAGTGAAAGGGACCCGACAAGGGTTAAAACCTTGGTCCTACGTATTCTCATTAAAAATGAGAAATCAGAGCTACATAGTTCTTTATAAAACTATTTGAAAATGATTTGGAAAACCTTTTAATTTTTACGAAGTGAACCTGACAAGGATTTGCCCTGCTCCTACGTATCTCCATTCACAATGGAGAATCAAGGATCACGTAGTTCTTGATAAAACTTGATTAGAATATTTAATTTTTAAAGTTGTCTTTTGACATTTTTGAAAATGAGTGTCATGCGACGCGTGCGGCCGAGTTGACACCAAAGAACATTTTTTATATTTTTATATTTGAAAAGGAGTGTCATGCGGCACGAACGATCGATTAGACACCAAAATATTTCCATGATTTTTGTATTTTAAAAAAAGAAGAACAAAAAAAAAGAAGTGTCGTGCGACGCGAGCGGTCGATTGGACACCAAAACATTTAGATGATTTTTTTATATATTTGAAAAGGTGTGTCGTGCGACGCAAGCAGTCGATTAGACACCAATACTATTTTATGAGTTTTATATTTAAAAAGAAGTATCGTACGACGCGAGCGGTCGATTAGATACCAAAACTAGTTTTATAATTTTTATATTTATAAAGAAGTGTCGTGTGACGCGAACGGTCGATTAGACACTAAAAAGAAAAATAAAGAAAATAATTTTAAATTTTATTTATTCTTATTTTTATCATTTTAAAGAAAATTATTTTAATTTTTATTTCAATTTTAAAATACTTTTATTATTTTTTGAAAATTATGTGATCGAAATGTAAGATTAAAAAATGATAAAATTGGAAATAGAAAATAAGAGTGCATAAGTGAGTATGAGAAAAGCTACATATATGGAAACGAGGTGCACATAGAGAAACGCGTGGTTCATAAAGTAAACATATTCTAAACTAAAAAAGAAAATTAAAGGAGTGGGGTGTTTACTTAGTGAAAAACGCAGGTACATGATATAAAATAAAACTAAATGTAACGGGGTGTGGGGTTATTACATTTGGGAGTGTATGAAGTAAATAAAACAAAACAAATGGCCATATTATAATGCAAATATGCATAGGTATATAAATTAAATTATGGAGGTGCAGAAGAAAACATTTGAAGTTATTAACCCAATTAATATGGTGGTGCGAGAGTAAATTATGGGGTGCATACCAAATGATTGAAATTAGTAACTCAATTAAGATGGTGTTGTAAGAATTAATTATGGGGTGCACGAAGAAAATATTAAATCTGCCTCAAAAATCCTAACCTTGTGTTTGGATGGAGCATTTCAACAATGCTTAGAAATTGAAATGCTTTGCATTTGAATTGCTTGTAATTAAATTTCATTCATTTTTTAAATAATTTGTTTGGATAAGGAAATTAAAATACCTTACATTTCAATTTCTTGTTTGGAAAAAAATTGAATTTATTGTGAGATAAAATTTAGTTTTAACAATATTTATTTTAGGCTTAATTATGTTTTGAGTTCATGATAAATTTGGAAACTCGACGATCAAGAAGGGCCCGACGACACGGACGGGTCCGACGACCCGAACGGGCCCGACGACCTAGACGGGCCAACGACCTGGACGGGTCTAACGACTCGGACGAGCCTTCCAAATCGTCGGGCTCGTTTGGATCGTCGGGCTCGTCCGTATAGCTTGACCCGTCCGAGTCGTCAGGCCCGTCTGTGTCGTTGGGACCATCCATGTCGTCGAGCCCGTTTGGATCGTCGGGCTTAACGGTTTGGAAGGGTTCATCCGGGTTGTCGGGCTCGTCCAGGTCGTCAGACCCGTCTAGGTTGTCGGGCCCGAAGGTTTGGAAGGGCTCGTTTGGGTCGTTGGGCAGTCTGTGTCGTAGGGTTCGTCCGGGTCGTCAGGCTCATCCGAGTCGTCAAGCCCATCTGGATCGTCGAGCCCGTTCGGGTCTTCGGACCCGTCTAGATTTTCAGGCTCATCAGATCATTGGTCTTGTCCGAATAGTCTGCGCCGTCTGAGTCATCGGGCCATTCTGGGTCGTAAGGCCCGTTTGGGTCTTCGGGCTCGTCTGGGTCTTCGGGCCTGTCTGGGTCGACGAGCCCATTCAGGTCGTCGGACCCGTTTGGGTCGTCGGGCCTGTTTGGGTCGTCAGACACGTCTGGATCGTCGAGCCCATTCGGGTCGTTGGACCCGTCTTGGTCGTCGGGCCCGTCTAGGTCGTTGGACCCGTCTAGATCGTCTAGCCCATTCAGGTCGTCGGACTCGTCTGAATCGTCGGCCCCGTTTGTGTCATCGGGCCTACCAAAGAGTCTAGAATGTGAGGTTGAGTGAGAAGAATTTCAAATTCCACCTATTTTGAGGGTATTTGAATTTCTACTAATTTAGCTAATTGAAATCCCTAAAAAAAATGCTTGTATTTGAAATGCTTTTTAATTTCTGTATCCAAACAAAGCATTTCATTACAAAGAAATCTAAATTCTTCAAAAAAATGAATTACTTCATTAAAATACTCTATCCAAACACACTCTAAACTAATTAAGTTCATGTTCTTTAAAACAACACCGTAAAAAAAACATGCCCCCAACTTCATCTTCTATCTCACGCTGCCACCGTCGTTCTTCCAGTGACGGCGGCTTCGCCTCTCTCAAATGCGCGGAGCACCACAGCATGGCCTCCATGTTTGCGTCTCTTCTCCGCCTGGTCAACATCGTGCTACTCCGATGTTATCAAGCCATTGTCGTAGACATCCACCATCAGAACGTGCCGCCAAAGACCACCAACTCCACAACACCACACATCATCGTGACCCCTTTTCTCTCTATTCAAACCCCTTCCTTCCCGGTCCAATTTCAGTTTTGATTGTGGTTTATTAACTTAAAAGTTGGAGATGAAAATAATATTACCAAAATAAACGAAACTGAGCAAAAATTGTGTAACCTGCTATGCGCAAATCTTTTTCGTTCCCTTGTGTTTGTTCTTTAATTATCCTTGCCGCTGAATTGTCTAATATACACCTTTGAATCTTTTTTCTGGGTTATGGCTCTCAATTGAATTGAAATGGAGATGAGTAAATTAATGTTGATATGAGGATGAACTTTTTTGGACGAAAATTGTGAGAAGATGATCCTATTACAGTGAATCTTCTCCTTTTCTCCCCCTCAAAATGGCAGTTCCTCCCTCTATATTAACGTGCTCTTTAAAAACTGATGGAAGTTACATTACTATCAAAACATCAATTGTTCCCTCCCATTAATCAAAATCGTTTTCCCCTTTTTTATAATTATTAAATTTCAATTAATTAAATAAAGAAAACATAAAAACAAATGGATTTATTTTAACTCAATCTTTAATTTGAAAACAAAATCTCTTTTTTATTATTATTATTTAAAAATAAAAATAAAATAAAAATTTAAAGAAAAACTTTTTAATAAATTTTATTATTTTTAAGACAATTTATTACCACTTATTTTTTTGGATATTTTGGAAATATTTTTTTAATAACCCGGACGAATTTGCGTGTTGACATGGTCGAAGAAACAAACTGTTGTTGCTAGGTCCTCCACTGAAGCAGAATATCGCTCTTTAGCAAGCGATGCAGCTGGAATTACTTGGATCCAAACTCTTCTTGCTGAATTAGTTGTTTCCTCCGTTGTGCCAGCTTTATATTGTGATAATCAGAGTGCGGTTGCTGTCACTCACAATCCAGTTTTACAATCTCGCACCAAACACATGGAAATAGATGTTTTCTTTGTCAAGGAAAAAGTCTTAACTCAACAGCTTCGGGTTTTTCATATACCTGCAACAAATCAGTGGGCTGATGCCTTAACTAAGCCTCTATCTCCTAGCCGTTTTCTGTTTTTACGTTCCAAACTCAATATTGTTGATTCTTTTTGTAATTCTCAACCCCTTTGAGTTTATGGGGGGCTATTAGTGTAGAGCCAGCTGTTGACAATTGTCATTCTGTTATGCTTAGTTGGTATATAACTGTCAATTTGTTGTTAATTTGTTAGTATTACTGTGTATAAATACATGTTATCACCCTATTGTAAAAGTCAAGTAACATCTATTCAATATATTCAGTTTCCTCTGCTAAGAGCCCTTATCTTTTTCTGTTCTTACTCTTTTCTGTTACACGAATACGGATTTTTCTGACATCCCTAATTGGTGTGTTATTGGCATGCAAGTCTTGATATAGACATAAACATAATGGTCAATTATCACCAAGACATAATCATTGTTTTTTCTTTTTACTTTTACAAGATGAAAAATTTTAAATAAGAAAAAACAGAAAATTATTTTTTGTATAAAATTTATCGAAGGTAAGCCGCATGTTCTACAAGAACCCTTATTAGATGGTTTGTAAAATTTTAGAAAGACTTATTTGATTTTATGAATTTTCTTATGCTAATGAAAATAAAAGCATTTCACATGTACAAAATATAAAGAGTTAATATATCAAAGTTTATGAATCATTATATATCAAAAGTTTTGAATAAAAAAATAATAATTTTAATCAAATTTTATGAATTAAAAATATATGAAGATTGTCATTATTTATTATCTCTTCAAAGAATAAGGACAAGGATGAAAATAATACATGTTTTACATTAACTTTTCATATATTTTTTTCATAGTTTAAGTGTGGAAAATTTTTCTTAATCCCTCGAGTCCAATCCTTTTTTTTCAAAAATTAACATAGATCGAACTCTATGTATTTGAAATTCTAATCTTCCGGTTTATTTGCACGCCTTGTCTCTGAATTAGCATAAGCAAATAAAGGCTAAGCAAGTTGCAAGGGTTGAGAATTTAGTAAGAAAGTTGAAAGGTTTCTATACAATAGCATCGGTGGAAGAAAATTGTTTGAATAAGGAATACTTTATTTATATACAGAAATAAAGCATTCAACAAGGGGTGGTGGCGCAGTTGGCTAGCGCGTAGGTCTCATAGCTTCTGAGTGATCCTGAGGTCGAGAGTTCGAGCCTCTCTCACCCCAATACATTGAATTTTAATTTTTATATCTTTTCAATTTATTTCTTTGTACATATTTTTTTAATTTCTTTCCTTGTTTATTTAAAAAAGTTTAAAGTTATATTCTTGTTCCTTTTACATGATAAATTTTTATTTTTACTATCCAATAATAGTTAATTTTAAATAAATATTTTTATCTTAGTTTAATTCTCTTAAAATATTTTATATTTTTCTTTTAGTTACTCAATGTGTTTATCACAATAATAAATACATGTTTACAAGCGTGGGCGGTTTTTGTTTTCGTAATTTGTTCAATGGCCATGATTTTTCAGTATTTGTGGCTACATTTGCACACGGTTTGGGTTAGTATTTATAATTTAGCGGCAACTCAAATCTCAATGTTAAGATTCACAATTGATGAATTTTCGAAAACTCTGTCTCCCAAAACTACAATTGTGTACCTAATTTGATAGATTATTGTCTTGAATAAAAAATTTTGATTACTCATTCAACTTTATGGGTAGAGAGTTTGACTTTCTAAGACAATCTATCTACAAATTTGCATCACACAAACCTTTTGACAATAAGAGACGAAGTGATGACTTTAATGGAAATACACCAAATCTTAAGGTCGAATGTTGTCCAACCAATGAAATAATGACTTAAAAATTTGGTGTATGAGATTATCTAATTTGAGATGTCAAAAAGTAGGTTCTTGGTAACACCAAGATCCAAGACCTATGATTAGAAGGGACTAACAAAAGTTTATATATTAGGTTACATTTTTTTTATATTTGTTTGTTATTTTTATAAATAGATTTAAACTTTGTCTCAATTTAGGTTCTTTTTATCCTAATAAAAATGTGATTAAAAGGTATTTATTTGTTAGATGTTAATTTCTTTTTATGTGTTATTATAACATTGTCGTTGACGCGATCAAATTAATACCACTAATTTATAAGAATTTTAGTATTGTTAACAAAGTAGTTAAAAATATTAGTAAGGATAAAGTAACCCAAAGTTATCTCCCAACAAATACAGAATTGATTTCTAATAAATTAGTCCTTATAAAATCTATACAAAAATGTTAGTCAAATAAAATAAAAGTAGTAGAAGAGAAAGAAAAATAAAATAAATAAAATATTAAATAATAAATGATAGGAAGAAATAAAATTGTAAAAAGATAAAAAGATATAAAAATAATGATAAAGAAAATAGGTTGATTCCACTACTTTTTTAAAATAGGCAGTGGCGAAACAAGGATATGACAGGGGAGCCACGGCTCCCCCAACAATTTTTTTTTCTTTTTTTATTTATTTAAAAAATAATATTTATATATTATTTCTTTATTTATATTAATTGATTTTTATTTTATTTTATTTTATTTTTTATATATTTTAAAAAAATATATTTATATATTATTGCTTTATTTATATTAATTTAGTTTGGAATTTTTTTTAAATTTAAAAATCATGTTTTTTTTATTATAATTTCTTATACTTTTTTATTTGGTTTTTCTCTTCCGTGCTTCCATCTCTTTCTCTCGTTTTATTTCCATCTCAATTTTCACCATCATTTATTTATTATTTTCAAAATCAAATTGCACTAGGACAAAATTGAAGAGTTAATGAACATTTTGGACTGAACAATTTCTTCTTTTAAGTAAGTTCATTTTTTTCCTTCTTTTTTTAAGCAATTTGTTTTCCTCTTGTATGTGGCTTTTCTATGCTCTAGGCATATCTCTATTTGTTAGAGATCATAAAATCATGCTTTAATTGTTGATCAAACTCTTCTTTGTGTAGATAGATCTATTTTAGGCTTTGAAGTTGTGTAAGGGAAGAGCAATATTATGAATCTACTCTAAGGTAAAGGAAGCTAATCATTTAGAAGTTATTAGTTTTTTTAAAATATTGAGTCTTGCTTTTAAGATTTAATTTGGGGTATTCATAATTTTATTTTTTTGTAAAAGAATTGACAAATTTATATTAGAAAAATTATGATAAAGAGTAAAAGAATTGATTCTTTTTTCAAGAGGAAGGGTTGTGATGAAAATGAAAAAAATGCATCTACGTCATCTAAAATTGAGAAACTTCATGATAATCAAATATTGAAGAAAACGAAAAACAACTCTCTAAGATTCCTAAAATTACATATAATGAATTTGAAAATACTTTAGAACGTGATCTGGGGAAGCGTCTTTAAATATGGCAATACCCACCAAATCAAATTGATGAGGTATAAAGGGCTTATCTAAAATTGGGTCTATATCAAATGCATCTAGAAAATTATCCGTTGTCTGGTAAAAATGATCATCCAAGAAGAGTTCAATACGCATGGTTTAGCTTATTTCCTTCATAGTTAGAGTATTCGCCATTAAAAGATGTTACATATTGCTTACCATGCTATCTTTTTAGTAAAAAACCATGCGAACGACCTGACTCAGATGTTTTCACTGTTACAGGTAATTGAGTTTATTTTCATTGAATTCTAATTTGCAATAAGTTGATTGTCATTAACATGTTTTAACTTTTTGAATGTTTTTTTATAGGTTTTAAAAGTTGGAGGAGCATTTTGACTAAAGGTAACTTTTTTTTTTTATATATATTATTGTTGATGATAAACTTTATGTTACTCTTTCATATATATTATTGTTATTTGTTTGGATTATATTGTCATTAGTGCTTATTTTGAATAAAAAATGATGTAAGAAATTATTATTTTTAATTAAAAAATAATAATTGGTATATAACAAATATAATTTGGCCCCCTAAAATTTTTGGTTAAGTTTCGCCACTGAAAATAGGATTCATCATTGGTTTCCTAAATATTATTGTTATTGATTTCTTGTAAAATGGAGATTCACCCACTCAAAATCTTGCATTTATGTAAAATGGAGACCAAAACGAAATCCAATCACTTCAAAATGCTTAAATCAATGCACAAATCAAAAACCCAACAAGATTTATGGTCAAAAACTCACCTACGAAGGTCATGCGGAGAAGAGAAAGAGTGAGGTTTTCGCGGCGCTGTGAATGAATTTATGAAGGAGGACGTCGATTCTGGTATTAACCGACATTAAGGGACATCAGATTAGTGGAGAAACTGACGTTACGGGACGTCGGGCGTGTCAGTAACAGACGTTAAGGGATGTCGGGGATTTTCTGGACAGACATCAAAATTGATGCTTTATTTACAAAAATACCATCGATCATTTATGACGTTTGTGTTCTCTTCGGCAGATGTTAACTGGGTGACATTATAGACACTTTTTGTGTTAGTGACATTTTAATGTTTAGTGGTCACTTTGATGTTTGGGATGCAAACATGTGCCCATCTATACAATGATGGATCTTAAAAAAACCTTCAAAAAATATTTTGAGACGACACTTTTTTTTTTTTATAGCTGTATATGAATTTTAGGGAGCCAAATAACTTTACTAAAACTTAAAATACTTTTATTTATATACTAGTTTGTATATATGTAAAAGAAATATGGGGGGAGTGGGTGGGGCAAAGGAAAATCTATTGGTAGCTTTTGAAATATGTTTTAAATGAACATGAAAGAACTTTTTATGTCAAATTCATCTTTTTTTCTTGTTAGTCTATCTCAAAGGCACATATATCCTTTTACATGATGTGAGAAATAATTGTTTACAAACCATCTTAAACGCTCACCTTTTCCGACCAAATACTGTTAACTTAACTCACAAATTAACTTTAAGGTGAAGTTATATTTATTTATACTTATAATTTGGTCATATTTTTAATCGATATAATCTCTAACATTTGGACACATGAATTTAGATAACGATATATATAAAGTTTCAAATCAATGCTAAATATTAAAGAGAACTGCTTATTTATAGTTTTTGGCTTGCATTATTAATGCTATAAAACTAATCATTTATTTATCTTGTTTTTGTTTTCTTCTTAATTACATCATCTGCCCCACCAACATTTTAATATGTAACATAGAGTCAAAAATGGTGTATAACTTTTATTCTTTTATTGGATTCTTGATATGATAATCTATGTGGCTTATATTTTTTTGGTACTTCACTTTATCTAATTTTTTGGTGTTGCCTTGTCTTTCATATAACAATGCAATTGTAGCAATGGGAACAATTTGCAGTATTGTTGTACTTTGGTTAAAAAGTGTCTTTTAAGAGGCTCATATTATGAAAAGTTTTTCTAAATGGGCGCATATTGTCGTACCTTTATTTTTGTTTTTGGAACATTTTCTGCATAAACAATAAACATATAACCTATGAAAAAAAAGAGAGAAAAAGATTAGTTTATTGAACTTAATAAGATGATAGAAACTGGTATTTAATCTATTCTAAGATTTTTAAATAAATTAATCAATGATTTACACTAAATAAAAAATTATTAAATTATATCTTTGTTTTTATTTTTTTTAAATATCAATTTGGTCTTATTCTTATGCGTATTAATTTAATTTCTATTTTAATAAATTTGATATAATTAAGTCTTTTTCATTAATAAATTAACATATGTAAATAAATAATGGCTAACCTTCAATTATAGAAAACAATGAAGATAAAGGCTATATATAACCAATAATTTTGGAAATAAAAAGCTTCCAACGTGGGGGTGGTGGCGCAGTTGGCTAGCGCGTAGGTCTCATAGCATCTGAGTTATCCTGAGGTCGAGAGTTCGAGCCTCTCTCACCCCAGATAAATTTTTTTGTTTATATCTTTTTAATTATGTAAAATTTTTAAATTTATTTTCTTGTTCATTTTATAGTTAAATAATTTTCAAATTCCTGTTATATGATAAAGTTTTACTTTGACTATTCAATTATATTTAATTTAAAATTGAATATATAATAAATTTAAAGTCTTAGTTTATTAAGTACATAAACAATGCATACTGAAAACATTGTTATTTGCTTCAATTATAAACAATGCATGATCACATCAATTGTTAAGCCAAGGACTTACGAAGTAAAGATAAAAAAAGATTGCAACAAATATTCAATGTTCAGCGATATAAGTATTAAATATAAGCATGAAATCTCTCTTCAACACAACATTAATTCTGTTTAAATGCATTTTAATAGGATATATACATATTTCTTTGTTCATATTTGTCAGCCAAAAGGCTCCTAATAATTTAGGCAGTGCAGCGATTGCACCTTCTCACGTAATAATATTCGATGCTAAAGAAAGGGCATCAATATCTAAACTGGTATAAGAGAATAACTTTGCATACCATAGACATCATCGTGTTAATTTTTGGGTTAAATATTTTTGTAATTTTTGAACTTTGATCTAAAATTGAAATTCGTCTCTGTTTGAAAATAATGTTATATTTTGATTTCTAAACTTTAAAAATGAATGAATATAGTCATTTTAACCCAATTACGTTAATTTTCTTTGATATGTAGAACACATTTCATGTTAGTATTGAAGTTGTTTACATCGTTTGACACATTTTCGGTTCAATATCTGTAGGGAAATGTGTTCGACACCTCAAAAAAAGTTAACGTAATTGAGCTAAAATGACTATATTCATTCAATTTTTAAAGTTTAGGAACAAAAATGTATCGAAATTTCGGGCAGGGACGAATTCCAATTTTAAGTCAAAGTTCAGAGACTATAAACATACCTCACCCTTAATTTTTTAATATATATATTTTGTTATAAATACTAAATCAATGTATAGATGAATGACATTTTAGAGTTACTAATGCACATTTCACACTCAAATTTAGGAAGAATTTAAGTAAACAATTTAAATAAATACTTATTCAATAAGATTTTATTATGAGAGTTTATTCTTAAGCTTGATTATGAAACATACTAGAAGTAAGCTAAAAACACTTTTTTTATAAGCTTATCTGAAAAGCTAATTAAAATAAGTGAAAATTGGTATTATTATTATTTTCATTATTAATAAAACTTTCTATAATCTAGTACATTAGCTAAAAGAAATTAATACTAAAATAGTACTATTTAATTTTAATTAATTTGTTATAAAAATTAAATACCTATAATTATTTATTTAATTTTTTATATATTATTAAATTATCTATTTAAATACTGTATTCAACTATGTATGATTATAACAACAAAATATAATCATGTAAATGAATTATTATTTAAATATAATAATAATTAAATTTATTTTTTAATATAAATTAAAAAAAAAATACTGACTAAACCCTAAATTCATGCGTATGGGCGTATTTAAGACCAGATTCCTTGATAGTAATCTACTTAAAAACTAAGAAAACAAACTACTAGGGATATTACTGTAACACCCCTATCTAATTATCTGACACGTGTCCAATAAATAGGTTTTTTTGTCATTTTGGTACCCTGTTGGAATGGTTTAACCAGCTGAAAATGTTATTACTGTTTTGTCCCTCTTTTCTCCTCCGTAGTGAATTTGTGTTTGGGTATTTGGTAATTTCACCAACTTTTAAATGCAGAAACACTACATCGTGTGATGGATCTCTTTCAAAGCTTCTATGCAGGTTCAAATTTCAAATCACATTTATGCTTTCCTTTCTCCTTCTTCCTCCTTCTTCCTCTGCTTCGTCTCATTTCTTCTTTTCTACTTCTTCTTCTATCCACTACATTTATTGGTCTTTTAAAGGCATTTTTTGGGGACAATGGTTGTCGTGCAGTGCTTCTATAGAAGGTGTGTGCGTTTTGAGTTATGAGTTATTTTTTGTGTAGGGTTTTGATTGATCTTTTAAGGGTTTAAGGTTTTGATCGTTTTGTTTAATCTGGAGTTCCGTTCGTATGTTGATTGAGGGTTTGCGAGAATTTATGGTTCTGTTTTTTGTGTTGTTTGTGATTTTGTGTTTGGGTTGAGGGTTGTGGATTCTATTTTTTGTTGTTGCTAAGGAGTTTTTTTATTTTGGTTCTTAATCTCGACTATTCCTATGGAAAAAAAAAGTTTTTGTCTTTGTGAATGGGTATTTTATTTTTTACTTTTGGTTTTGGAGTGTTGTTTGGCTGGAAGAAATTTTGGTGTTTGTAAGTGGTATGGTTGAAATGTGCGTTTTATCATTTGGATTGTGAATCTGCGTTGTGTTGGGGTTTTAGTGTTTAGCATTCAATTTTTGTGGTTTGATGTTTTAGCATTTACCATATAGGTTTTGTTGTTTTGTGGTATGGGTTTTGTTGTTATGGTTTTGTTTTTGTTCATGGGGTGATTGTTTTCTTTCCATTTCCGCCATTGTTTTGGCTTGATGGTTGTTCTGGTTTAATGGTAAAGTTTTCTTAAAATGTTTTTGTTAAAGTATGGTTTGTTTACTCTTTTGTAATTTTTTTATTTTCTTTTGTATTTTTGAAATGACTTCATTTTTTGAATGGTTTTCTAAAGTTTCAATTTTTATTTTTCTTATTTTTATTTTTCTTATTTTTATTTTTATTTTTCTTATTTTTATTTTTCTTATTTTCTGAAGGTTGTAATAGCTTAACTTTGTAGAGATTGTTGTACTTTTCAAGGCTGAATTTCTATTATTAGAAATATAGGAAATTAATTTGTGTTCCTGTTACTAGAAATATAAAAAAATTTATGATTTGCGAGAAAGAAAACAAAATTTTTCGTACTACTAATGTCATGTGGTATTATGATTTTTGACATTGCTAGATCTTTTTCCATTTTCTGCTTAGTTGTTCTCCTTCTTTGGTCTCAAGCACGAATGTGATAGCGGATTGATGTCATGTTAGGCTCAAGTGCAAAGTTCTTTTAAACTTTCATCAGGTAAGATTTTAGTGTTTGATTCGGGTACATGACTATTACATTGAATTTTAGTATTAGTTCCTTCAAATACTGGCTAAGTTGTGTTCCTTTACTATGTTTATTCCCTTCCCAGATCTTCATTGCAGATGAAGATGAAAGTGAAGTATATGTTTAATTTTTTTTTCATTTGGTTCATAAATCAACCTCAAATACTCTTTATTTCCTTGATTGAAGAATTAACAAATATATAGTAATAAAGAAACAAAGCATCTGTTATTTGTTGTTGACATAATGTGGCAATGAGTGCAGAAGTGGTTTAATTTCCATGTTGAAATAGTCAGGCACACTCATCCATGAAAGTTGAAATAGTCCCACCAAAGTTTTGCTCCTCAAGCCAAAGTTTGAGCTTTGAAACCTCATGAGATTAAAAGCTTCATATTAGATTAAATTAAAAGCTTGGGTATGTGTTGCTATTTTTTTTAAGAAATTGCATTCCTTTGTATAGTATTAGCATTATTAAATCTTTTTTCACTCTTTTAGTCATATTATTGTTAAGGTATGAGATTTAATCTTTTAAATTTTGAATTTGTTTACTTTTTGTTGTTGTAGTGACAAGAGCTCCTCACTATTATGTTTTTCCTTGAATTTGAAACTGAGAGGTAGATGCAACTAGCATACATGGCGTGGTAAAATTGTTTAATTTTTAGTTTATGAAAGCAACATTGCATGACTGCACGACAAATTAGAACAAACCATTTTGAATGTTTTATTTTTATTAGCTATATTAATATTGTTATTTACTTCCAATTTTATTCACTTTTTAATTGTGCATATTAATGTTAAATACTTTTTAATGACGTTGATATTAATATTTTGTACGCATTTTAGTTTATTTATCTAAAAATGTACATGTATTTAAATTTTTTAGAGTTATTTAGGGTTCTAAAATTGTAGTTTATTCATCTAGAAATGTGTACGCATTCAAATTTTTTAAATTTATTTAGGTTCTAAAACTGTTTCTAAGTTGAATGCATTTTTAATAGTATAAGTTTTTCTTTTTGTTTAAATATGATTTGTCAGCTGATGCTTTATGATTTGGAAAGTTTGGCAGGTTTGTTAAGACAATTCCTTTAAATTGGTGAGGCATACATTTTTTTGCCTTTATTATATACTAATAGGCCATTTGTTCAAGATAATTATGTATGTTAAGATTATCTACAAATATTCTTTCTCCATATTTTTTTAAACTACTGAATTTTTATTGTCAATGACATGAGGTGTTGGTTGTTCCATGACATTTCATTATTTCACATACATCCATAGTCTTATTTCTTGTAGAGTTCTCTAATTTCATTGTTAAAATATATAAATTTGAAATGATACAAATAATCATAGTAATTAATGTGTTGAATCTCTTGAGTTGTCATTTTAAGGTTGAGATAACTTTTCTACATCACATCATGGAACTGCATAATACTATGGATCGTGATGATGAAACAAGGTTTTAGCATTCAATTTGCTTTATAATTTTAATATGGATTTTGATCCACATTATTTGTGAATCTCAACTTTAACCATAACATTTTTGTCATTTAGCTTTTATATGTGTAAACCATAAATCTACATACAAATTAGATCATTAATTTATAATTATCTGATATAATACGCTTCATTTATATTTATCTGATTAACCTGATTAGTTCATTTAGCTTTTAATCATAAATCTCTCAAAGTGAATAAATATGATACATGGGAACCACTTTTCTATAAAAGTAGTCTTTGGTTATTACTTAAAGCCACAACCATAAAATAAATATTGGTCTCATGTACCTCCAAAAGAAACATCATATGTTGGTAAATGCAAGCATTTTATTTGTCTTGATTTTCTTCTATACTTAACATTTTAGCTGATATGAAATTACTTTATCATATAGGCAGTGGGAAGACATATACTATGCAACCATTGCCTTTCAAAGCTTCGTAAGATATTTTAAGATTAATGCACCACTCCTACTGGAATTCTAATTGTTTGTTAGTTTCTTCGAAATTTTGAAATATATGGTGGAAAACTTTTTTATCTCCCCAATGATCGAAAGTAAGTCGTCATCATCATGTGAAGTGGAATAAGTATCTAATTTGGGAGTTATTTGGTTGATTAGCTTATGTTTTTGTAGAAAAATTTTCATGAGGGGACGATGGGAAACAACAGGTTTGCATGGTTGGCTTCCAAGAATATAGGGTTGTTATTTCAATTCATGTTTATTCAATTTTCTAGATTTTCTTATTCCCTTTACAATTTTTAAGTTATGTTGTTTTCAGAGAGGAGGATCCTGTTTGTATGTGCTAAACCAAGTAATACTATGGACTTTTCTTTTGGTTGTTCTTTATTTGCATTTAGTTACATTAAAATTTGTTGCTTTCTTTTAATTTTAACCATCACAGAGAAGAAAAGTTTATTTTTTAAAGCTTAGGAGTAAGTGTTTTCTTCATTCATGTTTGATTTTTATTTCAGATAAGAATACCCTATTTATGTGTTCTAAACTCAGAGAGAATCAGGTAACAGTATGGGTTTTTGTTTTAGTTGTTCTTTATTTGCATTTACTTATATCAAGTGCCTTCTTTTAGTTTTTAACCATCATAGACCATTGTTGTTTTGTATTTATTTTATCCATGGGCTTTTTTTATAGTATGTGATTGTATAATGTAGCTCTTAAAGGTCTTTGATGATAGTATAATTGTAATAACCCATTGTCATGCAAATTCCATGATAGTTTTGATCTCTTCCATGATTTAATCTATTCAAATGTCCATAATATGGAATATTATTATAACTGATAGATTCACTTACTAAAACTTTTACAGTGACCAAGTTTCTTTCCTCTAAAAAGCCTTCCTTTGCTAATCCTTTTCTAATTGTAGTTTGTGATGTATGATTTTGTTCTGCTGCTTACATTTCATTTAATAAATATCTTGAATTCCATATTTGAAATTCATTTCACTGCTTTACTTCATCTTGCTTATATGCAGGATCATTTGTCAATTATAAACTTCAACAATTTGTTGTTATGATTTTCAAGTTTGAAAGACATGTCAAAGTTATTATCTCAATCCATGATGGCCATTTATTTTTGCCTTTGTAGTATGACAACAAGAG
>Ga0214542_1005520_pt1 | contig 23963 bp, 16 predicted proteins | sample CNSS1metaG_FD_160096 | JGI IMG/M metagenome (GOLD analysis project Ga0214542, IMG submission 160096) | Root nodule microbial communities from cowpea collected in UCLA plant growth center, Los Angeles, California, USA - CNSS1 | ecosystem: Host-associated > Plants > Roots > Nodule | place: USA...
GGGTTTTTCCTAGTAAGGTTTTAACGAGGCACATTCTTTATCAATGGACACTCAAGGGGGAGTGTTATGAATTAATGATTGTCCATTGATTTGATACATTTACTGATATGATTCATTACTCTTTATGATAAATATTTGTATTAACTAAGTTGATTTGTTTCCTTTATGGATTACATATTGTATCTATAAATAGGACTCTTCCTATCAATAATAATACACACATGAGTTGCTCCCTATTCTCTCATTCTCTATTCTCTCTTGTTTCTTCTCTTCTCTATTATCTGTCGTCATTCTCTATGTTATTTGCTTTATTTCATAACAAATTTAAAATTTTTTACTTTTTTAATTTATGTAAGATATTTCATTTTGTTTACGTTCAAAACTTGTTTTTTGCTTACATTCTTTCGGTATTTTTAACACACAGTATTTAAAAGTTAGTTTTAAAAATAAAATATATATTTAATATATTTAAAAATAATAATAATAATAATAATAGTAGTAGTAGTAGTAATATAATATTTATTAGTATAAAAAAAGTAATAATAGTTAAGCTTATTTTAGTAAAAAAAATATTTCAGATAGTTAATGTATTGTATTGATATACGTTTAATTTCTTTTTCATTTAATTTTAAGAATATATTAACCGATTTACTTTACAATCAAGAGAAAAATAATTTTAGAAAAATTAAATATAATATATATTTATTTATCATAAATTATGTAGAATAATATTTTAGTTAAATGTTATTTAATAAAAATAGGTAAAACGATCAATTTTTTCTTTTCAATTTCACTATTATTAGAGAAAGTTGTGAAATATAAGTGTGTATAAAGTTAAAATAACAAATATGAGAGATAAATACTTTATTAGAAATAATTCCAAAACATTTTAGTATACAGAATATTAACTTTAATATACTTTTGTGACTTTAAAATATAAATAAAGAGATTAAGATATTATTATAGATATCTATATATAAAAAGTAAATTTATTCTTCTATGTTCGTATTTCATAATTCTAATTTTACCCTAATAATATAATTATTTGTTATTTTTTTTAAAATTAACAATATTTTTTATAAAATTGTCTATTGTCCCCATTTTTTCTTTTTAATAAATAGTTATTTTTTCATCTTTTATTCATTCATCTCACTTTGTTTTTAATAAATATAATTTTATTTTGTATATTAATTTAATAATATTGCAATATCATCACCTGCTAATATAATATTATGTATATTTAAAAAATGCATACACATGTGCAAATATGTGTAATTTTGGTTTAAATAGTTTTTCCGTCTTAATTTCATTGTTTTTTTCAATTTGATTCTTATTTTTGTTTTTGTTCAATTAGGTCCTAATTTCTAATTTCTGTAATTTTTTTTAATTTGATCCTTTTTGCTAACAACATCTAAATATTTAAAATTGTAAGCAGTACACACCTTGTGTCAGTACCAAGTAAATAAAATATTTATATAAATAAATTATTTCTCACCTTATATATTAAATGTATTTTCATACCAAATACATTGACTTATTATTTTTTTTAATAATTTTTCTTTTTACAATTTCAATCATTCAATAAAATTTATAAAAATAATTATAAATTTTTGATATATAATTTTATATTACTTTTAACAATAGGGATATTCTGAAAATTAAACTTTTTTAATTTATTAAAAGTTGTTTTTAATATATCACATTAGTCTGTCATAACCTCTTACAAACTTTAGTCTATGATTCATGTTAAAATCACATTCAAATCTCTTAAAAAAAAAACAACACCAACTTCACTCTTTAATTCTATTCATCTCAAAAAAACACGGTCTAAATAACGAAGCATAAATTGTAAACTATCTCACCACACAATGAACTCGTAGACTAACACAACACTTGTAAATAAATGTTAAAGTTAATTAACTATATATTTTTTTTAAAAATCAATTAATTCATATTTTTAATTAAATAAATTGAAATAATTATTATATTTACATATTAAATTACTATATTATAAATAATAATTAAAACTCATTTTATAAATATTAATTATTTAAATTATAATAATATTACATAATTTTATCTTTATAGAAATATAATTTATAAATATTAATTATTTAAATCATAATAATATTGCATAATTTTATATTTATAAAAATATAATATAAAAATTTTAATATCATGTAGGATATTTCATTTTGTTTGCCTTCAAAACTTGTTTTTTATTTACATTCTTTCGGTATTTTTAACACACAGCATTTAATAAATATATTAGTTTATTTTTTATATTACCTATTTTAATAGAAGTTAGTTTTAAAAAATAAACATATATTTGATATTTTTAATAATAATAAGATAATATTTATTATCATAAAAGCAGCAATAGTTGTTAAATTTATTTTAGTAAAAAAAAAATATGTGAGACAGTTAATGTCTATTGTATTGATATACGTTTTATTTTTGTATGTTTAATTTTAAGAACATATTAAAGGACCGATTTACTTTAGAAAAATAATTTTAGAAGAAATAAATACAATATACATTTATTTATGATAAATTATGTAGAATAATATTTTAGTTAAATATTATTTAATCAAAAATAGATAAAACGATCATTTTTTTTTCAATTTCACTATTATCAGAGAAAGTGGTGAAATATAAGTGTGTATAATGTTAAAGTAAGAAATGTGAGAGATAAATAATTTATTAGAAATAATTCCAAAACATTTTAGTATGCAGAACATTAATTTTATTCTACTTTTATGACCTCAAAATAAAAATAAGGAGATGAAGATATTATTATGAATATAATCATTTTTAAATAAATGAACAAATATATTTAACATTTTTAATTCTTTTTTTATTCCCTTTCAATCCAAACAATGAAAAGCGTATTTTTTCTGGGGTACGTTGGTTCTTTTGCTTCTTTGCACACGGAAGTGAAAAAAAAATATACAAATATCATATCAATATTGATAATGTACCTTTTTTTTATTTATTGTAATTTTTCAATAATATGTATTATAAGTTTATCAATTTAATAGTAATTATAAGAAAATTAACATAATACTTTTGTAAAACTAAAACAACATATATCAAAGGACTAAAACATTAGTAAAAGTTAAAAAAAAAATACTTAAATTTCAGATTTTAAAAAATACACAAACCAAGATTACAATTAATTAAAGCGCAACAAAAAGAAACCAACCACTAGTCTTTTTTTTTCATTTAAAACTAATTATTAACATTGAAAATAATTTATTTCGTTCATTTTAAACTGAAAAATATTTTTTTATTATAAGAAAATACTTGTCATAGAAAGTACAAGAATACACTGACTCAATTTCATTAATAAAAATGCTTAATAAAAAAATTACATTTATTTATAGAAGACAAAATTGAACGTTATAAAAAGACAAAAAAACATCATTTACACTCCCTTGAAATTAATTTAATAAATTTAAGATAAATGATCAAACTATTTTAAAAATAACTCTAAAAAAGCTGTTAGTTTCTTTTTAACTTAGATCAGTTAAATAGTAATTTATTGTAATTAATAAATTAACAGATGAAAATGAAAAATATTGTATCTACTTTAAAAACAAAACTTGTATAATATATATATATATATATATATATATATATATATATATATATATATTATTAATAAAGATAATTTTTTTGTGCATATAATTATTTCTTAATTTTACTTTTTAAGTAATAACTTTTTAACATTTAAATAACTACTTCCAATAAAAAATTATATATAATTAAATTATTAAAATTATTTAATTTTTAAATTATCTAATCCATGATAACTAATAATTAACATATTATTGATTTATTAATATTTATATATTTAGTAGTATCATAAAAATGTGCAAAACCTTAGACATTCAAGTTTAAGTCTAAGTCCCACATTGGATAGAAATGATGAGGTATATCATTATATAATAATAAAGACTCATAAATCTCATTGTTTTAAGATTTTGGATCGAGAGTGGTGTCCCTTACCTGATTAGGTTCAGGTCTCATTCATGTTTGTTGTCTCCAGTAATATTCCTCCTTATAAACCTAACGACAAATAATTCTATGTGATCTTAAAATGAAATATAAGATATAAATATATTTAAAGGGTATTTATTTATTAGGTTTTACGTATGAAAAAATAGTTAAAAAGTTGAGTGGCAGTTTGTGGAGTGTCGTTGTTGATAAAGATAAAGAAACATAACAGTGAATGATTCTATGAAGCCGCAATGTCTCAACTTTTTCCTTCATGCACTTTATTTTACCCACTCTTCTTCTTTCACTAACAAAACAAACCTCATTGCTATTGCCAAGTACAAATTTCAATAGATGGCTCAGAACAAAACCACAGCATAGGATGCTTGCTTCCACTGAGAGGTCTAAATCTATCAGAGTTGGACCTATGGCCCAGGGGCCCACTCCTCCCATGTCCAACCATTTCCTGTGCTCTGGCCCACTCCACAATCTTAGGCCCATTCAAAACTTGTCACAAACAAACCAACCATTCTCCTCTCATCAATAATCAATACTGCATTTAAAAGATGGCAGTTTGCAGGCACACGCGGAAACTATCACCCAATCCCGCACTTCCGGACCTAACTACAGTTGGCCATTTGGGAAAACCTTCCTCACTCGAAGCGGGCCTGGGCCCAAAGCCCGTGCTCTTAATTCATAAATGTTTTTTATTATTATTATTTGACAGCACCATAATTGTTGGTTTTTCTGTGAGAATACGACATGTGGCACCGTGTGGGTCCCAGACAGAGTGAAACCAAAATTTGGACCGCTGAATGTGGCTCTCTCACGTTGCTTGCTCTTTCTCGCGATTTTGATTTGGTTTTGAAGAAGATGCCTTTTACAAATCCATGGCCACGTCAGCTCGAAATTGTGTTGTTTTGTGAATTGAATTTGGTGTCATTAGCATGATCGATTAAGTATTTCATTATCTTGATCTTCTTCTTCCGAAATCTGCAACCTTATTTTCACAATAAACTACAACCTGTCATTGTGTAGCCACGTGGAGGAGATTGAGACATCATAAACGGGTCCGTTCTTCCAGAATCTTACACGTGGTGGGTTGTAAGAGGTTGCACACACAACAACATACACTACCCACGTGGACCCTCCCATCTTTATTGCATCTGGCAATTCAATCGTTGTATCTTTTTAATGATGTTCTTCTATCTGTTGCCACCACTGTAACAGTGTCTCGTTTTAATTAACCAACACTTTACTTCAAGTGTGATTTGGTTTTCAAATATTGTTGATTTCTTTTGAAAATGTGAATCCTCAAGTGACCAGAACTGGAAAAGATAAATCTCTTTATGCGAACTATAGTATAGCCACCAACAACAAAAATGGAAATTTGATGGAAAAACCCAACCTGGGTGTAACACCGCCATTACTGCATTATTTTCTCTTTCTTCGTATATCTATCAATGTCAATTTCTGAAATAAACATTATTTTACAAATTTCTTAGTATAGGATGGAGACATATTTTAAAAGATCCTTATTTGAAATGCTGCAACAAGTAAGATACTCCTCATTTTATCTCAATCACTTACTGTCTAGTTTATTTATTTTTTATAATAAAAAATAGGCTTTATGGTAACAAACCAACTCTTTAATTATATATTCACAAAATTAATTTGTTTCACTGTTTATATTACGCGTATTTCACGTTTAGCTGGAAAATAATTTTATGTACATGATTTTGTTTTTTGTGAATAAATAAATCATTTTTAGTTAACTTATTCTTGAAAGATAAAATAGTAAATATGCTAGTAATTTTAAATCATTTTTATGATTAAATATATATACACCAATTATTCCAGAAAGTGTAAAAACCAGTAAATTTTTAAATTTCATTTCTTTATTATTATTAACATTTAATAAAACTTCTAAAATTATGAGTCAGAATTGTAAAGAAAAAGTAAGAGCATAAAATTATGATTTTAAAATATTGTTAAATAAAAAATATATATATTCAAAAGATACTAACATTTCTCTTTTAAAAAATGTGATATTTTTATTCAAATATCTATTGAACAATAATTAAGAAATGAAAATAAATATTTTATCAATAAATATAGTCTTTTTTCCTTGACCAATTTATAATATTAATGAGACTTACTTTATATATGTCCTTTTAAGATACTTCTATGATTTTAGTTTTTTATTTTTCTCATTATAAATAAATAAATCAATACTTATATTGTATCCGTTACTCATATAAATAATTTACTGTTTGTATCCTCTCCTATTCACGATAAACCCCAGTAATCCTGTTAAACAAAGTTTGATCGTTTATTGCTTTTAGTTATATTTAACGGGGATTGAGTAAAAATTAACAGAGTCATTGTTACACTAAATTAAACACTAATATCCCCGTTACTTTTTCTTTTAATTGTTTTGGTTCGTTGGCCAGATTTAGTAATAAGAATAATAAATAATCAGGATTTATTAAATATGATTGTTATGTTTAGTTTGAATGAGAGAAAATCCAAATTCAATAAATGAAGTGACGATTTTTAATTAGAGATATTTCTTAAAAAAATATTATTTATTATTATTATTATTATTATAAACATTTCAAACTGACTCCTTTAAAAAATATAGATGGATTAGAATTATGAGTGTACTTTAAATATGTCCCCTAGTTAATTGTTTGAATAATTGATGTACGGAATTTTATCAAAATCGAGTTAATATAAAACAGTGATAATTTGTAAGAAACAAAAGGTGACACATAAATTAGTAATGTTGTTGAATAAAAAGAGAAGGGAAAGTTTAGTTTTGGTATGTACTTCAAAAAATGTTTAGATTAGTTACTTTTGACGGCTTCAGTTTTAACCGGACAGGATGGGAGGAAATGCAGACAAAATGAAGTTGAAACTCAAATTGAAATGAAATTGGAGAGAGAGAAAAAGAGGCTATATAAACACCTCCACCGCTACGCTCAAAGCTTATGCCAAAGCAAAACCAGGTTCCAAACACCAACAGGAACAAGAAGCGCAAATGGCCAAGGGTCGAAAATTCCCCGCCGTGGCCCGAAGCGAGCGCTTCTTGGGAACAATCTACTCATCCCAGGGCTCCGCCGCCGTCGAACCTTCAGAGTTCCGGGAAGAGGACGTGTGGTCCACGCCGGAAGACCGCGAAGGAGACGTCAATGCCTCGCCGGGCCACTGGGAGCCACGCGAGTGGCCGCGGCGTCGGAACAGCAGGGAACAGCAGGGGCACCGACACGTGGGGGGTTTGTCGTTGGCGTTCGAGGATCCGAATGGGTCAAGTGGCGGTGGTGGTGGTGGTGGCGCCACGAGAATCGTGCACCACCAGTACCGCCCGCAGCACGACACCGTGTCGTCGTCGCCACGTGGACGCCACCACCAAATGGCCACGTCAGCGCCCGTGAACGTGCCCGACTGGAGCAAGATCCTCCGTGTAGACTCGGTCGAGTTGCTGCACGATATGGACGACGCCTTCGACGACAACGACCCCGAGATGGTACCGCCGCACGAGTACCTGGCGCGCAGCCGCCAGATGGCGGCGAACTCAGTATTCGAGGGCGTGGGGCGCACGTTAAAGGGCCGCGACATGAGACGGGTTCGCGAAGCCGTTTGGAGCCAGACCGGGTTCGACGGCTGAGTTGTTTGCTCCGGTTTGGTTTTTGGAACATTCGATCCTTATAGTTAGTTTTCATGGGTGGTGGCTGATTTAAAATTTTTGGGGAAATTCAAAAAAAAAAATTAAACAGATAGATTTAGCGTTTTTTTTTGGGTTATTATTATTAAAATTGGATGAGTGATGATTATTGGGTTGGTGGAGTCGGGTTGAGAGAGTCCGACCCGGAGGTAATGAGTTTAAGCATTTGTTGTATTGGAGGTAGCACATGAGATGTTATAAAATCTGTTTTGGGATAATTTGGTATTGTGATTATTCGCACTAAACCCATAGAATTGAAGTCATAAGAATATTTTGGCAAGAAGCAGAAATTGAATGTTTGGATTTGAAAGTTGGATGAGAAGGAGACAAAGGAGGGAGCATGAAGCATGAAATCTCGATTAACTAAACAAAGTCTCCAACGGAACTTCCGTTGCTTGGTTCTTGTTCAAATGCTCAGAATCACATATATTCTCCGAGAGAAATCACCTTTTTCCAAACAATAACCTATTTTTTCTTTTTTATAAATAATTATCAAACACATATAAGGGCCCAAAAGTCTTTAAGACCATTACTTACTTGTTTGGGAAACAATTCCATTTTTTTATTTCCGTACTTTTACACTCAGTTACATTAAATAAACACTGACGTTACTCATTGATAAGGTAAAAAATATTTATATAATATTCACTGTCAGTTTATTACCGTGGAAGATCCGCACAACCTTCAACATAATTTAAATTATGATTAATGATTTTTGTTCCTTTTATTTTCCACCTATTAATTTACGTACACAAGTTACTTAAGTGTATTCCGTTACATTAGTATCCTCTTCATATACATAATAATAACGATTCATCTTGATCATCGATGCCACTCTATATATAAAAAAAAAAAAGAAAAAGAAAAACTCACATGTGATATAAACTGCACTTTATGGTACAGTCGCATATTCCCAGCATCAAATCTTAAACCTTTTATTTTCTTGAAAATAATCTTGTTTAAAAAAAAAGTTGAATATGTGTGTGAAATAATGGAGGACGATAGCCATAAACATAAAATGGAAAAATGATGAGTATATTCCATTAGAATTTATTGTGAAGAAAAAATGACATTAGGAGTAAAGATGGTGAATGAGAAGTTAATGGTGGCACCCTTGTTTTGCATGAAAATGACGCAACTCATAGATGTTGGGCTCACAACTCAGGTGCCTTTATCACCACTGGTTTCGCACTCTTGCTGCCAAACTTTTGACACAGACTTTGGTAGATATAGTTTTGTTTGTGCCACAATCATCGATATCATCGACTTCGGATAAGCACTAAAACCTTTGACCAATGGAACAAAACATTACCACTCCAACTCTCTCTTTCTTTTACAAGGTGGAACCATACCTTTAACAACAAATAACGTTTGTTATCAATTCCCCCTTTGCAATAAAGTGCTTCCATCACACGATCAAAAAGGGGAATAGTGAGTGCTTAAATATGAGGAATCTCCTTCTAAACTCAAAGGATGATTCCCACACTCTTTAACTTTCCCTGCTTTTTCTACTTCTGCTTCTGCTTCTTCCATTTCTACTTCAACCAAAACTTTCATCTTCACAACAATTCAAAGTCTTAACGCATGATATACCATATATAATTTCCTAAAATAAAATAACTTACAATTTTTACGATACAATATGTGTTTTTGTTCTTGGGATTGGATATAACAATACGAAACTAGTAATCTCTAATTCATAATGTTTTTAACTAAAGACGAAATGTTGTTGAACGAGGTTTACAAATGAATTTCAATTAAGTCGCTTTTTTGAACTTCTGAAAACCTTGAAAATTAATTTCAATTAAATTGTAGGGCCCCGAAATAAAATGGATTTGTAAAAGACTATGTAATTCTTTTGACGTGTCTTCTAATTCGATATTTTCTACCTCTTACACTTTTTTCCGCTCAAAGTTCAACATATTGCGTTGAACATTGTAATGGAGGTCTTTCTAATCCTTAATAATATCTTCTGAATTGTATAACTTCAAACTTAACCTTATGTTACATAATTCAGTTTTTTTTAATACAAAAATAATTTCTAAATTGTATAATTTAAAAATAAAAAATTATTTTTGGATCGTACAATTTAAAAAGTAAAAAAAAAATGATTTTAGATATACAACCTAAAAGTTTTTTCACGCAAAAATGACTTATGGATTATATAATACAAAAGTTAAATATATGATCCAAAAAGTTACTTTATAAAAAAGAATAACTTTCAAATTATATAATTTGAAAATTACTTTTAGTTTTCAAATTTCACATAAAGATTCTTAACTTTGAAAAAACTTTAAACAAGAAAGGTAAAGTGAGGATTTAACATTTATAGGGGTGATGAAGGAAAGTATAAGGGTGCAAAACAAGTCCCTTTAGAGCAATATGCCCTATAGCCCACCCAAAAAAAAAAGATAACGACCCAGATCTAGTGAAGTTGACATTACTTTATGCTTTTCTTCCTGCACCTCCCATGATTTCTTCCTACATCTCCATACTGACAACAAAAAGACTAACATACCCCCTAGATGCACCAGGCTGTTGGCGCTTTTACAACTATTGCCACCACTATATCTTCTTCTTCTCTACAACACCTCTGGAAACAAGAAAGAAGAGATGTTCTTCTGACGCAAGAGACATTAATTGTATCGGAGGTTAAATAAACGTAAGCTAGTTATAGTTAAATTGTAATATTTGGATTGTTGCGCTATCTTTTAAGTAGAAACAATTATGCCTTAACTAATAATTATAATTTTTAACTTAATAATAAATGTTTGATCCTACCACTAATATTCGAGAAAGTGTGTGAGAAAGGTATATTATATTTTATATACGTTATTCGAGAATATTCTCCAAAATTGTTCAATAAAAATATATTTCTAATTTACAAATTTCAAAAACAAGCCTGAAATTTGTTATAATACGCAAATGATATCATATATTTAGAAACCTTATTATGGAAATCCTATTTTTAAAAAATCAAGATAATTAATCCGTACGTTATTATTAAATGTTGGAAATAGTTTAAGTATGAGACCAAGTCCCATATTGGATAAAAAAGATAAAGTTAAACACTATATAAGATGAAAGATCCATAATTCTATTATTTTTTAAAGTTTTGGGTTAAAAATTGTGTCAATTTATATGTCTAAAATATAGAATCACAATTTCTGTAATCCATATGAGAATATATATATATATATATATATATATATAGACAATGATACTTTAACCTACTTTTTTTTGATCCACTTTTAACTCATCACTTCAATCACCATTAGATCATCACATCACTAAAAAGAATAAAAAAAGATAATTTAATGATGATTGGAACAATGAATTAAAAGTGAGTAAAAAAAAGTAAGTTAAAATATAATTTTTCTTTCAGTAATTATGGGTGCAGAAAGTAGAAGCCCATAACATTTTAGTTTCCATAAGAGATTTTTTTTCTTGATAATAATAAACCTGAATATTGCACAGTAGGAGCTTGGGAGGGTTGATATGGAGTGAGATTTGCGCGAATGATCTGTAATCAACTAAAACTAAAATCCAAACCAAACCAAATTATTTGCACCAGTCTTTCCTTTTCTCGGGGTGTCATCATCAATCCATTTGATGGTTGATTTATTTATGATTGTATTTGTTCAAAAAAAAAAAAAAAAACAAATTGGTCGGATTCGAAAATATTCAATGTTTTTCACAGCGAGTGTTGACAGTGTCACCATCGGTTGGACTTGGACAGTAGCTGCCTTTTATCCCTCTTTTCTACTTTGTGCCCACATCACTGTAAACTACCTCATTCTCTCACTCTTCTCTCAATCTTCTCCCAAATCCTTCCAATCACAAAATGGGTTGTCATGGCAGCAAGGAGAAAAAATCAAACGCAGAATTCAGCACTGCTTATGGATCAGGCACTCGCAGTGGCAGTGGCAGTCAAAACGCTGTTCAACCACCACCTACCACCACTGTTGCTCAGGTTCAAACAGCACCACCACCCAAACCACAAAGACCGTCAGAGGTGGTAGCGAGTCCCCCAAAACCCAAACTTTCTCCGACCCAGAATGCGAGGGCGGTGCAGAAACCCGACACCACGATTCTAGGGAAACCCTTTGAGGATATAAAGAAGTACTACACTCTGGGGAGGGAACTGGGAAGAGGGCAATTCGGGGTAACGTATCTGTGCACGGAGAATGCCACCGGAACGACGTACGCGTGCAAGTCGATTCTCAAGAGGAAGCTGGTGTCGAAGGCGGACAGGGAGGACATGAAGAGGGAGATTCAGATCATGCAGCATTTGTCTGGGCAGAACAACATTGTGGAGTTCAAGGGGGCGTACGAGGACAGGATGTCGGTCCACCTTGTAATGGAACTCTGCGCCGGCGGGGAGCTCTTCGACCGGATCATCGCCCAGGGTCACTACTCCGAGAGAGCCGCCGCTTCTCTCTGCCGCGCCATTGTCAACGTTGTTCACATTTGCCACTTCATGGGAGTCTTGCACCGCGATCTCAAGCCCGAAAATTTCCTGCTCTCTACTAAGGATGACGACGCCACGCTCAAGGCTACTGATTTTGGACTCTCTGTCTTCATTGAAGAAGGTTCCCATCACTTTCACTTTCACCTCTCCTTGCTTTAGATATTCAGGGGGCAGTGAGCGGTGAAGCATGATAGAAATTTTGTTCCTTTTTTCGCTTTGATGTTATTTATTTCTGATTTGTTTATTTGTTGTTTGCGTTGTTGTGCTACTTCGAATGCTGTTTTTTTTTTTGTTCCTTAGTTCACTGGTGTACCATTTGGGCATCAAGATTAAGTTGACTCATCAACTCATAAGAACATTGATAGGATAAGTTTTCAGTGTTCTATCGCCAGGTCAAACTTACATATAACATGACCTTTGGGAACTTTAAAGGCCAACACACTCCGTGGACTGTGAGATGTTTGTTTAATATGTAGATATCACCTTGATAGCTGTTGGGTATCCTGTCAAGGATTCTTGGATTTGGAACAGATGATTCTATACTAAGGACTTCTAGGAGTGAGATTGATTCTTGATGTAGGTATCTGATCAGAACAGCCATTGTAAAAAAATATTTGATTTTGTGATGTAGATGACATTTTGTTTGTTTTTTAAGCAAATTTCAGATCCGATGTTACATTGCTTTTTAATTCCTTTTCTGAAGGTGACATTGAAGTGTATCCACAGGATTGAATAATTTTGTCATTTTCGTTTATGTTGAATTATGATTCCATTTGATTGCTATGGTCGTTCTAAAGGACCTACTTATTGTTACCTGATACGGCTATTACTTTCACAATCTGCATTTGATAATTCATAGCATTTTCTAAAATTTTTCAGGGAAGGTATATCATGATATGGTTGGCAGTGCTTACTATGTTGCTCCCGAGGTATTGCGTCGTAGTTATGGAAAAGAAATAGATATTTGGAGTGCAGGTGTCATATTGTATATTCTTCTCAGTGGTGTACCACCTTTTTGGGCTGGTAAGATCTAATTGTAGTTTGGCAATGCTGCATATCTATTGTTTATTGTTGAGTTTCTTATTTAAAAATGAACTATTCAACGTACAATGGGTGTGAGAATATGTTTCGATTATCTTTTGCAGAAACTGAGAAGGGAATATTTAATGCCATATTGGAAGGTGAACTTGATTTTGTAAGTGAACCATGGCCATCCATATCAGACAGCGCTAAAGATCTAGTCAGGAAGATGCTGACACAAGATCCAAAGAAACGGATTACTTCTGCACAAGTACTTGGTATTAGACTACCATTTCTAATTTGACTCAAGTTACTGTCACAATGCTACTTATTTGTTTAAATTAAAAGTGTTATTATTAGGTTAGCAATTTACTTGTCTTCCTTTCCATTTTTATTACAAAATTTTTGAGTGTTTCTACTTGCTGTGTCGACCTTCCCAAGTTCTGTATATATAGACAGCGAGAATAGTTTACTTGTGTTTTTAACTGTAAAAGTAAGAACTAGCAAGCAAAATCCTATCCAGGGAAATGTTAATTGTCTACCAACAATAAGTTACTATCAAAATATCATCAACTAAGTAAATTTTCTTATTAGTCATTTGAGTTTGCAGTGTTTTGTCTTTTTTTTTTTTTTTCTTCAATCTAAACCTGATTAATTGATGATTTTGTTTGGTAAGAACACCCATGGATGAGAGAAGGTGGGGAGGCATCTGATAAACCAATCGATAGTGCAGTTCTATCCAGAATGAAACAATTCAGGGCAATGAATAAGCTCAAGAAGCTTGCATTAAAGGTATGACATCAAACTTCAATTAAAACATCTACTGTCAATGTCGTTTTCTGATGGTCCTTGATATTGTTGAGGGATTATGATTCTCTTTTGATTGCAGTTGTTATATTGTGTACACAAACAAATTTAAACTTACTCATTCTCAAATATGACTACGGCTACAATATTATTAAAGTACTTCTGTTTGTTTTGTATGGTATATTAGCCTCCGTTGCTTTCACCTGAAACAAGTTAATAATTTCTTTTCACCATGTTTAATACAATAATGTAATGGAATCAGAGACTTGTATCTGAAACTGACATATTGTCTATGTTATTGATATAAATTATTGTACAGCAAAACTGATGTCCTGAAGTTTTCAACTTTTCTACAAGGAAGTACAAACACTTAAGACTTGCCCTTTATTTCATGTTATTTCTAAAAACTGCTGTACCTATATCAGGACCTATGATGACTGTTAATACATCAACACCTATGATGACTTGAGCTCATATTGACAAGTTCAATTCTCTCTCTTGATTAAAGATTTGTGTTTTATAAATATAATTTTATACTTTATACTATGTATTTGCGTTGTATGTGTGCTTCTAGGTTTCTAGAAACTGCTTTTATTAAGTTATCCTCTCAATTCGTTGTATGCCTTTTGAGAAGCATTTTTGAGTTACATATTCCAGTTTTTTATTTCTCTATGTATTTCTCCATTACTGACATTGGTGGAAATTTCTGGAGGTTATCGCTGAAAATTTATCAGAAGAGGAGATTAAAGGTCTGAAAGCAATGTTTGCAAATATGGACACTGACAATAGTGGCACAATTACCTACGAAGAATTGAAGACTGGCTTGGCTCGAATTGGATCAACATTGTCCGAGGCTGAAGTGAAGCAACTCATGGATGCTGTAAGTAGTTAGTAGTTACATATCCTTATCAAGAGCATAGCTAGTTGAACATTTGTGCATTCACTGTATCTTGATCTCAGCGTTGTTGTTATGTATAATTTTTCTCAGGCTGATGTTGATGGAAATGGGTCAATCGACTATCTTGAATTCATTTCAGCTACAATGCATAGGCACAGACTTGAACGCGATGAGCATCTTTACAAAGCATTCCAGTATTTTGATAAGGATAACAGTGGGTGAGTTTTACAAAACTGGTATTTTAGGTGTTTTCCATATTGCAATTTCTTTCTAACCATTTTTTTTCAGACAACTAGATAATGTTGTGTTTAAACTCACCCATCTTCGTAGTTTTTAACTGTTTCATCCTCTGGTTTGATTCTAGTTGAGTTCTTCAATGCTGTTGACAAACTTATGATGAGAATTTGAATTTTTGTCTTCTAGTCTCCAGGTCCATATTAGATAGTACTTTTTATCAGTAACATTTTTATGTTAAACTGATTTAGTTCACTTTAAGACTATCAATAGCATGAGACTTGAGCGTTACACAAGGTTGATGGATAGGAATGGTCTTTAAATTCATTTGTAGGTACATTACTAGAGATGAATTGGAGACTGCTATGACCCAACATGGAATGGGTGATGAAGCAACAATAAAGGAAATAATCTCTGAGGTGGATACAGATAATGTAAGTTGGTTCTAGTTTGTTTAATGACAGTATAGACCGATGATACTGTTACTAACAATTCTCGAACTAACAGGATGGAAGAATAAACTATGAGGAATTTTGTGCAATGATGAGAAGTGGAATGCCACAGCAGGGAGGGACAGCTAATCCACTTATTGGTTGAGTACTGACTTATTCCTGTTGGGAAAAAGCACTATCTCCGGGAATGTGACAGTTCACTTCATGCATTGAGATGATATTTCTTTGCAATCCCAATTTATTACAAGGTTCCTGTTGTGTCTGTTGGATTGCGTGTTCTGTAATTTTTATAAGTTCAGCTGTCACATTTTACAAACATGGAAAACTGAATTTTTATATCAGGATACTTTTGTACTATATAGAGTTATCATTTTTATTGTGACCAAGTAACAAGTAATCAAGGAGTAAACTATTTTCCTTAACCTTTATATTGAAGTGTAAACTTGAACTTTTTTCGCATAATGTTCTGACAATTTAATCTTGTGTGTTAATGCTATATTTCCTTCTTTTTTATTCCTATTGATTAGAGCTATAATAAGAGGTAAATCACCTCTTGTTTTAATGCGTCATATGTTGTGGCTTATCTTATACCATTGGACATGTTTATGTCTATTACTTTATTCTGGGTAGTTTATCCCTGCTGCTTAAATGTAAGTAATCTCAATTACTAAAATGCTCTGAATATTCTTATGTATTTTGTATATTTTCATTTTTTTAATTTGACTGGCAAAAAATAATAAATAGTGGGTTAGATGGTTACTCTATACCTAATATAGTAGAGATGAGTTTATGTGAGATATTTGATAAGTTAGTTGATTACATTTGAAGTACGGCTAAAAATAGCATTTAAATTAGTTGATATAATATTTTAAAATAATTATAGCTTTATATACTTTGTTTTATTTTAAATTAATTTTATCTAAAACTTAGAATTTGAATTTTAATAGAAAAAGCTAAATTAGAACATAAATATGAAATGGCTTGTGCTTTCTTTTTCTTATAAATAAATATATTCCATGCATTCTCATGTATTGCTTATGTTTCCATGTTTACTTTACAAGTGGTCCTCTAGACATATTAGTGCTCTAGACTCAGCAGTATCTTTTATCAAGATAATAATGTAATGGTAACATGCCACAACATCTATAAGTGTGAACTTTTAGTTTTGTAAGTGAAATATGTATAATACTTTTTGGCTTTTGTTTGAGAGAGGATAAAATAAGACTTTAATTAAGATAGCTGAGGATAAACATGAGAGAAAAAACAGTAATGTGTACATCATAAGCTCAAACATTACTACTTTAAAAGTAGTGTATTAAAAAGACCAGAAGTGAGTGAAAAAATGCTAGCCAAGTCCCCTGCAACCTCAGTTTGACCTTGCTAAACTAAATAGACTCTGTACAAATATAAATAGGAAAGTCACATCAATTGAATGAGTATTTTTTTTATCTTTATAATGATTCATATTCAGTTTTGAAATTTTGATTCTCCCATTGAATTTTAGATTTAGTCTTTATATTAATTTTACATATTATGTTACAGTGATGTCGGTATATTGTGACTTCTAAAGTTAACCTAATGTATATATTATATGGTATGTTACATGTGTCCAGTACATTTTGGTTTTCTGTCTCAAATGTGAAAAAATTAACTTGGTTAATGTCAATTTACTGAGCATCTGCCAAAGAATGACCTTGATGACCAGAAAGTGCAGTAGTACACACAGAACAGCTGCATTTTATGATCTGTTGCAAAAACATTGTTGTAGACTTTAGACAGAATCAGGCAAAAGAAACTAGAAATGCAGTGATCATAAGGTTTTTGTTTCTTTCTTTTCTGTAGTTTTTAAATAATCTTGAGAGTCAGTAGAATCGTGGGTCCGAAGTTTCACATATTTTCATTTCTTGGGGTAACCTCAAAGTAAACTGGTCACAGCTCCAAAGAATAATCAAAGGGCGTACCAATTGTTGCAAAAGGAGAAATTCCTGACGCTAATCAAGTTTGTTTAATATTAATAAGATGGTATCCAAGGTTTTAGCTTCATATTCCCCTGACAAATATTGTATTAAGAGACAACAATTTAAGTTACTCATCCACGTGAGATTGTTTTTTATACTGCCTATTATGCACCCCACCAACTATAATATAATATTATATATATATATATATATATATATATATATATATATATATATATATATATATATATATATATATATATATATATGCACGTGTGCACCCCTTTCCTTTGTATCTGTGTGTCTTGGAAAGAGAAATTATTATTATATAGTAATAATTTACAACAAACAGAGAAATATGAGTTAAGAGAAAAAAGGCCTCTCAGAGACTCTAAACTTACTAAAGTTATGAAAACATCAAAGATGAGAAGCTTTTTAAAGGGTTGGCATCTTTCTGTGGCCAAAGGGTGGAAGTGGAAATGGAACATTTGACATTGTAAGTTTGAAACAGCAACGCAGTGTACAGAGTTGAATTAAACAATACAATAATATATGTGAATGGTGCCTCGGATGCTCCAAACTGTTAACATGGTAACAGCCTCACACTTTATAGAAAAGACAACGCAATGCAACTGTAATTAAAACATGACGGTGAGTTGTCATGACCAGTAGCAGAGAAGATTAATGCATTGTCCATAAAAAAAAATGAAGCCACCAAGCTATGTATGCTGCAGGTTAATTAAACCTTACCAAGCACCAAAGGTGCACATTCTCTTCTATGCGTTTCAGCTGCATTTTTTTTTTCATTAAACTTGGTCTACTATTATCCCAAAGTTAATAACTAACTAATAATATGTACTCACAGTACATGGCTTAATAATATAGAACTACAATATGATTTAAGCTTCTGGGATGGTGAATTCGTGAGACAAACCTGTTAAAGATTTCGCTTTTCTGCGATCTGAAGATAATAGCAAAAGTGTGGCTCGGAATACAATGATATAGAGAGAGAAGCGCACGTGGTGATGCTAATGCATGCCACTCCTCTCGCTGTGCTCCTTTTCTTTTACGAAACTGAAAAGTGATATTTATCAAAAATCAAAACAAAAAGGACTCCGTTCTTGCCTTGCATTGAGATCACTATCATGCGATTTGCATCTGTCTATTGGCATTGGCTAATGAGTTTAACTTCTCTTCTAGGCCTCCACTCAGAGTGAAACCTCTTCTCTTCTATATATCCGTTTTGTTTCCACTGCATACACTTTTGTGTTTCCCAGACAAATGGTCCATTTCAGAATGATTTTCCATGCCAACAATGAACTGTTGGGAATATATATGTTTTAGCAAAAGACCTTAACGTTTTGCTGCTGCTATTAGTTCTGCTTTGGCACTACAATTTTCTCTTTTACTATTATTAATCAGTGGTTTATATAGGGTATCTATCTGTCACTTTACGTAATCATTTGACTTAATTCCCAATGGTGCAACTCCAATCTTGTGCTGCTTTGGTCAATGCCTCATCATTGTGTGCTATAGAACAAGAAGTGAGAGGAGATAGCGTCAATGTTGTTGCTGAGATTTCGGCCGAGCTGGAGAGGGAAAGGAAGAAGAATGCAGAGCTCATGGAGAGAATATCAATGCTCGAAGCTCAGTTAAGAGAAAGAAACAAAGAATCTCAAGTACGGTTAGTCATTAAATAATTAATGACTAGTTTTTCTTGTTTGCAATTGTATTTTTGCTTAAATAAACACATGCTTGTTTAAACTTAGAGTTATGTATGAAAAGGCATTTCCTAATTTGATGAACCGGCTGCAATATGCTTATACGTATCTACACATTGCATGCTGAAATCTAAGTATAGTTGTACTCAATGACACATTAGGAACATTATCACCATGATGCCGCTTTTCATTATTATTCATGTTCCTTGTTTGTTGAAGTTTTCATCCGTTTAATCATTAAAGGTGAAAATATCTCCCTTGGTATCAGGAAAATCATCAGCATGCAGTTGCAAGAAGCTTGAAGAATTTCAAGAGGCAGAAGATAGAAATGGTAGATGATGAGAAAAATAGGAATACTGTGAAAAGTGAAACGGCCTCAGAGTACAAGACTGATACTGAAGGCACTGTTCCTAAGCAGATTGATCGAGCAAAGCGCTTAGTTAATTGGATGAGCATGGACAATGGCCAAAGTTTGTACGCTGAAAAATTTAAAGACTGCAACTCTGTTGCAGATTTCAATGAAACGGATAGTGATGATGCCTGTGATGAAAATTTTGATGATGATACGGAAAATAGCCATAGACATGAGGAAGTTGATGACAAAAATGAAGCCTTTAGTGCTGAAAAAGGTTACCGAGCTGATCATGTTTGCGAGGAATCAAATACATCATGCATGGGAATTATTTCTGGTGATTCTGTGAGACAAGAAGATCATGAAAATCAAAAGACAAGTTGCATATTGGTAGCTCCATTATCTGAGAAGAGTGAAGTCAAAACATTCCAAGGGAAAGAAATTAAGGAGAGTGCAGCATTTACAGGAGCAGCTGAGGTCCATTCCTCAGGATCAGAACGCATATCACATAATAGAAAGCCTCTGAAGTTAGCTTTCTGTCCAAAAGAAGTGAAAAGGATAATTGAGTCTGAAGCCCTTCTACAAAAAAATGCTCAGTCCCACACTATAAGGAAAATCATAGTTTTTGCATCACTTGGCATAAGGCATGGATGTGATGATATGTACGAACTGGACTTCAATCATTTTAGCATTCTGAACAAAGGAGAACCATACGTGTCTCCAGAAAGCCCTGGGGTAAGAGCAATCCTTAGAATGCTATTTCTCTGATGCAGCAAATCAATTAAAATAAGAGATAATTTTTTGTCACATTGTTACCTCTAGTTCTGGTTTTCATTTTTGCGTCATGCTCTTTGCATCCAGCAGTTTTAATTGTTTTCCTATACAATCTGATTTTTCTGAATTGAACAAATTAAACTTTTGTTTCTTCAAATTTTATGATGATCAAAGATTACAGTTGCCTCGTCTGCATAGAAACTTGAGTATATGAAGTGTAATGAAACCACAACTTTCTGTATTTTTCTACTAATACCTCACTACTATACTTTAACTAGTAATGATTTATTTTTCAATGTATGTAGGAGCATGTTTTATACGAGAATCCTGGTGTTCGGAGGAAAATATTTTATCCAAATCGACAAAACCCTGTATTATGTCCTGTTCAGATACTAGAAGAAGAAAGAGCCATGCGTCCATCAGATGCTAGTTGCCCATCATGCTTATTCTTGTGCATTAAATATGGTGGAAGGACAAGAAATCTTCCTCAAAATGAGTAAGTTTTGGAATGATAATGGTCCAATGTTACTTCCTTTTTTCATAGTAGTTTCCTATATTATAATTGGCATTGGCTTTAATGAATATTTTACTTCAAAACATTTATATGCAGTCTAATATGGAGTAAATTTTTGATTGAATAATACAGATATGTGAGACAGAGGATGGGAAGAAACAAACTGAAGTCTTTTGGTCCACTCATGTGCCGAATGGCAGTGTTGGTTCATTGTCGCAGTGGAAGCTTTTTCTTCAAGGCTTTGGGCATCACACTCCTGTTTATGGCAGGATTTCCTGATTATCTAGTTCAAAGCGAAACCAAATACCGGAACTTAGATTTGCTTCAGAAATATTACAGGTTTATCTAATTATATGCAACAAGCAATCATAAAAGAAGCAGCAAGATACATATATTCCTAATTAAAGAACAGCACAATCTTTTAGGAGCATTGATCTAAATCAAAAGATGTGTAATTTAAATAGGAAAACATTTAATGTAAACCAGAATATTCTCAGAAAAAAGTACTTACCATTACCACCAATGTGTAAAGCTATATTCAATGAATGAAAAAAAGTGGAATACAATGTTGCCGAGTTCATCTAACACATAATTTTTCCTTTGCAGGACTGATGAGGATGCTGAAGGCGAGGAGTTGTTTCTTCCACATTCAATCGCATGTGACAATGTAAGAATATGAATCTCATGTAATGCACTGTTCTTTGTATGAGTCACCTGTCTGTTGTTTTTCTTAAGGAACAAATTCTAAAACCAAATTGAGTGACTAAACTCAACTATCAAATTCTCATATAATAGCTGCAATTTTATCACACTTCTATTGGTTTTGGTGGCTTCAAAATAGCTTTTTGTTCTTGGTGTCACATATTTGTTAGCTTTTTGAAGCTTTTTACACTGTATTGTTCTAGCAGGGTACTAATGAACCCCACAACTTAACCAAAAAGACACTTCCTGCAAAATCCAAAGGAAAAAAGCACCCTAATGCCATCATCAAGTCTCACAACTCACAGAAGATCTCACCTCAACAGACAGCACCAACAAGTTCAGCAGCTACTCAATTTGGTTTAACAGGCTATTCCTCAGCTTACACATATGCAATGGCAGCATTTCATTCAATGCCATCTCAGGTTTCTTCCCAAGACATTTCTCACATCCTAAATCCAGCTTTTGCCAATTCCTTTACCAATGCCTCTGGTAATCATGGTATGCTGCCACCACAGCCAGCAAGTTCATTTGTGCCAGTGATGTATTGGCCTCCACCAAATGCATTTCTTCCTGGACCCTATACTTCCACATATGGATACCATTCTTTTCCTGCTGCTGCAAACTACGTCTCAATCCAAACACAACCTTATTTCAATCATCCAAAGTCATTAGTAGATAGTGGAAAGAATGAGAATGATTTAGTGTCACATGAAACTAACAGTGACACTGATAGCAGCACTTCAGCCTGAGTCCTGCATTCCACAAATGATGGACTCATTCCACAAACTGATGATGTACTTGGAATGTAATAATCTTGTAGATGCTTGGAGTGACATGATGCATAGCATAGCTTTTCTGTGCAGTTTGTAACAAAACATTACCAGCCTTAATATGTTCTTACCCTCTTCTATATTTCACTTTTTTAGTTGCTCTACAGTTAAGCAATTCTTTAATTACATCTTTCCATAAGCACACTTAACACTGCATGTTTGAATTAGATTAGTAAGAATATTTTTAAATTCTGCAGCAATCTTAAACACCAAGAAATTAGGAGCTGAGCCATTGCTATCAGAACAATAATTGCAGTCTTTTTCTCTGGAATGTGCAAGAGCATTGATGGCCGTAGCTTGCTCTACATAATGAAACCATAGACGTGCTATTAATATTGCAACTAAGCTTTCATCACAGTTAAATAAACACATTATTTTATTCTATTTATAATTATATGTGTGGACAATTAGGATAGAGGAAAATTGAGATATTTTAACCAAAAATTGATGTTATAGAAAGTGACTTTTTAGTAAAATAAAGTTTAAACTTTTACTTGAATTAATTTGAAGTTGAATTGAATTGAATATATATATATATATATATATATATATATATATATATATATATATATATATATATATAAGTTTTAAATTAGATTTGATAGGATAACTGAAAATATAGGTAGGATAAAATCAGTAAAAGGGTGAAATTTGTTTAGTTCTAAGAAAAAAAAAGAACGACACTTAATAAAAATGCATATTTAAGAATAAAAAGTTATAATTTAAGAATAAAAAAATTAATTACTCAACAAAAACTTAAAAGCAAAAATTAAAAAAATCCAAATTAAGAATATTTATTGTTTGAAATGATTGTTTTAAAAAAATTTAAAAAGTATATTTAAATTAACTAAATCTAACTTGAAACAGTATTTTATGTAAAATTATTTTATACTAAAATTTAAAAAACAGAAATGAACTTAATTTCGAAAGTCGAGAGGTTTGAAAAAAAAAATGAAAAAAGAAAGTCTTTTGAGGAAAAGAAGTTTTTGAAAAACATAAATGGACATTTTTGTTTAATAACTTATGATTAAACATAAACAATAAGATATTACTTCTTACACCCTATTAAACTTCTCACTGCACGCCATCAAAAGTTTCTCATAATAGAAATGGGGTGATCAGGTTCTTTTACAAAAGTGGGTGACTTTGACATATTTATTACAAAAATAGATCGATTTATTAATTAATTATATGTTAGGGTCATTTTGATTTATTTATTATAAAGATGGTTAGTTTACTAATTAATTATATCGCAAATTTGACTAACGATTTGATCTTTCTCTATTTGTTTTTTAATTTTTGTTATAATTTCTAAAGTTTTATATATATATTTTAAATAATTTTTTAATAATTTGATTAAAAATATTTTAAATAAAATTTTATGATTGTAAATTTTATAATAAAATGAAACAATAAAATTTAAAATATAAGTTTTAAAATATCAAAATTTTTATAAAATTTTATTTAAAATATTTTTAATCAAATTTTATTATTGTAAATTTTA